>Ga0181591_10005475_pt1 | contig 11040 bp, 5 predicted proteins | sample 071ome_33_FD_133757 | JGI IMG/M metagenome (GOLD analysis project Ga0181591, IMG submission 133757) | Coastal salt marsh microbial communities from the Groves Creek Marsh, Skidaway Island, Georgia - 071412AT metaG (megahit assembly) | ecosystem: Environmental > Aquatic > Marine > Intertidal zone...
GGCCTGCGCATGAAGGGTATGCCCGAATCAGAATCGGTTGAACTGGTCAATTATTGGCTTGATACGGTCGGGCTTCAGGGATTTGGTGATACGCCAACCTATCAGCTTTCCGGTGGCATGCAGCAGCGCGTGGCGTTGGCCCGTTGCCTTGTTAATGATCCCGATCTGATCCTGATGGATGAACCGCTTGGCGCGCTTGATGCCCTGACACGAGAGAAGATGCAGTCTTTGATCCTCGAATTGTGGAAAAAGACCGGTAAGACAATCATCGTAATTACACATTCGGTTGAAGAGGCGCTGTTGCTTGGTGAACGTTTGTTTGTGATGGCCCCGCGTCCCGGCCGCATTCACCGAGAGTACAAATTGCCTTTTGCTGAAATGGGGCTGAAACGCTCGCTCCGCGAGATCAAGCAGGAAAAGAAGTTCAGCGTGATAAGGGAAGAAATTCTCACCATGATCTGGGATATGGAAGAGGAGATTATGGGTGGTGTTTGATTGGCTTTCTGAAAATCGGGCGCTGGTCGCTCTCTTCCTGATCATTGGATTAATTGTAACCTTCGTGATCTCAATCCACGTTGGGGTTAAACAGACGCGCCTTCGTGCCAAGGATGAGGTTTTTGGCGATCCAGAGCGTACCAAGGGTGGCTGGTATTGGGCGATGTGCGGCGTTTCCGCGTTGCTCTTGGTCTGGTTCTATTATTCATGGGGCATGGCACGCGCCGTCTTTCCGACAGCTGCCAATGAGCTGTGTCAGGTGGCCAAGGTCGAGGAAGCGATGTCGCCGATCACCGCAGCGTTGCCGATCGAGTCCCGTTATTTGAAATCAACCACTCTGGTTGTGCGCAACAAGGCTCAGATTGACAAACTGATATCCAGCTTCCCGCCATCGGTATTCAGCTCTGATGAAGAGGCAAAGTTGCGTAGGGTGCTCGCCAATACGGCTGATTTGATGAGCATGTTGTCCAATTCCGATTTTGTGGATGCTTCGGCAATAGATGCGCTTGGCGGTGTTGAGACCCGCCTGCGTGATGTGGCGGCGCAGCTGCGCAGTGGTTATGATGATTTGCGCCCCGAAGCAGAGGCCTTCGAGCAGCCGAAATGGGGCACGTCAGAGGTTGAAATACCACTTTTGCCGATAACGCCACGCGGTGTCCTGTTCGATAGCGTGACCGCCGATATTAAGGATACCGCAGAGGTGTTTCTGAAAATCCGGAATATTTCGCCGGAATCAAAGCGTCTGATCGCAGAGACGAAAGCCTCTTTGAAGGAATTGAAAGAACCTGATCCGTCGATGCAGCTGGACAATGCGCAAGAGGCGGAACGCAACGCCTATGTGAAGGCGGCTGACCGTATTTTCAAGCGCATCGATGATGGAACGATCTTCCCTGCGAGTGCCATGTCTGGCGTTGAAAGCGCCACAGGTGATCTTTTCGCCGCTGTTTCCGAGGCAAAAGGCGGGCTTGGCGTTGTCGAGTCTCTGTTCTTTCCGGGTGACGGTGTCGTCAAATCGCGCACTCAATGTACCGAGCAAGGGCCGGGCCGTTGGCTGCCAAAACCAACAGATGTTGTTGGCACCTTTGCAACACTTGCCAACCCCGATCTGGAAAACGGCGGTGGTTACAAGGGCACAACCTTGCTGTGGTGGAAATGGCTACAGATTGCTGATGTTGTCGGGTTCCTGATCCCTGATGGGCTGGTGGATATGTTGCCCGGCGATTATGGCGTGCATGGCAGTGATGGCGGTTTTGAGCCGAACTACAAGGACAAGCTGTTGGCCGTCGCCCAAGGTGAAGTTTACCTTGGTGTTGTGCCGATGTTGGACGGGCATATATGGGACTCGCTGTTCCGCGTGATCATGGCAATGGCGTTTGGCGTGCTGATTGGCGTGCCGCTTGGCATCTATATGGGCGTATCACGCTTTTTCAAATCCTTCTTTGATCCGCTGATTGAACTTTACAGACCGGTGCCGCCACTGGCGTGGGCGCCCCTGATTTTGACCATTTTCGGTATTCAGGATGATGGCAAGATCTTCCTGCTGTTCATGGTTGCTTTTGCCATTATGGTGATTTCGGCGCGGACCGGGGCCTCGGGCACGCAACTTTCAAAGATCAGAGCTTCGCATTCGCTTGGCGCATCTAATGGACAGATCTTGCGGCATGTGATCTTGCCTAATGCGATGCCAGAAATTCTCACCGGTGTTCGAATTTCAATCGGAGTGTGCTGGGGTACCCTGGTTGCCGCCGAGATGCTTGCGGGTACAACGGGTATCGGCTTCATCGAGAATGTGGCACGTACCGTCTCTGATTATGAATTGATCTGGGTGACCATCCTGATTATGGGTTTGCTTGGTCTGATTTTTGACCTTGTGATGCGATGGGTGATCGGACGGGTCATTCCGTGGCGCGGCAAGGGCTAGTCTGACCGGCACTGGGTCAGGCGTGATCTGGGTCAGGCGTTATTTGGCGGCATACCAAAAATCACGCATAAAAAAAGGGGCATGATATGCCCCTTTTTCATATGTTGTGATGTCGATTACATCATCTGATCGAGCGTCTTGCGGAACTTGTCGACGATCTCATCAATATGTTTGCGCTCGGCAACAAAGGCAGGCGCTACGATTGCGTTGTCGCCTGTCCATTTGATGTGAAGGCCGTTCCAGAACATGGCTTTCTGCATTTCCATGCCGCGTTTGCCCGGCGCGCCATCCGGATGGACCTCAACGCCCGCCATGAGGCCGATACCGCGGATGTCAGCAACAAGCGGATGATCTTCAAGGCTCCAGATCGCATCAAGGAAATAGGATTCAAGTTCGGCGGCTCTCTCAAAAAGCCCCTCATCCTGATACAGCTTTTGCGTGGCAATGCCGGCGGCACAAGCAGCCGGGTGCGCCGAGTAGGTGTAGCCATGGAAAAACTCAATGGCGTTGTGCGGTGAAGCGTTTGTGATCGTGTCGTAAATCTGATCAGTAACCGCAACACCACCCATTGGAATGGCACCGTTGGTCAAGGCTTTCGCCATCGTGATGATGTCCGGCTTGACGTTGAATTTATGTGTCGCAAAAGGTGTGCCCATCCGGCCAAAACCTGTGATCACCTCATCAAACACCAGAAGCAATCCGTGTTTGTCGCAAATCTCGCGCACTTTCTCCAGATAGCCTACCGGTGGAACCAGCGTACCTGTTGAACCGGCAACCGGCTCAATGAATACGGCGGCAAGCGTGCTGCCACCGAGGTTTTCGGCAATGCGTTCAAGATCCATTGCCATCTCGGCTCCGGTCTGTGGCTGGCCCTTGGAGAAACGCTGCTCTTCGGTCCATGTGTGGCGGATCAATGAGATGTTTGGCAGGGTAAGGCCGAAGGTTTCGCGGTTCTTGACCATGCCGGCCAGTGAAACACCACCCATATTTACACCGTGATAGGCGCGTTCGCGGCTGATCAACCGGTTGCGCTGTGACTGGCCGTTGGCCCGGTGATAGGCAAGGATAACCTTGATTGCAGTATCAACTGACTCAGAGCCTGAGTTGGTGAAGAAAATATGGTTGAATTCATCTGGCAGCATGCGGCATACACGCTCGGCAAGTTCGAATGATCCGGGATGACCAAGCTGAAAATGCGGGGTGTAATCATTGTTGAGCATCTGATTGTACACCGCCTCGGCGATCTCGCGTCTTGAATGACCGGCAGGTGTGCAAAACAGCGCAGAAGATCCGTCGATGATCTCACCGCCCTTATAGTCCCACAAATACATACCCTCAGATTTTACCACCATTCGCGGGTTGGCTTTGAAATCGCGATTTGCCGAGAATGGCATCCAATGGGCTTCGAGTGAATTCACGTCATAAGACATTGATGTTGTCCTTCCAATAATAGATATGACTGATCATATTCATGGCCGCTAACCTGCGCCCCGTTAAGGGTAAGCACCCAGATCTTCGGCCTGTACCTATCCGGTGTGTCTGTCTGAGGTCTGATGCAATGGTTCCGACGCACGCCGGTCAGTCATCAACCACAAACAACTGCATATTACATCCTAACCCCTCACGCTAGACAAATGTTCTTTTCACACCATAGAACCAGATATAGCTTTCTCTGGTGCCAGAAAAGAGGCTTTGCTATGGTTCGTAATGTCAGGGGTCTGCAGCATCGATCCCCAAAAAAAGGGTACAGGGGTGGCCATGAAGGATCATCTTATCATCACATTGGATCACGGTTCTGATATCAGCCTACAGGCGCAGATCAGACAATCGGTAGTTGAGGCAATTCTGGCGCGGGCGATTTTGCCGGGTGACAAACTGCCATCAAGCCGGGCGCTGGCGACACAGCTCAAGGTGTCGCGCAATACGGTGATATTGGCATATCAGGCTTTGATCGACACAGGCTATCTGCAACCACGTGAACGGTCTGGCTATATCGTCAGCGAGGACGCGCCAGTCTCACAACTGGCGGGGGCAATGGGTGCGCCGGATATCAACCATGCGGTTGATGACAGTGGGATCGAATGGAAGCACAAGCTGGGGCAGTCATGTGGCAACATAAGGCCAGTACAAAAGCCACTGAACTGGCGCGAATACCCGTTCCCGTTTGTCTATGGTCAGGTCGATGATGAATTGTTCCCGATGTCGGAATGGCGTGACTGCGCGCGGCAGGCGCTTGGCATGCGTAATTTTGGCACGATGGTTGGTGATTTTGGCCTGAATGATGATCCGATGCTGGTCAACTATATCTGTTCGCGAAGCTTGCCGCGGCGTGGCATCAAGGCACGTCCGGAACAAATTTTGGTTACGCTGGGCGCGCAAAACGCCCTGTATCTGGTGGCGCAATTGATTGTCGATTCGAGCAAGCGGGTGGTCATTGAAAATCCGGCCTATCCTGATTTGCGCGATATTCTGTATCAACGCACGCGCAACATCACCGAATTGCCTGTGGATTCGGGCGGTCTGGTATTGGATGAGGCGGTTTTGGCACGCGCTGATTCGGTGTTTATCACGCCGAGTCATCAATGCCCGACAACCTGTACCATGCCTGCTGCCCGCCGGCGTGAGCTGCTGGCACTGGCGAGCCAGCACGATCTGTTGATTGTTGAAGATGACTATGAATTTGAGATGAATTTCATCGAATCGGCAACACCTGCCCTCAAGTCACAGGACAGTGAAGGACGGGTTATTTATGTTGGCAGCCTGTCAAAATCTGTTTTCCCCGGCTTGCGTCTTGGCTATCTGGTGGCGCCAGAAGGCCTCATCGCCGAGGCACGCGCCTTGCGTCATTTGATTTTGCGCCACCCGCCGGGCCATGCTCAGCGCACCCTTGCCTATTTTATGGCGCTTGGCCATTACGATGCCCAGATCAGACGCCTTCGCCGGCATCTGGCAGGACGTCGTACCGCTTTGCAGGAGGCGATGGATAAGCACGGCTTTTTTTCGCAAACGGCATCGCATTTCGGTGGGACAAGTTTTTGGGTCAATGGTCCAGACTGGCTTGATTCACGAAAACTGGCGACACTGGCAAGAGACAAGGGTGTGCTGATAGAACCGGGTGATGTGTTTTTCCAACCGCAGAACCCGCCACTGAATTTCTTTCGCATGTCCTATTCGGCGATCTCAACCGAGAGGATTGGTGAAGGCGTCGCCCGTCTTGCCTCGGTGATCAAGGATATGGCACCGGTCAGCTGAGACAATATTTTTAATGAGCTTTGATATGTGTGCTGATATTCACGCCGTCTTTTTGAAAAGGTCAAAATCTGGATCGGCGATTTGATCAAATGTCGGAAGGTTGCCTGAATCCATAAACCTTTTTGCGATCATATGGGTTTTCGGATCCCTGATTGTCTCAACCGAACGCAGTTCGCCATCGACAAAACTCCACACAGAAAATGCGTTTTCCTTTGACCCCGGACGGGTGACAAATTCAACATTGTCCGCCGGCATTGGCACAAGACCAACGGATTGCAGCTGAACATCATACTGGTCTGACCAGAACCAAGGTGACTGATGAGACGGCAACGTCTCGCCATACAACGCCGAGACGGCAATCCTGGCGCTGTATTGGGCATTGTGGATAGATTCCACGCGCGGCCGCCCTGTCCGGAGCAAGGCAACATCACCAAGTGCCATGATGCTTGGATCGCTTGTCCTATGGTGTTCATCAACCAGGATCGCGCCACCATCGGACCGTTCGGTTTCGATGCCTGTGGCATCAGCAAGTGTGCAGTCCGGTAATACGCCAATACCAACAACAACAATGTCCGCGTTAATTTTCTCATCATCGCCAAGATGGATGCCACTGACAATGCCATCGTCAATTTCGTAACCAGTGATCGAGACGCCGGTGCGGATATTGACGCCATGTTCCTTATGAGCCGCCTCAAGATATGCAGCGATTGGCGGGCTGGCGACGCGCGCCAAAAGCCTGTCTGCAACCTCAAGAACATGGACTGTCTTACCAAGCTGGCGCAACGTTGCTGCCACCTCGAGGCCAATATATCCACCGCCAATAATCACAGCCTGATCGGCTGATTTCGCGGCGTCTCGGAGTCTGATCGCATCACTTGGCTGGCGAAGCACAAAGGCATTTTTTGCCGCTGCCAGATCGGGCAGCTGCCGCGGGGTCGCGCCTGTGGCCAGAACAAGAAGATCAAATCCAAGCTCTGAACCATCATCCAAACAGGCAATTTTCCGGTCGCGATCAACCGATGTGACAGTGCATCCATCTCTCAAGGTGATGTTGTTGTCCTGATACCATTTGGCCCCGCGCAGAAGAAACTTTGCGGGTGGTTGTTCGTCATTCAGATCAAACAAAAACTTTTTGGATAAGGGTGGCCGTTCCATGGGCTCACCTTTCTCCTTGTCGCAAAGCGTGATGCTGCCTGAGAAGCCTCTCCTCACCATCTGATCTGCAAAGGCAATTCCGGCGTGACTTGCACCAACGATTACAATCTTTTCTATGGTCTGATCCATGCTCACGACACCGGTAACCGACATGATTTCTCGGTATGTTTGTTTCGAGCTGTGCGACTCGCTCCGCAGGTTCTGCCCAAGCCTGTTTCACACAACACACGACTTATGTGACACATGTACGGTGAAGGATCTGCATCTTTGTACATGTCAGCCTCACTTTAGGAGAAGAAAACACCATGATCCAGTTCATTCTTGCCATCAAATCAATATTTGAAAATGATGTACCGCTTCTCTCAAAATCGCGCAGAAAAAATTTCGCGGGTGGCGCAAAAGCGCGTCTGCAAGATTACCAAACTGCGCGAAAAAAGACTGCGAGAGGGGCAAGTTGGTCTGTTCTTATGTGGCAACATATGCCAGTATCTCCATCTCACATAGTTTACTCTAACTGGTGGAATTCAGGTGCAAAAAGCGACAGATCATGCCAGCGCGGAGCCAGATAAGACATCGCGCTCACCGTTCCTGTTTGACCGGACCCCATCCTATCCGGAGGGCTTGTTTTCGCTTGTCGACACATCCAAGCCCATGCATGTGGCTTTTGTACGCGCCACCGGCAGGGAAGTGATGGAAACAGCACGCGACGCCATGGACCTTGGGCTGGCCGTGCCGGTTCTGATTGGTGAGGCGCAGACGATCAAAGCGGATGCGGCGGCGATCGGCTGGAGTCTGGAAGGCGTCAGGATTGTTGATGCCGAGGGCGAGCGCGAGGCAATTGAAACAGCCACTTCGCTGGTTGCCGGAAACGAAGCGTCCGGCCTGATCAAAGGACAAATTCATTCAGATGTATTTATGGGCGGTATCGTGAAACGCGATGCCGGCATTCGGACAGACCGCCGGATGCTTCATATTTTTGCGATGCTGCCGCCGGATGGAGGTCGTGCATTGCTGATCAGTGATGCGGCGGTGAATGTTAGCCCGAATGTTGAGACGCGCGTTGAGGCGGCGTTGCAGATGGCTGAGCTGGCCCGCCGGATGGGTGTGGCGCGGCCGAAGGTTGCGGTGCTGTCTGCGACCGAGTCATTGTTACCGGCAGTGCCGTCAAGCATCGAAGCGGACGAAATTGCCACGCTGGCGCGCGCCGCGGATACGGAAGCAGATTTTGCCGGGCCACTGTCGCTGGATCTTGCAATCTCACCGGAATCTGTGGCGGTGAAGGGCGTTCCTGCTGACAGCCATCTGGGAAAAGTCGCAGGCTATGCAGATGCGCTGGTTGTCCCGGACATTGTTTCGGGAAATGTGTTATTTAAATCACTGGCCTATTGTGCGGGCGGTCTGGCGGCTGGCCTTGTGGTAGGTGGTAAAGTACCGATTTTATTGACAAGCCGTTCGGATCCACCCGCGGCACGTCTGGCATCGTTGGCCTTGGCTGCGCTTGCGGGACAGGAATGACAGAGTAGAGGCTAGAGTATGAGTGTAGAACCGCAGTTGGACACCTCGCCAAAAGTCGGCGACGAAATCCGCAAGACCACCTGTTACATGTGCGCCTGTCGATGTGGCATCAATGTCCATCTCCGTGATGGGGCGATCCGCTATATTGAGGGCAATCGTGACCATCCGGTCAACCGGGGTGTTCTTTGCGCCAAGGGTTCGGCTGGCATTATGCAGCATTATTCACCGGCACGGCTTCGCTCGCCGATGAAACGGGTTGGCCCGCGAGGCTCCGGCGCGTTTGAAGCGATCAGCTGGGATGAGGCTTTGGAAACGGCGACTGACTGGCTGGCCCCGATCCGCAAGACCGACCCGAAGAAACTTGCCTTTTTTACGGGTCGTGACCAGTCGCAGGCACTGACCGGATGGTGGGCGCAACAATTCGGCACGCCGAATTTTGCCGCACATGGTGGATTTTGTTCGGTAAATATGGCGGCTGGCGGCATCTACACAATCGGCGGCGCGTTCTGGGAATTCGGGTCGCCGGATTGGGACCTGACCGAAATGTTTGTCCTGTTTGGTGTGGCCGAAGATCATGACTCAAATCCAATCAAGATTGGTTTGGGCAAATTGAAGGGCCGCGGCAAGCGCGTTGTTTCTGTCAATCCGGTGCAGACCGGATATGCCGCTATCTCGGACGACTGGTATGGCGTGACGCCCGGCACTGATGGCCTGCTGATCATCTCGCTGATCCGTGAGCTGATGCGTTCTGGCAAGATCGATGTCGATTATCTTCGCCGCTATACGAATGCGCCATGGCTGGTTATCCGCAACCCCGGTGCGGCAAATGACGGGCTGTTCCTGCGTGATGGCGATGGTGAGCCGCAAGTTCTGGACCGCGCCAGCGGCAAAGCTGTCTCTCACAAGACCAAGGGCGTCAGCGTTGCTTTGCAAGGCGAAGTCAAGGTCAAAGGCGGCGGTGTCGCGGTTCCTGTCTTTGAGATCATGACAGAGACCTATATGGATGACGCCTACGCCCCGGAGGCGGTAGCAGACACAGTTGGCATTTCGGCAGAGCGCATTCGGCGCTTTGCTGCAGATCTTGCCGATGCCGCCTTTGCAAAGGAGGTTGTTGTCGACCAGCCATGGACAGACTGGAAGGGCGAGCGCCATGACAAGATGATTGGACGGCCGGTATCGATGCATGCGATGCGTGGTATCTCGGCACATTCAAATGGCTTTCAGACCTGCCGCGCATTGCATGTGTTGCAATTGATGCTTGGCTCTGTTGAAGCGCCCGGCGGCTTCCGCTTCAAGCCACCCTATCCAAAGCCGCCCCACGCGCATCCGAAACCGGCAGGTCGTCCGGATCAGGTTGCTGCCGGCAAGGCGCTTGGCGGTGCCCCGCTTGGCTATGTCCTGGGGCCGGAAGATCTGGTTGTTGGTCCTGGTGGTGAACCACAGCGGATCGACAAGGCCTATAGCTGGGATGCGCCGATGTCAGCGCACGGCTTGATGCATATGGTGATTTCCAATGCTGTTGCCGGTGATCCGTATCCGGTTGATGTGTTGTTTATGTATATGGCCAACATGGCGTGGAATTCATCAATGAACACACGCGGTGTAATGGATATGCTCACCGAAACAGATACCGAAACCGGCGAATACAAAATTCCGAAGATTATTTATTCGGACGCCTATTCTTCGGAGATGGTGGCCTATGCGGATTTGATCCTGCCGGATACCACATATCTTGAGCGTCATGATGCGATCTCGCTTCTGGATCGTCCGATCTGCGAGGCTGATGGTGTTGCAGATGCGATCCGTTGGCCAGTGATAGAGCCTGATCGTGATGTGCGTGGCTTCCAGTCGGTATTGCTCGATCTCGGGGCGCGTCTTGGCCTGCCGGGAATGGTGAAGGAGGATGGAAGCCCCGCCTACAAGGATTATGGCGATTATATCGTCAATCACCAGCGTAAGCCGGGCATTGGCCCACTTGCCGGGTTCCGCGGCGCCAACGGCAAAAGCGAGGGGCGTGGTGATGTCAATCCGGGGCAGCTTGATGCCTATATTGAGAATGGTAGCTTTTGGCACACGGATATTCCGTCCGAAGCGCGCTATTACAAAATGGCAAATCAGGCCTATCAGGATTTTGCCGTTGATATGGGGTTCTATGATTCGCCGCAACCCTATGCGTTCCAGATCTATTCGGAAACCTTGCAGAAATTCCGGCTTGCGGCAGAAGGGCATGGCGACAACCAGCCGCCCGAACATCTGCGTGAGAGGGTTAAAACATGCTTTACCCCCTTGCCTAGCTGGTATGCGCCATTTGAGGGTGCGTCTCTTGATGAGGCGGCATTTCCGCTTCATGCACTGACGCAGCGACCAATGGCGATGTATCACTCTTGGGGATCACAGAACCCATGGCTTCGTCAAATCCATGGCCACAACCCGATGTTTGTCTCCAAGGCGCTGGCCCGCGAACATAACCTTGAAGATGGTGACTGGATTTGGGTGACATCGCATCATGGCAAGATCCGCGTGCCGGTTGCGGTCATGGCCGGAGTCAATGACAAGACCATCTGGACATGGAACGCCATCGGCAAGCGCAAGGGCGCGTGGCAGCTGGATGAAGATGCTCCTGAAGCCAAAAAAGGTTTCCTCTTGAACCATCTCTTCCATGAATTGTTGCCACCAAAGGGTGATGGCCAGCGGTGGTCGAA
>Ga0181591_10005476_pt1 | contig 11039 bp, 10 predicted proteins | sample 071ome_33_FD_133757 | JGI IMG/M metagenome (GOLD analysis project Ga0181591, IMG submission 133757) | Coastal salt marsh microbial communities from the Groves Creek Marsh, Skidaway Island, Georgia - 071412AT metaG (megahit assembly) | ecosystem: Environmental > Aquatic > Marine > Intertidal...
CCTTGTACTTTTAATATATCATACTCCCAATATTAATAGGGAAACACTCACATTTGAGGTTTAAATACTAATATTAACAGTTGGCACAGTTTATGCATATCTACTATTGATAGCTATACTATTTGTCATTGATAAATGTCGACTATCACAAAATAACTAAATATAACCATTTTACGAAAGGGAGAAATAAATGAAAAAATTGATTAAATCATCTCTGTCTGTTGCTTTAGCAGCGTTGATGTCAATATCAATGTTTGCGCAAGCTGGTGAAGCAGTTGCAGATGAGTCAAGCAGCGCCGTAAGCTATAACATAGGTTACATGTCTGAATACTGGTATAGAGGTGTATTCCAATCAGAATCATCAGTTAGCTTTGGTGCTGATGCAGAGATGGGTAACTTCTATGTTGGTACATGGTGGGCAGATGTTGACACAGGTGTAGAGTATGATCTATATGCTGGATACAACTTTGCTCTTATGGGCATTCCAATGTATGCAGGATTCTCAGGATATTATTATTCAGATAATTTCGATGGAGATTGGGAAGAAATTAATATTGGTGCTGATCTTGGCTTTATGTCAATTGATGCAGCTATTGATGGTGAGTATGAGCAATTGGCAAATGCTGGTGATCAAGGTTACCAACACTATACAATTACCGTACCACTATCGTTTGTAGGTTTGCCTCTTGATTATAGTTATCAGACATTTACTGGTGAATTAACCGGCCACACACACGAACTAGCATACGGTGCTACAGTAAGTGGTGTTGATGTTGGTCTTACATTAGGAAGAAACTCTGATGATTCTACAGGGTCTAGTAGTAATATTGATACTACATACGCAAACTTTACTTTAGGGTATAGTTTCTAAATAATTTAGTTTATAATTTGTGATAGGAGACATTTAACAATGAAATTAGTAATAGCAATTATCAAACCATTTAAATTAGATGAGGTAAGAGAAGCTCTATCAGGAATAGGGGTCACTGGAATTACCGCAACTGAAGTAAAAGGGTTTGGAAGACAAAAGGGCCATACGGAACTTTATAGAGGTGCTGAATATGTGGTTGATTTTCTACCGAAAATTAAGCTTGAAATTGCTGTTAATGATAACCTTGTTGATCAAACAATCGAGACTATCTTGTCATCTGCTAGTACTAGTAAAATTGGTGATGGAAAGATTTTTGTTCTTGATATTCATGAAGCAATTCGTGTTCGTACCGGAGAAAAAGGTCCAGAAGCTCTTTAATTAAACTTTTTTAATTAGGAGATTGCAATGGAAGCTTTAGAAGGTAAAGTAATTGAACTTGCTTATGCTTTAGACACATTCTATTTTCTAGTCATGGGCGCCTTTGTCATGTGGATGGCTGCAGGTTTTACCATGTTAGAATCCGGTCTTGTCAGAGCAAAAAATACAGCTGAAATTCTTACAAAAAATATATCGTTATATTCAATATCGGTAATCATGTATATGATTGTCGGATACAATTTAATGTATCCAGGTGGAGGCACAGGAGTTATTCCTGAGCTATCATTTTTTCTAGGTGCAGACAATACAGCTGAGGCTGTGATCGCGAGTGGTGGAGATGTTTATTACTCATCAATATCGGATCATTTCTTTCAAGTAGTATTTGTAGCAACAGCCTGTTCAATTATTTCAGGTGCAGTTGCCGAAAGAATGAAATTATGGCCATTTTTACTATTTTGTGTAGTGATGACGAGTGTTATTTATCCTGTTCAAGGTTATTGGAAATGGGGCGGCGGATTCTTAGATGAAGCAGGATTTTCTGATTTTGCTGGATCTGGTGTAGTCCACTTATGCGGTGCAGTTGCAGCTTTAGCTGGTGTACTTGTTCTAGGTTCTAGAAAAGGTAAATATACAGATGGTAAAGTAAACGCTATGCCAGGCGCTAACCTTCCATTAGCTACTCTTGGTACTTTTATTTTATGGCTCGGTTGGTTCGGATTTAATGGTGGTTCTGAATTAATTATCTCTAATGTTGCTGAGGCTAATGCTGTATCTATGGTATTTGTTAACACCAACTTAGCAGCTGCTGGTGGCGTCATGGGAGCATTATTACTATCCAAGGTAATGTTCGGTAAATCTGACCTTACAATGGCATTAAACGGTGCTATAGGTGGCTTAGTATCAATTACAGCTGAACCATTAGCTCCAACACCAGGACTTGCATTAATCATCGGTGCAATAGGCGGATTATTAGTAGTAATGTCTATTGTCATGCTTGATAAAATGAGAATAGATGATCCTGTTGGTGCAATATCTGCACACGGAACATGTGGTATTTGGGGATTACTCGCAGTAACTCTTACTGGTGGATCTCTTGGTGCTCAAATTTACGGAGCTTCAATGATTATACTTTGGACATTTATTACAAGTGTAATTGTTTGGTACATCATAAAAATGTTCTTTGGTTTAAGAGTAACAGAAGAAGAAGAACAAGATGGTGTAGATATATCTGAGTGTGGATTAGAAGCATACCCAGAATTTAGTAAAGCTACAGGCATTAAACCTTCAGTTTACCCTGAGCAATAAGCATATATCCTAAGGGAGCGTAGTGATAGCTACGCTCTTTTAGCTTTCAAGAAACTCCATGTCCCAGTAGGATACAATGGCATTGGAAAGCTAGAAATAATAATATCCCTAAGTCCAATACTTTCATATTTTTGTACCAAAGGCTTAATGACAGTTACCATATCTTTTAGAGGTGAACCCGATTGTTGAATTAAAACTCCATTTTTCTTAAGAGAATCATTACATGCCCTTATAAATTTTTTAGAAAATAATATTTTAGCATCACCCACAGGATCGGTGGAATCAACAATTATAGTGTCATATTGAGTTTTATTATTTTTTAGGTAAATCATCCCATCATTAATAATCACTTTGATTTTTTTTGATTGCTTTTTTGTGAGTTTAAAATTTTCAGGAAAATATTTTTTTGAGACATTTAATACTGCATCATCAATTTCAACAACTATTATTTCTGCTACACTTTCTTTTCGTGCCAACATGCTTGCAATAGCACAATCTCCCCCACCTATAATTAATACATTTTTTGCAGTTTTTGGCGTTAGATCAAGACATTCGTTGTGATAAAAATTTTGATTTTTTTGAGACAGCATAAAACATCCATCGAGATAAAGTACATTTCCATATTTGTTTGTTTTTATGATTTCAATATTTTGATATTTACTTTGACATTGATATAAATATTTCTCATACTTTATACCGATTGATATGCCACTTGCATCATCATATTCATAATATATATTTTTTATGCTCATTAACTTGTCATTTATAAATTTATATTGATTATATTTAACTTTTTATATTATGCAATTAGACCATAAACATCTTGTTTTAAGAGCTGAGGTAAGTGACTGTCCAGCTGAAGATTCTCTTCATGAAATTCTTGATTGGATGAAAACCTTAATAAAAAAAATTGATATGAAATTAATGCAAGGTCCTGCCATTAGCTATGTAGACCAACCTGGCAATCGCGGGACAACATGTATGGCATTAATTGAAACTAGTCATATTGTCATTCATATATGGGATGAGCCTGTTCCAGGATTAATTCAACTGGATATCTATAGCTGTAAGGAATTTAACTTAGATATTGTCATGAAACATATTAAAGAATATTTCAATGTATTAAATATGCAGTATAAATTTCTTGATAGAACATCTGGTATGAAAGTCATCGATGAGAACTAACTTAAGATATCGCATTTGTATATTTTATCCTTGCGCTTATCATATCTATTAGAAGACACATTCTTTTGAATAAAATACCATTTACTTTATAGTTTGCTTCAGAAATAAAATCAACTCTTTTAGCCGATAGTAGTTCAGTACAAACCTGTCTTTGTTCTGGACTGTTTTTAGGATAAACTGAAATGGCATGGCCATTCTGTTTTTTTATTAATGCCATACTTGGAACATCAGTGAGACCGTCACCAATGTAAATCATATTTTCAAAGGGAATTGGTCTAGATTTTTCGGGCATATGACTATTTATTGACTCTGATAGTCTCTCTTTCCCTTTATTAATTCTAAAAAGAAACTGTGTTTTTGCTGTATCTGTAACTACTATTTTTGGAAAAGTAGCGTTGCCATCTTTATCAAAATAATATTGTGAACCAAAAACATTTGTTAAATCTTTTCTTATAGAAGATGCATCTAATATTTCATGATGACCAGCTGAAATCACATAATGTGCAACATTAATATTTTTATGATTAGTTTTTATATATTTATTTATATTCTTAAACCAATCTTTTACACCAATAAAATATTTAATTTTATCTGCCATGGCAATAAACTCTTCTTTTGTAATCTTAATACCTATCTTTTCAGCATGACTAATTAGTTCTCTCATATATATCATCATGATTTCACCATCTGTTTTTTTTGCTTCTAGCAAAATCTTCTCCCAAAATTTTTTTGAATTAATTTTCAATCGAGGAATTATTGTATATTCTTGCATTGTTTTAGGTGTCAATGTTCCATCAAAATCGTAGACTAGCGCTATAGTATTTTGTTTCATTACATCCTATCCATTGGTTTTATATCTAATGCTTTTAGGCCGCTAATTATAATTTTATCTATACATTTTATTAGGGTAACTTTTTCGCCCTTAATTGATGATGCTATGATTTTCGTTTCTGCATAGTATGAGTGAAATGTCTGTGCAACTTTATATAAATAGTTTGTTATAATGTCTGGCCTTACCATATTAATAGCTTTATCCATTACATTTTGAAAACTATTAATTAACTCTATCAGTTCAATTTCATTTTTTGTATTTAAGTTATTAAGATTGTCTTTTTCAAAAGAAGTATTATCCAAATCATTAATAATCTTTGTAATCCTAGCATGAGCATATTGTATGTAGTAAATCGGATTATTTTTATTTTTTTTGATTGCAAGATCTACATCAAATTCTAAATGTTGTTCTTTCTTTTTTGTTAAATAAAAATATTTTGTAGCATCAGGCCCAATTTCATTGACTAAATCTTGTATTGGATAAAAATCACCACTTCTTGTAGACATTGAGATAGTCTTGTCGGACATAATAAGATTAGCAAATTGAACTAGATGAATTTGCAATCTATTTTCTACATCATATCCTAAAGCTTTCATTGCGTTTGTAAGTCTCACTGCATAATCATGGTGATCCGCACCCCAGATATTTATCAGAATGTCATGATTTTTAAACTTATGAACATGGTAGGCGATATCAGTTGCAAAGTATGTCATATCACCATTACTTTTTATAAGAACCCTATCTTTATCCTCACCAAAAGAAGTATTTTTAAACCATAAGGCGCCATCCTTTGTATAGCTTAAATCATTATCATTGACTTTTTTTAGGACAGTCTTTAATAGACCCGATTCATATAAATCACTTTCATTAAACCAACTATCAAAATTAATATTAACCGATGATAAATCTTTTTTAATATAGTTTTCTATAATTACATTAACTAATGACTTTCTAATCTTTAAGTAACCATCAATACTTTTGATATAAGCAATTATTCCATCTATTGGTTTATCTAATAGAGATAAAACTTTCTTTTTATCAATATTTTCAAGATCACTTGCTATTAACTTTGATACATCGTTAACATACGAGCCCTTATACGTTACTAAGCGTCCCTCTGAGTCATCTCTTTCATCAATAAAAATATGATCTTTCTTATTAAGGTGGCATAAAATAGCACTAATTAATAATAAATCTATTTGTCTTCCGGCGTCATTGACATAATATTCTCTAGTAACATTGTGTCCGATCAATGACATAAATCTAGCTGTAGTGTCACCCACTATCATTCCTCTTCCATGACCAATGTGCAATGGCCCCGTTGGATTAGCTGAAACATACTCTACATGTATATTTTTTTTATTTTTTACTTTATCGAAATTTAAATTATTTTTAATTATTCTATTGAGTTCTTGAAATTTATTTGATTTTGTAATGAAGAAGTTTATGTATCCAGGAGAGGCTATATCAGTTTTTTCAACATCATGAATAATTTCTAAATCATTAACTATTTCTTTTGCTATAAGCATAGGATTCTTTTTAAGAATCTTTGCCAGCTTCATAGCTATATTTGTGTAAAGGTCACCATGTGAGCTATCAGTAGTTTTATTAACTTCAATATCTATCTTGTTAATATCATCATAAGTTTCATAAAGCTTTTTTAGTGTTTTATTTATTTCAGTAACTATTTGTTCTTTCATTATTGCGTTGGATCAATATCGATATACCATTTAATTTTACTATCTATGCTGGCTAAGTATAACTTAATTCTAGTTATATGTTCCGATAAAAGCTTGTGACTTTTTGATCCAACTATTATTTGATAGGAATAAGTATTGTTCTTCATGAATGTTTCTGCTGGAGAAGGCCCATAAACAAATACAGACTTACTTTTTTTAAATTTCACTATTTCTGAAAATATTGATTTAGGCTTAAATCTACTCATAGCGGATATATTAATTATGGCTATATGACTATAGGGAGGCAGATTAACACTTTCACGTTCTTTTAGGGCAAATCTACTGAATTGTTCATACCCCTCTTTGAGAATCTTTAACAATAAATTATGTTTAGGATTATTAGTTTGTATGATTACATTTCCTTGTGTTTTTTGTCTACCAGCTCTTCCAGAAACTTGTGTAATTAACTGACCGGTCTTTTCTAGTCCTCTAAAGTCTGTACTATATAATCCCGCATCAATGTTAATTATTCCAACGAGTGATATATTTGGAAAATCATGCCCTTTTACAATCATCTGTGTTCCTACGAAGATATCTATTTTATTATTAGTAGCACTTTCAATAAAATTTTTTAATTCCTTCTTAGATGAAATATTGTCACTATCTATTCTTAATACTTTTTTATTTGGAAATAATTCTTTTACTTTATTTTCTACTCTCTGTGTACCAACACCTAACGGTACTAAAGATGGTTTCTCACAACAAGTTTTAACAGAATCAAATTTTTGACTAAATTCACATTGATGACATATTAGTCTTTCAACATTTTTATGATATGTCATAATTGTATTGCACTTTGGGCATTTAACAATGGTTTTACATTCACTACAAAGAACTGTATTGCTAAAACCTCTTCTGCCAATAAAAAGTATTATTTTTTTATTTTTGTCTAATTCAGATTTCATTTTATCTCTAAGAACTTTTGATAATCCTTCATCTGGTTTATCAACAGAGGTATCAACGATTGTAATTAGTGGCATTTTAGATTTATGAAAGCGATTTAGTAATTTGTACTGCTTATATTTTTTTATATTAATATTATGAAGCGACTCAAAAGATGGAGTAGCGCTGCCAAGAACAACGGGGCAATTAAAATTTTTAGCTCTAACAATGCTAATGTCCCTAGCATTGTATCTAAATTTTTCATTTTGTTTATATGATTGATCATGTTCTTCATCTACAACAACTAGTTTCAAATTTTTAAACGGTAAAAATACCGAAGATCTTGTTCCAATAACGATCAATTGACTCTCATCACGACATGCCCGACTAACTTTGTACTTTTGTAATGATGTTAAGTGTGAATGATATTCAAGCGGCTTCATAGTCAAATATTTCTGAAATCTTGATACTGTTTGAGGTGTTAAATTAATTTCAGGGACTAAGATGAGAACTTGAGCATCATCCTCCAGCAAAGATGATGCGAGATACGAATAAATTTCTGTCTTGCCTGAACCTGTCACGCCGTGAATAAAATGAACTTGATACTTATTAATACTTTTATCTATGTTTTTTGCAATCTGTAACTGTTCATCATTAAGCATCAAAGTCTCCGGCTTTAATATTTTCTCTTGCTCATATTTTTTCTTCGGTGAGGGTTGATTTTTTCTTTGTATTGGAGTGATAGCATTGAACAGAACTTGTCCTAGCGGATAATGGTAGTACTTTGCAGCCCATTTAGAAGTTTTAAGTAATTCTGGCGTTAAGACTGGAGTATCATCAAGCAAATCATATATCTCTTTAATTTTATAAGAGCCACTATTATCTATATTTTGAAGAATCTTAACAATAATACCTACCCTAGTAGATCGGCCAAATGGAACCTTAACTCTGGCTCCTACTTTGGCATTATCAAAGGGGCATTTATAGTCAAATAATTTATTTATAGGAACATCTAGAGCTACAGATACAAATTTATGCATATCGAGTAGTATAAACTATGTTTAACTGGGCTTTTATCATTATAAGAAGTGAGTTTATCCACAGATTCTGTGGATAAATCTGTGAATAATTCTACTTTAAAATGAAAAAACCCAAACGTATTAATACTCTTCTCGAATCGTTCAATTTATAGTCAAATTGAATATACTTATATATATCATATACTTGCAGGTAAAATAATTAGTTTAATTTATATAAATGATTATAAACATATGATAATTGAGATTCTCACCCAGTTATCTAACACTGTTAATAAATGAGCAATAATAGTGCTTTTTTATTTAAATATATTATTCGTCTATATTTATCTCATGATGTATTCTTGTAATATTAGATAAATATGGATATTACTAAACAAATTCTCAGGCTAAATTATGCTGGATTACCTATCGGGTGGGTTTCTTATCAAACAGCGGTAAGATTATATTGTAATAATCAAGTCACTTATGAATGTGGTAATAGTTCTCTCCTTATAAGAGGGGGAGCTAATAAGATATCTGGTAATCAAAGTACAATTGTTATTAATTCTATTGTTGCAACAAAAAACTACAATAAAATTTCTTACCGTGATTATACTCCTCCACTGACAAACACCACGCTATTCAAAAGAGATGCCTCAACATGTTTATATTGCGGGGAATCCTTCTCTTTAAAAAGTTTATCTAGAGACCATATTATTCCCTTGTCTAAGGGTGGGCAAGATAGTTGGATGAACACTGTCACTGCGTGTAAAAGGTGTAATAATCGCAAGGGTAATATGACTTTAGATCAGTCAGGAATGACTTTGCTTGCAGTTCCTTTTGTACCATCAAGGATAGAATATTTAATTTTAAGAGGTAGAACTATTTTGGCAGATCAGATGGACTTTTTATTGTCTCATGTTCCGAAATCCAGTCTAATACGCAAGAGATATACACTAGGATGAGAAAATGTCTAAAATAACTATTTTGGTTAATCTAGGTACTCCTGATCAGCCATATGAAAAAGAAGTCAGAACATATTTGAGAGAATTCTTATCAGATAAATTTGTTATCAGGTTACCTAGAATATTTTGGCTTACACTACTTAATTTGGTTATATTAAGGACCAGGCCAAAGAAAAGTGCTGAACTATACAGAAAAGTATGGACTCAGTGGGGATCGCCTTTACTTTTTCATACCTATTCACAAACCGGACAACTGAGAAAACTAAACGAAAAATTAGGACTTAACTTTTACTTCGATACAGCAATGAGGTACGGAAACCCATCAATCAAAAAAATATTATATCGCGCTGTTAATAATGGCTATAAAGAAATTACTATCTTGCCTATGTTCCCGCAATATTCTACTACTACTACTTTATCAATTTTCGAACTAATAAAATCAATTGTTCAAAAAGACAAAAAAATGTTTTCTGGAGTGAAAATAAATGCTGTTAATAGCTTTCATGATAATAAATTATATATAAAAGCATGTGCACAGAAGATTATTAAAGCGCAAAAGTCACTCGATAAACCAGACCTACTTTTATTTTCCTTCCACGGTATTCCAGAATCATATATAGGAGATGATGAGCCTTACCAAAAAGAGTGTATAAAAACTGCACAACTAATTGCAAAAGAGCTAAATCTTAATGAGCAACAGTATGAGATTGCATTTCAGTCAAGGTTTGGAAAGGCTGAATGGATTAAGCCTTATTTATCTTCAAGACTAGAACAGCTTCCAAAAGAAGGTATTAAAAATATACATGTTTTTTGTCCTGGATTTTCATCTGACTGTCTTGAAACAATAGACGAAATAGGTAGAGAGTCCAGAGAAGATTTCATGGATCATGGAGGAGAGAAATTTAGTTTTATTCCATGTTTGAATAGTGATGAAAAATTTATCGAGGCACTGATGGAAATTCATACATCACCAACTTTACACATTATATAGTTTATAAGATTTTAATTTCTTCTTTATAGTTTTACACTTCAAGTTCGCGTATCTAGGATATCCATTATCATAGCTAGGATAATTTTCACCTTTAATCAAATTTGATATATATCTATTGCAGGCTGAAGTTGTCTCTATTTTGTTCGCTTTAATATAATTTTTTGGCAGCATTTTTTCAACGTTTGCTACATTATCAAGCTTAGTTGATCCTATTGACCACTTGTAATTATTTTTATTAGATTCATCCTTGATTGTTAGCATGATATCGCTTTTGTTCTTTTTTGCATAAGCTATTGATGATAGACCTAGTTTATATGCCTGCTCGACATCAACTTTTGATGCAATGTGTCTTGCTGCTCTTTGTAGATAATCAGAAACTGCCCAATGCACTTTGTAGTTATGTTTATTACTTACAATAGAGGATAATACTGGGGCCACTCCACCTAGTTGTGAATGCCCAAAACTATCTTTGAGACCACTATCACTTAAAAAACTCCCCTTCTTATCTTTGATACCTTCTGATGCAACTATTACACAATATCCATATTTTTCAGTCGCTTCTTTTACTTTGTTCAAAAAGTATTTTTGGTCAAATGCAATTTCAGGAAATAGTATTATATGAGGCGGGTCTCCTGCCTTTGTTTTGATTACCCCAGCAGCAGCAGCTAACCATCCTGCATGCCTACCCATTACTTCTAAAATAAATACTTTTGTAGATGTTTGACACATAGATTTAACATCTAACGATGCTTCTAATGTAGATGTTGCAATATATTTTGCAACAGATCCGAATCCCGGGCAATTAGCAGTAATTGGCAAATCATTATCAATTGTTTTTGGTAGACCAATACATGTAATAGGAAAATTCTTAG
>Ga0181591_10005479_pt1 | contig 11033 bp, 21 predicted proteins | sample 071ome_33_FD_133757 | JGI IMG/M metagenome (GOLD analysis project Ga0181591, IMG submission 133757) | Coastal salt marsh microbial communities from the Groves Creek Marsh, Skidaway Island, Georgia - 071412AT metaG (megahit assembly) | ecosystem: Environmental > Aquatic > Marine > Intertidal...
TCTCCATCTTTGCCAATAAGCAATATCTTTGCTTTTGTACCATCATTCTCGATAGCTACTTTGTTCATGCTTCTATTATAAATCAATAATCAGTAATATTGATATTTTTAATATCTTTTGTTCTCAGTAGAGCTGTAATAGTATTCTTCTCCTACTTCATAACCTTTAAATTCTTTTATAACAAAATACCAAGTTTCACTTTGACCAATACTTCCGCCAGAATTGCTGTTAAATGTTTTTCTTGTCTCTTTGCGAAGAAATCCTAAGCTGTATAAACATTTTGCACAAACAAAGTGTCTATCTACTTCGAAATTTTGTATATCATTACCGAATGCTTTTACCCAGAATTGCTTACCACAAACCGAAGTATGATTATCTGTAAGCTGTAATGTTTTTAATGCTTCTTTGTCATAACTTACAATATGTCTCATGTTGTTACTTCTTCTAGCAAAGTATGCAACATTTAACTTTGAAGAATCTCCATCAAAGATTGATTTTTGAAGTTTTTTCTCTTCTACTTCAAGTCCTGCGTAGTTTGTATATTTTTCTGTTACCATGTTTTTCTCCCTCTAATATAGATATACGCAGACTTTTTGATATTTTGTAATACTTTTTTATTTTTTTTTATACTTTGTGAAATTTTTCACAACGCCTAAGACTCGCCTAAGACTATAAAATTTTTAAATTATCCCAACCATTTTCTGAAACTGTAAAGGTTAGGATTCCATGAGAAGTAGTCAATCCCATTCTTGCTTCTAGTTCTTTAGAAGTATCCAGAGATGGAGCTTGAAACCATGTTCTTCCACGCTCAGTTAAAACTCTTAAATGATGGTAATGACCAGTAACTAACAAATCCGCAGAGCCAGATGGTATTCTTGCATGACCTTGATTTTTCCACCAGTTCATTAGTTTGTTCTCAATGTTTGACCCGCCACCAGTCATGTGTCCATGATAAAAGGTAAGTCTCTGTCCTTTTACATCTATTGTTAAATAAAAATCATTCGGCACAACAGTCTTAACATGCTTATATCGTTCTCTACCTTCTATTATTTCTCCAACTATCTGAAAGATTGCAGTATCAGAGTTATCTAATCTACTTGTAGAGACTTGAGCTTTACCACTTCTGTACTCTGAATGATTACCAACAACAGCTCCAATGATTATGTTTGGTGCAAGTTTTAACAATCCATCAAGAACTTCCAGCAACATTTTGCGAGCCAGATGTTCTTGTTCTGTTCTGGTCAGCTCAATGTTAAATGGTTGATGGTCAAAGAATCCATAACAGTTTTCAATCAAATCTCCTAAACCAATAATGTAAATCTCATCTATTATCTGACCAGACTTGTTTAAATCTTTTATCTGCTTCTGGGCTTTTTTAATACCATTCCTAATGTAATCAATAGTCTCATCAGCTCCCCAGTCAGAGTTGTATTCTTTTTTTCCAAACTGCCAGTCAGCACAAAAGAACATAAAAGCATTATCTCCAGCTAGTTCAGAGACTTTAACTGGCTTCTTCTTTGAAATCTGTCGTTCTAGTTTCCTAACATACTCATTGTGTTTTGGTTTTTTTCTTCGTATCGTAGCTTTGAAAGCATACATCTGTATAACTTGACCGCCCTTAGCTTGTGCTTCCCAAGTTGAAAATTTGATTCGGTCTTCTTCAATATAAAATTCATCTGAGTTATAACCCCAAGAATCTAGTAGTTCATTAAATTTAAAGTTATCTGATTGCGGTTGAACATGTGTCAGCTCTCCAATGTTTGTGTTGTGGTCGAATTCGAGCTTTGGCTTCCACCCAGAAGGGTAGTAATTATTTCCTAAGTCAAGATTGTGGGGAATCTCTTGCTTATTCTTCGTAAGTTTTTTTGATTCTTTTGTCATAGAACACTTGTTCGATACAAGTTTATCATCAAAAATTAGTAATTATTGTATTTGAAAATTATCTCGGAGACTGAGTTGAGTGTTCAACATGGTAACCAATAATCTGTCGCCAGACTGAAAGGAGTATATCAACCAGTTCGGAGCTCTCTTCCGACTCTAATCTCAACTCTAAGGTCTCCCTAGCTTTGTGCTTTAGAAATTTCTAAACCGCAAAATCGACATTTGTCTATGACATCTAAATCAATCATAGCATGCCCTTCGACTTCACAATCTCTGGGTTTTGGAATCTTCGCTACTTCTTCCCCCAGTAGAGACCAGTGCTTAACTAATGCGTATGGTGTAAGGGTCATACCCTTAAACAGCGTTTTGTATTGTGATACCCTGTTAGGAATCTCATCAGCTTTTGCACCAGCTTCTCTTAATTGTTTGATGCACTTATTCCAACCAGCTCTCTCAACTTGAGTAGATGGTTGATAACCTATTGCATCTACCAGAGCATTCCATAGTACTTTCCTATCTTCAAAGTTTTCTTCCAAAGATTGACTATGGTTAATTGACTCTAGTTTGTGGGTCTCTGATGAACTAGGGCTAGTGTCATCTATGACATTGGGTAGGTCATATATGAGCTCTTTACTTCTCATTACTGTATATAAGTTGGAAGTTTGCTCTCCTGTGGCTTTGTCAAAACGCTTCTGCGACTTGATTGCACCAATGGTTTTTAGTTCCTTTATAGCCCGCTTAATCGTGCTCTCAGAGACATTTATACGCTCCGCTAGCGTTCTAATGCTAGGGAAGCAAGTTCCATCATCTTTATCTGCATATCTGCATAAAACAGCATAGACCCTAACAGCTTGAGCTGATATCGGGGCATCAATTACCCACTCTGGAACTATGCTGAAATATACATCAGACTTTATGTAATCCATTTAGAATGGAGCATCTAAGTCATTGATAGGGTCTTTTGCAACTGGTTCATTCTTCTCCTTCTCTTCTAAGAGAGATTTAATTAATTGAGAAGCTCCCAATCCAGTCAAACCACTATCGACTTTACTTCTTGCTGGGTCAGATACAGACTTTGGCACTTCCTTCAATAACTTGTTAATGAAGTTAAGTTGTTTGTCTGATGGTTCTCCACCACCACTTGATTGTGGTTTTGCAGAATAAGAAGATTCAAATTTAGTTTCAAATCCATATTTATCCCACAAGTGTTCAGCATAAGCATCTGTTGCATCAAGAACTTTGTTAAGTTCTATCTTGCCCGCAACTGCTAAGTCGATTGCTCCTTTAAATGCAACTTGTGCAATTATTGCTTTATCTTTACTGTTACTCATTTATTTCTCCTTTTGTATTTAGTAATTCAAATCTAGCATCATACTTCTCTTTGAATGCATGTGGATAAGTATTATACCTTATTACCTTCATGTATTCTTTTGTCCAGATTCTTTTGATTTCACTTCTTTTAAGTTTTGGATAGAGCTTTGCTTTTTCTTCTTCAGTAAGCATTGCCCAGATTCTCCAATGGCTTATTCTTCTTCTCTTCATGTTGCTACCAGTCTGAGCTGAGCTCTCTCAGCAGTATCATCTGGAGCTTTAACAAGATAGTAGAAAACTAATCCACGCTTCTTAGAAGGTAAAGTTTCAATAACGAATCCTTCTCTTCTTAGATTATGTATTGAAGTTCCAAATCTGGAATAGTTTAAATCATAAATAAACTCTCCATTGGATATTGGTTCTCCATCTCTGTACTTCCTAAGTACATATTCAACCAACGCATGCTTTGTATCTACAAAGTGTGGAATCGGTTGTCCGCGAAAGTGGGTTACAGTAATCATTTCTGCAACCTACTCTTCGCTCTTGTGTCAATCTTAGATTGCACAAACTCATCTGAGCTTGCCCATTCTTTGATTGTCTGTTCAGTCCATACTGGAGTCGTGCCACCAGATACCACCCATTCTGGATTTGGTAATCTATCTGCATGATTCCAAGAAGCAATGGTAGCTCGGTCTAAACCTAAAAGCTGACCCACTTCTTTGACTGACATCAATATAATGTCGTTCATATTTCTCCTTTTTCTTTTTTATGTTGTTAGACATCTTATGCTCTATTACAACGCATAATTGCGTGAGTCTTACATACTCGCCACAAGATGCCTAACCAGTAGCAGTCAGACCATAATACTGGGCATGTATTGGTATGAATAAAGACTTCCAACTGCTACTGGCTATGCACCCATAGCCATTTATTATATCAAAGATTATTGATTATGTAATCCAATTTGTTCATCAGTTGCTCTAACGAATCTCGGAATCCCATCATCATCTGCAAATAATCTTTGCTCTTCTTTCCTTAACTTGCTCTCTTTATATTCAAGAACACTTAAAGCTACTACAAAGAACATTAAGAATGAACTTCCTAATGCGAATGCCATAGCTTGATATAGTTCTAGTGAATAGAACCAATTTAGTAAGTTAGTCATATCACTCCTTCCTTTTTAGTTTAGATAATGACTATAAAGCCCTCAGCTACAATGTATAGATATTTATTTATAATAAATTAATTATTTGGTAACTGAGAGCTCTAACTCATTAACTGTTTTCTAATTCAGTCATCTGAGCAATTATTTTCTGCACTTCGTTTTTATGTGCATCATTTAATTGTGCTAATCTTTTTTCCAGAGCAACCATAGCTTTGTTCTTCTGATACTTCTCGACTTCTTCTCTCTTGACATTATCAATAGGTAGTTCAGAGACCGAAAGTATTTCTACTTTGTTGCGGTGTCTATGCCTACTCCATTCAATAGTCATTGAGTTAAGTTGCCCAGTTAGGTATTCAGTACCAAGCTCGATTGATTGAACTTCAACAAGATACTTCAAGTATTCTTCTGAAGATTCAATGTGCTTTGAGCCAGTGCAATAGAATGCATATTTTCTATCTTTATGCTTCAGCACCATCTGGTCATTGAATAGCAATCTCCAACAAGCACTGCACTTGACATATTTTCTTTTGCCAGTGAGCTTTAACTTGACATGGTAAAAGTCTGGTAACTCTTCCAAGTGTTGTTCTTCTGATGTTGGATTTTCTGTATTCATAATATACTCCAATCTAGTAATCATGTCTGACATAATTACCATAGAGCCCACCACTTTGTGTATTAGTACATATACAAAAGGGTATCGTGATGAGCTCTAGCTAATTACTTGTAAGAAGCTCTGCCCTTCATATCACTGTTCATTCGACCATTGTCAGTTGGTCGGCTTCTACCACGATATTGAGCACCCTTCTTACTTTTAAGTTTTCTTCTTTGAGCACGATTCATTCTTCTTCTCCTTCTCCGAATAATATTTCGTACATTTCATCATAAGACTTATTATTTTCAAATCCGCTCCACATTATTTCAATTTGGTCTCTAAGTCTTTTGATTGTTTTGTCTTTATAACTCTCCATTATTCTTCTTCTCCAAAGAACTGCTCCTTCATAAGCTCTGGAGTCTCAGTATCTTCTCGATACCAGACATAGAACTTACCAGAAGTAATGTTCTGCTCTTTTATATCCTTCCAGTTTGCATAACCTAGTTGGATATTCTTATCAAACATCTTGCTGTACAATGCATGAGCTTTTTCATAAGTCTCAGCTTCTACAACAAAATCAACAGTGAATGTCTCATGGAATTTGAACTTCATGATGCCTTCTCAGTATCTATAAACCAGTCTCCATTTTCTACGAAGTCTTCGTACTCTTCTGGAGTCATCTCTTCATTTTCCATTATTCTTCTCCCATTCTTCTGTAATCGTATGGGCTATAACCATTTATTGCTTTGAAGGATATTACAAATATTCTTCTTGCATATTCATAGCCCAAGCTCTTTAAATAAGTATCTCTCTTATCTAACTTCTCCATTGCATCTAGTGCAAATTGATTGAATCTCTTCATTCTTCTTCTCCAATATAGTTTGCTTCTACCCAAGTAGTTTCAATTTCTACTGGTTCAGAATCTCTTTCGATTTCTTCTGCCCAAGTTATTGTGTCATCTTGTCTATTCACAATATCCCATGCTTCATTGTTTTGTAGATTATCTATCGTATATACAAATTTCTTTGTAATAACTATTTCTACTGATTTCATTTTGTTCTCCTTTTTTTTTGTAAGTAATCTTATGATTACCATAAAGCCCACTCAATGAATGGGCTCTAGCTAACCATGTATCTTATGGAGCATAGCTTTCAACTATGTCAATCTTAAGATACTTGACTGTCTGAGCAAGATTGAATCGATTGCCATGCTCGACTTTTGTATCAATCAAACAATCTACAATCTGCTTGCAGTATTCTGCATCTGACCAAATCTCATCACTGTCTGGCATAGATGATGCATCTGCATATCTATCAATGATTTCTTTTGTAATCAGTTGTTTTATTTCTGTCATGATTATCTCCTTCCACTTGTTAGATACCAAGCAAATCTGTTTTCCCAGTTGCTTGAATCCATATCAACTTCTTGATTGAAGCTACCAAGATATTCATTGTTAGCTTTTACAGAAGTATGAATATCAATCATGTTATCTTTGATTTCAATTGTATGTACTTTTTCAACATACAAATCTTCTTCTGTTGTATAAGTAACAACAAAGTAAGCATATCTATCTGAAGCTGGCATCAAGACTCTTCCACCTTTATTTGTGTATGCATCTCTGTACTTGTTGTACATAACATGAACATGGTAGTAACTACCTTCGCTGTTCCATGTTGGAGCATCTGGTGTTCTTAGTTCTTCTTGATTTGGAGCTGGAATAAACTTAAAGTCTTCCCAACCAAGCACATCAATTTCTTTTTGTGCAATAGCTTCCATTAATTTGTTTAGTGTATTTTCGTTCATTTTGTTTTCTCCTTTTGTATTTTTGTTAGTGATACTTCTTATAAGTATCTATCTACCCACCAAGCAGATGGGTAGTTAGATAGTTACTCGCTATCAGTTTTGTGTTCGGAGTGTTCGCACTCTCCAGACTCACAAAGTTCAATGAGATACTTCTGTAAAGAAGCGTTGTACCAACTACTCATGGAACTCCTTTCTGATTTTTGTTTAAGCGGTATTGATTTGTCATTGATACTTTTATAAGTATCTATCAGCTCTCCATAAGAAGAGCTGTTAGATAATTACTTGTCTTGATAAAACTCAACAGCAAGTGGAGCACATGTATTGCAAAACAATCCATAAGCCATTAGGAAGAATGCAGAAGGTGGAGCATATCCTTTGCTCTCATCTATCTTCTCTCCATAATTTGTAGAATCTAATTGCACTTCACAATTTTGATTTCCACATGTTGTCTCATGCTTGATTAAGTTTTTGTAATTTACTTCTGGTCTAAAAGTAGCCATTGTTTTCTCCTTTTGTATTTAGTAGGAACTGATTGTTCCAATCTGCCCACCAAGTAGATGAGCAGTTTGCAAAAATCTTTTTTGATTTTAGTTTCCTTTCCTCGAGAGCGGTTCTCATTTTGATTTCGGTAGTCAGCCCCAGTTTTGCGATACTGGCTCGAGCCTATGTCTCAAAGTCTTTTTTCACTTCTCTTCAATTTGGCTTATTTTCTGTCTGGTTAGCTTTCCAGTTTCCCAAGCTGTCTCTCTTGGTATGTAATAAGTATATCATAAATCAAAGATTAGCAATTATTAATTGTAAAAATATAAAAAAAAGCATACAAAAGAGCCAGTGTTTATAGGGTTTAAATTAGGGTAAAATATTTTTTTATTTTTTTTTATTTTTTTTGTGATTTTTAGCCGAAAAATGCCATAAGACCTGTCAATGAAACCACTCCAGCAGTTACCCAACCAAAGAGCTCTTGCCTTCCAACTTTGCCAGAGACTTTGTCTTCCAAGTCATCAATCCTATCATGCAATCTATTCTGACCATCAATGAGAAGTTGGAGCATCTCTTTTTGGGTGTAGCCATTGCCATTAGAATTCATTTTCTAAATCCTATTGTCAGTAACCAGATTGCTAATGTGATAAGTGTTGCAACTAAAGTTATGTCTCTAGCCGAGCCACTTAATGTGAGAACTGCAATCGCCAGACCAGATAAAGTCCAGCTCAGATTCAATGTCTCTTTGATTGCTGTTACCAACCAATCCCATAATTTTTTAATCATACTTCTCTTCTCAATAGTGCCAGTGAAGCAACCCTAACTAAAATTGTTGGCACGATTACTTCTTGTGCTTTTTCCTTCTGGTCAGTAGTTAAGTCTGCTCCAATCTCACTTATCTTTATATCTTGTAAATCGATATCTATAATAGCACCAATCGGGTCAGCTACGAATTCTTCAAACTGAATCTCTACAACAACATCAGCAAGAGTATATGGAAGGATAGAATCATCTGCGTTCTCTACTGCTCTCTCTACGAATACTTCAACAGCTTCTGCTATAACTTCATCTTCTTTAGCTTGCTCTGCAATTATCTCGACATCTTCTTTTGCAGTCTCTTCATCAAATCCCAGAACTTCTCCAACCACTTCCTTCTGTTCATCATCAAGCTCTTCTATTTCTTCAACTGCTTTTTCTACAACCTTAGCTACAACTTCAATAACATCTTCGCTAACTTGTTTAAGATTCTCCACTCTGACATCAGCAACTTCATCAAGTATTTCGACAACTTGCTCTGTCTCCAGCTCTTCCACATACTCTTCAATTATTTCTTCCTTCTCTTCTTCAGAGATATCTTCTGCCACTACTGGAGCTTTGACTATCTCTTCAACTTGCTTTACTTCTTCTTGTATCTCTTCTTCAGATAATTCTTCTACTGGCTCTTCGTTATCTCTTCCACCCACTTCTTCTTGTCTATCTGGGATAGTATCCACAACTTCATCATCTTCAAATACTTCTTCAATAGGTTCTTCATCTTCTTTAATAGGTTCTTCAATTTCTTCTTCATCTAAAATCTCCTCTTCAATAATTATTATTTCTGGTAGTTCAATAATTTCTACCTCTATCTCGAACTCTTCTTCTATCTGTTCAATATCAATTTCAATTTCTTCTTTAACAAATTCATCTTCTTTGATGGGTTCAATATCTTTATCTTCATCTTTATCGACCACATCAGATACCACATCATCATCTTTAGGAAGCTCTCCTTCGGTATCTGGTTCTTCTTCATCAATCTCTATTATAATTTCTTCTTCTTTATCTTCTATAAGCGAATCATTGTAAGCTGGGCAGTCTCCACGAAGAAGGGCAATATCAGTGATGTAGCAACCCCACTTATCTTCATTAGCTTTACGCTCACTATCTCTCTCAACAGTTCCATCTTCAACTTCTTCTTTTGTGTAATTAGATTCTGAACCATCTTCATTCACAACAACATATAAAGTAGTTGTAGTTGTTGGTGGTGGTTCTGGTTCTGGCTCTGGTTTAGGAGCTGGTGGTAATGTAGTTGTAGTTGGTGGCACATATTCAGTAGTCTCAAAATTATTACTATCTCCATTCGCACAAGATTGATTATTTTCTAAATCCCCACAAGATGCCATCTCCCAATAAAAAGTACCAGTCTCAATAAAAGATTTATCTAAGGTATAAGTTCTTGCATCTATATCATTAATAACAACTCTTGTCCAAGTTTGGTTATCATAACTGTAATTAATATGAAACTCTACAACATCTATTTCTCCAGCTTCATACTCCCAAGAAAAATAAACATCTTCTCCACCATAATTTACAGATACATTCGTTGGAGCATTCGGAGCAGTTATTGGTACAGTGCTTGAAGTCGTGCTAGAGCTCGTTGTAGAGCTGGTTGTAGTTGTTGTGGTAGAAGTATCGTTACAAGTGCTACTAGGTGCAGTCCAGTTCTCTGAACTTACGAATGGCTCTTGATTAGGAATAGTTATAGTTTGCTCAGCTGTTAATGTACTAAAGCTGTTATCAGTATCATTATCTGCACGAATCTTAGTTCTAAAAGTACCATAAGGATTCTCAAAGTAAGTTTGTAAATCTTCTAAAGAGAAAACATGATATTGCCAAGTCAAGTTTGTGCCATGACCAAAAGAAGTAGAGATACAAAATGCAGTTGAAGTATCTAATGCACTATCGCTTATATCAAACCATATTGTGTATTTCTCTGGTGGGCTATCTTCAAAGCCATCAGAAGAATATATTCCAATGGTCAAGTCTCCAGTTGAAGTATCTAAAGCAATCGACTGGTCATAAGGTGGTTGTGTTGGCACATGGTCAGCGAACACTGGAGAAGGTGTAATTAAAAATAGAACTAAAAGATAATTAAATAGTTCGTTAATCCTTCTCGCCACATCTATTTATCTCCGCAACAACCGCTACCGCAACAATCCATTACTTACCTTCTTCGAATGTGTATTTTGGCTTGGCTTGTTCTAGCCCATTTTGAATTACGCTCAAAGCTGATGACATGAATGCCACGCCAATTAGCTCAATCATGTTTGCATCTATGATTCCACTTGAGTTAGCAAGATACAAAGAGATTGCAGATTGTAGTCCAGTTCTGAATGCTTTACTTAAAATAAATTTCCAATATTCTTTATTTTTCATAATCTCCTATTCTTCTTCATGCATCTTACCACCAATTTGCACGACATTATAATTTCGACAATTTTTATTCATGCAAGAGTAAGTCGGCTTGGTATTTACTAGATTGTATTCCAGTGGTTGATTGCAAGTAGGGCAGTTAATTATCAAGTAATATTTTTAACTGTGAATACTGCACTCCTTAAGTTTTTTAGTTCTTTTAATATTTTGTCAAACTTATCATCAATGACTTTTGTTAAGACAACATCTTCAGTATGTTTGTTAGATAATTCTTTTTTCCCCAGATTTATGTCAGAGTATTTGATTGTAACTTTTTCTCCAGCAAGCAAAGCATCTCTGACTTTTGGATACATCTTTTTATATGCATCTCCAGAGCCACCAACAAATCCATCTTTGCCTTTATCTAAATCTTGTTGGGTCTCTCCTACAAGTAAGCAACCAGCTGTATGTTCATCTGTATTACCAGTGTGAATAAGAATGTATTTAAAGTTTGGTACATCTTGAAGCTCCAACATTCCTTTATGCCAGTCAGCTCCATAGCGTGATGTATATTTAGAATCAAAACCACCAACTGTTCTGAACTTAATTTCATATTCTCCAAGTGGTATTGCA
>Ga0181591_10005482_pt1 | contig 11028 bp, 9 predicted proteins | sample 071ome_33_FD_133757 | JGI IMG/M metagenome (GOLD analysis project Ga0181591, IMG submission 133757) | Coastal salt marsh microbial communities from the Groves Creek Marsh, Skidaway Island, Georgia - 071412AT metaG (megahit assembly) | ecosystem: Environmental > Aquatic > Marine > Intertidal zone...
TCGAAAATCCTGCAGCGCGTTATCCTCTTGGCTTAATTGATAACGCAGCAATGCCCGCATTAATAGAGCAAAAATCAACGAGAAGCCTTGTTGTAGGTCTCCTGTGTTTTCTAGCTTCTTATCTAATAGTTTCAGCGCTTTTGCGTGCTGCCCAGAAATCGATTTTGCCCTTACCAGAAATACATCGCATAGGGACCTTAAGCCAGGGTAGGGTTCGGGAGAAAGCGCATAATCATAATGATCAAGCAACCCATACAAATAGTGTAAATTAGAAATGGCCGTATCTATTTTTTGCTCATCAATTAATAAATTCACGCGCATAGCCGTTAACCATGGCTGGAAAATAAAAGCAGGAACTGACCAATATTGTAAAGTAGCTTCCGCCTTGGCTAATAAATCATAAGCCTGCTCTAGATTAGTGTTATGCCTTTCAATATTACTCAGCAATACATACCCCATTATGATATAGGCATCACCAGAGCGTTCGGCAACCTCTATTCCTGCCTTTAAAAGTTGCTGTGATGATTCAATACGATTTTTTAACCAAAAAATGTAACCCTTATAAATCAACAGTCGTGCATATGGACCTGCTAATTCATCTTCAGGTAATAAGTGGGCGAGTTGTAACCCCTGATCTAATAGTTTTTCTGATAAGTGTAGGTGACCACGCACTTGCTCGATGCGTGCATGTTCGTGTATGGCTCGCATTTCTAAATGAATACTTCTTAAAGATCGCGCCGACTCATATGATGAACGATTAAATTGCCGTGCCAGATTCAAGTTACCTTGCGACATGTAGATATTCGATAAACTAAGATAAGTGATCGTTTTCGTTACTTGATCTTGGTGGTGCAACTTATCTAAAGCTTGATTACAAAGCTGAATAGCATTACTCATTTTTCCTCGACAACGAGCAATATATCCACGAATTGAAAATAGCTGACCCGAAATACTGTCAGCGTTATTAGCAATAAAAGCTTGGTTCATTTTTGCTAACAAACGTTCTGCTTCTTCAAATTGTTGGGAGAATGCCAGCGCCCAACCAAACAAAATTACTAACTTAGGGGATTGCAATATAACATTAGTATCTAATTGATTTTTCCAGCTCAATAACTTGGGCAAATCATATCGCTCTAAAAGTTCTTTACTGTTTTTTTCTAAAAGATCTGCAATTTGTTGCTCATGGCCAGATCGAAACGCCATATCAATGGATTGTACAATAAAGTTATTTTTATCTAACCACTGACTGGCGCGATAAAGTTGATCTGAACGTTGTTCTTCATTCAACAAATTAATTAAGTAACGTTCAACCATCGGATGTAATGAAAACCAATCATTCTCTTTTCTATCAACCAAAATATGCAAATGCCGATTAAACAGAGCATATAGCTTTGATTGCGACTCTTCTTGGCGGAAGACAAAATCAAGATAAGCACCATTAGCCTTATTTAATAAGGCTAAATCCAAACAAACGTTGAATTCTGATTCATTAAGCTTTTCTCGCCACTGCTGTTGTAGATAATCAACTAGAACACGCTCATTGCCTTTAATATCGAGATTCAATGAATTGCTAACGATATTCTCTAAAATAGTTAAGCCTGCAAACCAGCCTAAACTAACTTTAAAAATATCCGTAACATGAAATTGATTTAAAGGATTATTTTCTTTTTGACGCAGCCAAATTTCCAGTTCATCTTGATTCAATGCAAGATCCGCTTCGTTGTACTCTTTACAACGTCCATGGCCTAAATATTTGGTAAGGGAGAAAGGTAGTGGTGTCTGACTAGAAAGATAAAAAGTAATTTTATGGGGGGCATATTGAATCAACTGGCACAAATATTCAAAACACATTGGATTATCAATATTGTGTAAATCATCTATTGCAAAATGCAGCGGCGTCGGACAATGATTTAACTCCATAATCATCGTTTCAACTATTTGGCTTAAGTCTTCACCTTCAGCTAACATCTTAAGAGCTAATGGAGTACGAGCTTCTTCACCCGAATTAAAAGCACTGACTAAATACGTGATAAAGCGTTCAGGATCATTCTCTTTATTATCAAGTGTAAGCCAGGATATAGCCGATTTTTCGGAACGCTTAATATGAAACCACTGAGCTAGCGTCAATGATTTACCATAACCTGTTGCAGCACAAAGCATATGAATAGACACATCTTGATGCAAATGAAATGTTTCCATCAATGCATTGCGATGTACATAATTCAAAGGAAGATTTGGCAATTGTAATTTCATTGCCAATACTTTTACCTGACTATTATCAAGAGTCTTCACCACTGCGTTTTCAATGGAAAACAAAGTAAAACCCTCGTACCAATCTAAGCATGATTTTGCCTATAAAAAATACAGCGCAGTATAAAAGCACTAAGGTATAGCAAGATCAAGCTAAGGGAATTCAGTTGGTACGTATGTCAATTATTTTTTGCCTTCTTACGTAATGAGGCCACTGTTTAATTGCACATATGTACTAAAATAAAAACAACCTGATGATTAACAATCAAAGGGATAGCCTTTATATTATCGGCCGACATTCTCACACTATATGAAAGAGGTTTTGCATGCCCACACCAGACTCTGTTGTTATTGTAAGCGGCGTTCGCACACCAATGGGTGGCTTTCAAGGCAGCTTAAGCGATGTAACCGCCACCGACTTAGGTGCCATTGCCATTGAAGAAGCAGTAAAGCGCTCCGGGCTTTCTCCTGATGATATTCAAGAAGTCATCATGGGTAATGTGCTACCAGCTGGGTTAAAACAAGGCCCTGCCCGCCAAGCCATGCGTAAAGCAGGCTTACCTGACCATACTGGCGCCACAACCATTAACAAACTATGTGGATCAGGTATGAAAGCAGCCATGTTTGCCCACGACCTTATTAAGGCAGGAAGCAATCAAATTATGATTGCCGGCGGCATGGAGAGCATGTCTAACGCCCCGTACTTGCTTCTAAATGCACGTAAAGGTTATCGCATGGGTGAAGGGGACGCTGCCAAGGATCATATGTTCTTTGATGGTTTAGAGGATGCAGAAACGGGTCGCTTGATGGGTTCATTCGCTCAGGAAATTGCAGACAAAAAAGGCTACAGCCGAGAGGACATGGATAACTATGCCATTCAGTCTCTAACGCGTGCAAAAGCCGCCATTGAAGGTGGATTATTAAAAAATGAAATCGTTCCTGTGACCGTTAAAACACGTAAAGGTGACAATATAGTCGAACACGATGAACAACCTTTTAATGCGAGCATTGATAAAATCCCAACCCTTCGCCCTGCCTTCAAAAAAGACGGCACCATCACAGCTGCAAACGCTTCTTCAATATCAGATGGTGCATCTGCTTTAGTGCTAATGAGCGAAAGCGAAGCAAATAGACGAGGCATCCAACCTTTGGCGCGTATTATTGGTCACGCTACCCAATCGCAACACCCCAGTGAATTCACCATGGCCCCTGTCGGTGCCATCGAAAATTTATTCAGAAAAATAAACTGGGAAAAAAACGATGTGGATTTGTTTGAAATCAATGAAGCCTTTGCCATGGTGGCTATGATGCCAATTAAAGAATTAGGTTTAGACCCTGAAGCGGTTAACATTTTTGGTGGCGCCTGCGCACAAGGTCATCCAGTAGGGTCAACCGGCTCTCGTTTATTAGTTACCTTGATTAATGCGCTTAAAGTTAAACAGAAAAAGAAAGGGGTTGCCGCTTTATGTATCGGCGGAGGGGAAGCCACCGCCATGGCCATTGAGCTCATCTAAAACCTCCTCACTAAGAGCAAACCTAGACGCTAGGTTTGCTCAAATCAAACGCATTTAATCGACTTTCTCTGCTTTTTCTGGCAAATTCATAGTCCTTTTTTACAGCGAGTGTTAAGGATTAACATGATCATCAGTAATATCGAAATAGTGCCCGGTAAGCGCGTCACCAACCATCTTGGCCTAGTTCAAGGCAGCACAGTAAGAGCCAAACATGCAGGCCGTGACATTATGGCGGGCTTCAAAAATATCGTCGGCGGTGAATTAAAGGGATATACCGAGCTATTACAAGAATCTCGTCAAGAAGCCATAGATAGAATGTGTGAGCAAGCTAAAGCCATTGGCGCAAATGCCGTCATCAACGTGCGCTTTTCTACTTCATCCATTACTGCAGGAGCCTCTGAAATTTTAGCCTATGGAACAGCAGTGGTTGTTGAGGGTTAATTATGGAAGCAATCATTAACCTTGGAATATTTATAGGGCTGTTGTTCATAGGATATTTTTTTGGCCGTCGCGCCGAAAACAACCATTATAAAAGTATTACCAAACGTGAAGATGAGTTACGTGATATTTATGTGAGTAGTGAGCGCTTCCCCCACCCGCCTTTCTTAACACACGATAGTCAACTGGTTTCAGGCAGTGTGGTGATTTCAGTCGATTACTTTAAAGTGATCGTTGCGGGACTAAAAACATTAGTAGGCGGACGATTAACGGCCTATGAATCCCTCTTGGATCGGGCTCGTCGTGAGGCTATTTTACGTATGCAGCAAGAGGCGAAGAGCTTAGGTGCCCAAGCGATTGTAAATTTAAAATTTGAAACCAGCCGTATCTCTGGCAATGCAAATAAAGGGGTTGGGTCAATAGAAGTGCTTGCCTATGGTACAGGTTTGATAGAACGAACATGAGTTTGAAAAACCCTAAAATACCAGAGGGCATAAATGCATCACAGGAAAATCCGTTAAAAGAGTTTTTTTGGCTGCTTTTAGGTGTGGGGATTTCAATTATTATATTTGTTGCTTGTATCAGTTATTTTGCTCAAGTACTTTCTTCATATATTCCATTTGAATGGGAAGAATCCTGGGTATCAGAAAATCTGGCTAATCAATTAGCAAAAAAAGAAAATGACACTTTTTCTACTTCTGATTTTGAACAAGCGCAAAGATCCTTAGAAACTATTTTGAGTGGCTTACAAAGCAAACAGAGTACCCCTTCAAAAATAAAAATTCACTTAATAGATAGTACTATTCCCAATGCCTTTGCAACATTGGGTGGACATATCTTTATCAATACTGGCTTACTCCCCCATATAGAAAGTGAAAATGGCTTGGCTATGGTGATTGCTCATGAAATGGCCCATGTAGAACACAGACACCCCATACAATCATTAAGCAGAGGGTTAATTATTCAACTGGTGAGCATGATGATTTTTGCAGATAACTCTGTGAGTAGCATGCTCAACCAAACCAGTTTTCTTGCACTGCTGCGTTACAACCGCCAAATGGAATCCGAATCAGACAATACAGCCCTGATAACACTTCAAAATTATTACGGACATACAGAGGGCGCCCATGAATTCTTCCAGAGCATGTTAAATGAAAAAGAAGGAAGGATGAGTATCGAATTTTTTAATACTCACCCCGATGTGGATAAACGTATTCACAACATCCAAAAAAGCATGCCATTAAAGGCAGTGAGCTTAACCCCTCTACCTGCCCCATTAGCTAAACTAAAAGAACAGGCTAGTACATTGGATTTAGACATAATTGACTAATTTATTAAGGGGCTAAGTTGAGATACATCATGTGGCTTTTCAACATGCTTTCCTTCTAAAAATCCACCATACCCCTTAACCTTCCCTAAATCTTCTACGAACCCGATGTCTTTTTGGTAAACAATCTTTCCATTGATAATGGTTGCCTTTACTGCTTCGTCATTTCGTTTAACCAAGCGATCAACACCAAAGCCTTCCATAGGTGCTTCACTAATTGCATCTACATCATCATTTAACCCACTGGGATTAACAACCACCACATCTGCTCGGTCCCCTTCCTTGATGTAACCGGCCTCCACACCAAACCAATCCGCCAAATCCCCAGTAAGTTTATGTACACCTTCTGCTACATTCATAAAGGGTTTTCCATCTAACTGAGCATCACGAAGATACTTCAAAAAACGCAGTGAAAAGTTATACATCGCAAGAGAGCGTATATGGGCACCAGAATCTCCAAAGCCCACATGTGTGTAAGGACTAGCAAGGAGCTTATGCATAATTTCAGGCCTATGATTGCCGTAATTAGTTTTCCATTTGAGCGCTTTTTTGTATTTTGTCGCCAAATCAAAATAGGCATCTACGGGATCCGCCCCATATGCCTGCCCTACCTGTTCGAAGCTTTTTCCTATTAAGCTTTTGTCTGGGCAGTCTGTAATCCAGCTATCACTAAAGTCACGATGCCATAGACCCACAGTAAAAATTTCTGAAACATGTTTTTTAAATCGAGCGCGAAATTCGGGCTCATTGATCTTTTTATACAATGAGACCTCATCATTCATCATGTCTCGAAGTTCAGCGCCTGTTTCAAATTCTTCAAACGCATTAACTTCTAGGCCTTCAAGATGAATAGTGAACGGAGCCGATAAGGTCTGCCAACGAAAATCACCGCGTAATAATTTATTAGCAATAAAGCCACTTACGCGAGTAATACGATGTAAAAACGGGTTTGATTTTAAATCCAAGGCTGTCAACATGGTCACTTTCATCGGTCGGCGAAACAATCCATGGGCCTGCCATAAAAATCCAAATACATTCACCTTTTTTACTGCATCTGGAGCACCTTGCAAAATACCATTACGTCGACGCAATATTTTGAAAAGACGTTTGAACTCCCACCATGTGGAAAATGTAGAAGGCAGTGGACGAGACCAAGCTCGATCACCATCTAACTTGTCTAACTTGGTTGTCATCATTGACATGCCCACACAACCATTATCTAGCGCCTCCTCCAACATGCGCTCCATGGTTTGCATCTCAGCTTCTGTAGGTTTGACATCACTGGTAGCACGTTCAATCCCCATAGCCGCCACACGCATATCAGAGTGTCCAATAAATGAAAGTACATTTGGGCCTAACGTGTGCTGCTGATAAAACTCACGATAACCTTTGGCGTCTTTCCACGTTTTCTTTTCATGTAAGATAGGCAAAACCGCTTCGCGAGGCACCGCTTCTACCCGAGTAAATAAATCGGAACAATCTTCTGGTTCGCTATTCACCATAGAAATAGAACACGAACCAATTGCGATACTGGTAACCCCGTGGCGTACCGATTCTTTTAATGCAGGACTGGCAATGACTTCAGCATCGTAATGACTATGAATTTCTAAAAAACCCGGCATAACCCAATTGCCTTGTGCATTGATAATATCAATAGCGTGCGCTTCATTAATTGGCGTTTGACTGACCTTTGCAATTATTCCATCTTTTATCGCCACATCTGCTTGGATGCCTGCGTTCTTTGATCCATCAAAGTAAGTGCCATTTTTTATTAATATATCAAACATACTCTCTCCGGCTCTAACTGAGATATCGACTAATTAAAAGAATGCAACCAGTGATGAGTAGTAATCCATACACGGTTTTTCGAAACGTAAATTCATTAACTTTATGGTGTAACACATTACCTAGCTTGATTGCTATTACCAACAAAGGCAAATACCAAAGTACATGTGTGAGTAAAGGCTGTAATGTTCCTTTTACTAAAAATGCAATGGTCAAAAATGAGTTCATACTAAACCAGACAAACGCCATGGTTGCACGAAAGCGAGATTTCTCTATTTGGGTTCCTGCCACGGCATACACTAAAAGAGGACCGCCACTGGCAAATAATCCATGGGTAATACCCGCAAAAAACGTCAGTACACGAGTTAGCCAAAGTGGTTTAGGCTGGTCTAAATATTGATGGCTCATCCGCCACAACTCTCTTACAGAGAACCAAATAATCAATACACCAAATAACTGCTTCAGTAGTACTTCATCAATATTATCTTTTGATAGGAAACCAAAAATTGTCCCTAATAACATGCCAGGCAATATGACTCTAATAAGTAAGTTCTTATCTATGTGATTTCGGTTTTTAAAAGCAATGAAGCTGGTCATACAGATATTCAAAGCCGCTAGAATAGGCATTATCTGATCTAAAGGTAAAAACAAAACACCAATAGACAAGGCAATGACTAAACTACCAAAACCCGTAATGGCCTCAATCGTGTATGAAAGAAGAATAACTAAACCCAGTATTATCCAAAGCCATTCCATTATAAATTCACCTCAGGCACCACTTATTACCAACCTGTCTTTGCTTACCATTCTATTCACAAGCTATGTGTTTAGCTCACTTTTAAATTTCTTAGTCATTTGTTTTAAGAATGTGCGCGGCATAATTTTATATAAAACAGATGCAAACCAAGTGAATTTATTCGGAAACAATCGCTCTTGTTTAGCTTGATGCGCCTTAAAAATTAGTTGAGCGACATTCTCAGCAGAGCCCATGCCGCCAATCATAGATCGCTTGTGGGCCGCTGGCTTACCATCATGCCCAAGTGCATTTTTTTCAATTGGTGTATCAAGGAAACTCGGATAAACCATTAAAATATGAATGCCATATTGGCGAATCTCACAACGCATGACTTCAAAAAACTGGTGTAGTGCACTCTTTGCAGCACAATACCCCGCACGCCCTAGCACAGGCATCCAACCTGCCATAGAACTCACATTGATAATGGTACCCTTGGTATGCTTTAACATAGGCAAAAAAGCCAAGGTTAATTCCACTGGGCCTTGATAATCCACCGCCATCACTTTTCGAAACACCTCAGGCTGTGTTTTCTCAATTAATGATCTATGGGTAATACCTGCATTGTTTATCAAAATATCCAATGCACCATATTTCAGTGAAATCTCGTTGTATAACGAGTCGATTGCACTGGCATCGGTAATATCGGCCACAAAGGTATGGACCAAGCCACTGCCAGTTAGCTTACTCGCCTGTTCTGAAAGAAGGTTTTCTTGAATATCCACCAATAACAATCCATAACCTGCTTGATGGTAACGCTGGGCTAACGCCCAACCTAGCCCACTGGCGGCCCCTGTAATTAATACTAATGATTGTGTCTGTGTCATGATGGATACAACCCTGATTCATATCATGAGAGTAAGATACCGAGCTTTTAAAGCACAATATTGACCTCAAAACAGAAAATTTGGCACCTAGAGTCAATTTTAAAGAATGACGTAAAAACGGGTTAAGACTCAGCAACCGCCATAAAGATCAGCTGCCCTTCGCCTAAAGCCTCACACTGAATCGTCACATCTAAGCGCTTATCTCGAGAGGTGTTGCCAAGCTTATCCAGTTGATCAAAAGGTTTTGGGATAACGTGAATGCTTTTCACTTCCAATGGTAGTTGTGTAGAGGGATCATCAAATAACACGCTTAGTGTGCCCATCATTTTTTCTAGACGCAGCAGCTGTTGCTTCGACAAGGTTTTATCATTCATTGTCTGCTTGGCCACTTTTTGTGGCTCTTGATCAAATGAACTGGAAAGAATTGCCGCGCAACGTACATCTAAAATGCACATGGCTTTAGTTGCATCACTTTGTGCGCCATTAAATAACACAATAACGTAAGGTAAATAGGCGTAATTAATACCTAATGAGTATGACCGCTCAATAGTGAGATCTAAGGTATGAATACCCTGTGCAAGTTTACTTAACGCATTGATTGAAGGTAACTGTAATGGTCGATTTGCCTTAGGAGACATGGGTAATTGAGAAATCAACTGTTCGCTTTCAACTGAGCCTTGCACTAAAGGGATTAACTTTTTTTGAAGCTCTTCCACCTCAAAAGGTTTGTGTAACACAAATAGAGCACCCGCCGATTTTGCCTCTAAAATGCATCTAGGGTTAGTCTCAGTTGTCACTAAGCCAATCTTTACGTTGATCCCTCTATCTTGAACCACTTTTAACAGTTCAATACCTGACATATTGGGCATGTGCCAGTCTGTAATCACAATATCAGGATGCCAGTGTTCGATAATTTCCAATGCCTGAAAACCATCGTTTGCCATTTGATAGTCATTATCCTCGTAGCCTGCTTTTGCCAAGCTGCGCTTAATAATGGACTGCATGGCCAAACTGTCATCAACGATTAAAAACTTCATTCACTACAACATGATTAAAATTAGACTTAAATATAAGTATAGGAACCACTTAGCAAATGTGCACTGTTGTGAAAGGTTTAAAGAGTTATTGGCATTTCTTGACTTAGTTCCAATTTAAATAGACGTAACATATTGATTTTAAGGATAAAAATGACAACAGAACTACTCATAATTTTAGAGTTAGTCCTCGTCATCATCGCATTAATTGTGTTGGGTGTGGCCATTTGGCGAGCTCAATCAAAACACATCAAGGAATTAGAAGAGCTTAACCAAGCATTGGTTGGTCAAATGGACGACATTCAAGAAGTACTCGACGAGAAAAAAGCCACTCAAGAAACCATGACCCAAGAATTCGAAGAATTGGGTGAAGCCGTTGATATTCAAGTCAATAACACCCTAGATTATGCTAATGCCAATATCAGTGACATGTCTCGGTTGGTGATGGAACATATGAAGCTACTTAATGATACCGATTATTTCTTAAGCCAAGGAAAACCAGACATCGAAAGTGCCCGTAAAGAAATCGAAAAACTTAAAGGACTGCTTGGCATCACAGAAAAGACCATCGTCGAAAATAAGACAAAATTAAAAGACGCAGAAGGCAATATTAAAAAAATGAAAGCCAAAATGCGCGATCTTTCAAAACAAATTCAAACCCTTAATAGTCTTGAAGTCAGTGAAAGTCGATTAAAGCGTGATAAAACCCGTCTATTAGAGCGAATTGAGAAGTTAAAAGATAAACACGACAGCCAAAAAGTCATTGAGCGTAATTTACAAAATGAACTAAAAACCAGTTATCGCGCCAGTGAAGTGAATGCCATGCGTGAAGAACTTAAAAACACCGAAGACCAATTAAGACGCACCATGGTAGAAAAACTATTCATTGAGCAACACTTCTTAGAATTAGCCAGCCAAGAAGATCCAGAAAAAATCAGTCATGAATTGAAACGAGTGAAGCGAGAAATGAAACAACTAGAAAAAGGGTTTCTTGACTTACAAGAGGATAAATAAAAAAGGCCCACCGAAGTGAGCCTTTCAAACAATTACATTAAGGGCA
>Ga0181591_10005486_pt1 | contig 11025 bp, 35 predicted proteins | sample 071ome_33_FD_133757 | JGI IMG/M metagenome (GOLD analysis project Ga0181591, IMG submission 133757) | Coastal salt marsh microbial communities from the Groves Creek Marsh, Skidaway Island, Georgia - 071412AT metaG (megahit assembly) | ecosystem: Environmental > Aquatic > Marine > Intertidal...
GAAATCAGTGTACAGCACACCAGTTTTGATGATTTCTGTAGTGATATGTGCGGTGAAGAGTATGCTTATCTGTATGATCTGAATGGTAACTGGAAAGCATTTAAGATTGGTTGGGGTAAAAAAACCACCGAGCGTGTGGATATTCCAGGATATGTGCTATAATACATATACTTGAAGATTCAAATATGAAACTTGACGAAGTAGGAAGGATTACCGGTTCATTTCTTGTCATTGCTGCTTACTTCGTCATATTGCATGTTGACTTACGAACCGGAGTTATCATGCACTTCATAGGTGATTTAATTTCTATTCCTAACTTTGCCCGCACGAAGTCCTGGGATGTTGTTATTATGTTAGTATTTTTACTATTCATTTCTTCATCAAAATTACTAGCAGGAGATTTATGATCGACCGAAGTTTCCTTGATGTCATGACACATGAGAACAAAGAAGTTCTAGCAGAAGATTGTGAGGACTTTTTGCTTCATCGTCATATTCCTCTCCGATCTCATTCATATGATGAGATCATTATACAAGCAATAAAGGAAGGTTATCAATTACATAAGTGTGATAGGCATGTTCGATAAATTTATTTGGCAAAAAGATGATACTCTATCTTCAGAATTTTGTAATGCTTTGATTTCAAAGTTTGAGGCAGATTCTAGAAAAACACAAGGTGTTACTGGTGGTGGAGTAAACTTAAAATATAAAAAATCTACTGATTTGTCAATCACTCATTTTGTAAACGATTACAAATTAGAAGATCAAACAATTTTCAATGCTTTGAATAAAAGCATGATTGAATACGATAGAAAATATCTAAAAACACTTCATCCAAACCTGACATGGATGGATAATCCATATCTTTCAATGGATGATACTGGATATCAAATGCAAAGAACCAAAGTTGGTGAATATTACAGATGGCACAATGATTTTTGTGTTTTTACCCAAGGAGTTCGTATAGCAACATTTATTTTTTATTTGAATGATGTTTATGAAGGTGGAGAAACAGAATTTGTTGATGGCACACTTATAAAACCTGAAAGAGGTAAACTTATTATATTTCCTGCATATTGGAATTATCATCATCAGGGTAGACCACCCATAAGTAATACAAAATACATTGTGACTGGGTGGATTCTTGTTGATCCTAATAAAGTACCAATGGAACAAAGATAAAGATTTTTTTATTTGACATTTTTTCTAATTATAGTATAATTCATTTTAACTGAATGGATTTTCTAATGCTTAGACGAATGATCGGATTCAAAAATTCTAGGTATAAGGATTACAATAAATATGTCGCAAATAGAGATAAATGTAAAAAAAATGCAAAGATACGACTAAAACAATACATAGAGTCATTGAAAAAACCTTGTTTGTTTTGCGGTTCAGAAGAAAAACTTGAGTTTCATCATGTTAATCCTACAGAAAAAGAATATACTGTTACCAACTTACGCTCATTCTCAAAAAGAAAGATAGATCAAGAAATATCAAAATGTTGGTGTCTTTGTTCTTGTTGTCATAAAAAGTTGCATCAGAGAGCATTAGATCCTTTACCATCAGCATACGATTGTCGGTTGAAGGGACGTGACAGTTTAAGTACTGTCACAACCAACTCCCTAGATGCCTTCTTCGTGCCTCTATAATAAGCATGTAAACAACGCACAGCACCCATGCCTACCTTTGCTGCTTACGTCGAACAGGAGGGCGCAAGAAACGCTCTCAAGGTCAAGATCAAAGAGCATACCAAGGATCTTACCTGCCGTCTTCTGTCAAGTTTGCCTGTCAAATCACAAGATAGGTACAGGTTCTACATCAAAGAGGGACGTAAGTACCTCAAAGTGATGATGAGTTCATCCTGTAACCTTGATAAAACAGTTTGGCAAGAAGGTGTCCACTGTTTTGTTGATAAGAAGACAGGTGAAGTGTATAAGCCAGCATCACTCAATGCTCCTGCCAAAGGTGTACGTTATGATCTGCGTCTGATCAATGATCGTAACTGGTTGATGGAGAACGCAACATGGCATGGCGGGTATCTCTACCAGGATGTCGTTGATCGTATGCGTGCGGGTGATTGATGGCAGTTTACGGTTACGGAAATCTTTTGATTGGAGAAGCATACTCTGCTTCTCCTGATCTTATTAAACTCAAAAGAATGATTCAATCTAATGAACCACTCAATATTGATGAGTTCTTGCGTTTAATTGACTGTGAATATGAATCAATCAAAACTGAGAAAGATTTATGACTGTTTCTGAACTGCAAATGCTGGTATTGCTTCTAATGCCAGCAATGTTCATGTCTGTTCTTATTCTTTGGACATTTGCCGCTGGAGGATGATGCAAAAACCAAACATTTACTTGGTCAGGTTGAAACCACAACCAAAACTGACGACTAACCCGACTGGTCACCGTTACTTTCATAGTAAAACGGAACTGAAAAGGTGGTTGATGGACTATTCCGACACAGTTCAGGACATTTCCATTGCCAAGTGGGAGGAAATCGATGAAAATGACATCTAAGGAAAAACTCATTTTTGTGCTATCATTTGTTTGGTTTCTGCACTGGGGAACATGTCAAGTATCTGCCATAGTGGACACGGTTATTCTAAGATCCTCTGTGAGGATATTACCTCTTGGTTTATAAATGAGTATTTCCCACGCCATAAGATCCACCTTGAAGTCATTCATCGTGGTATGAAGCGTGAGAATGTTGTTGGACTGTGTGATGTTGAGGGTGATGTTTATCGCCCTCGACATTTTTGCATTGAATTGCAGTCAAAAATGAAGAGAGAAGAGTACATTTTGACTCTCATGCACGAATTGCACCACATGGCACAGTGGATTCGTGGTGATCTGACCTTTGCACAGGGCAAACTGTGCCATAAGCGCATCCCAGTGGACAACTGGGACTACCTGGAGCAACCACATGAGATCGAAGCACGGGAGATGGAGCAGTATCTGTACGATCAGTACCTTCAGTGGCATGGTGTTGTGCCAGTTCCTCAAGTGTCTCAACTGTTCCCCAATCGTCTGTGTTCTGCGGCATAATATGTTCATGTCAAGGGAACCACACCCATGCAACCTTTTGATGACCAACTGGTGATGTTAATTGACCGCTTGAATAGTGCGATCAATGTCTGCTACGAAGCACCAGAAATTGAAGATTGTGGTTATGCCTATGCAACAGGATATTCACGATCTGCGATGACTGATGTGGCAAATGATTTAAGCAAAATTGTAGAACAAATGCGAGAGGAGGTGGACAGTTGAGAGAAGTGTCCACTATCGGTTGAAACCGACCTGTTTTCCTGTATTCTATAAAAGTCAAGAGAACACACCATGAACTACTCTCTGATCGAACTCCGAAACCGTGTTGATCAACTGATCAGCAACTACGGTGAGGATGCTGCCTGTGCCGCATGGATCTACACCAATGACGACTGCTCCATTCCTGGTGATGATGGAGAACCTGAGTACGTCGCAGCAGACAAGCCCGAACTGGCACAGCGCATCTTCCATGAGATCGGCAACATCGATTACATCTACACGGTGATCCAGGAGTGTGTGGATGAAGTGACTGAGGAGCAGTGGATGCTCTACCAGCAGGAACTGGTGAGTGATCTGGAAGCAACCGCATCTGACTACGGAGTGGGCAAATGATCTTGACACGCGATGAGCAGGAACTGATTCTGTTCTGTATGGAGCAGATGGAATACGATTTCAATGATGACGAACAGAACATCTTTGAATCGATCATCACAAAGTTTCAAGGTACTGAAGAATGAAATTCAAGGTAACATCAGTCCAGGTGGATTTTGAAGACGATAACTTTGAACTTCCACCAACGGAACAACTGGAGATCATTCAGAACATTATGGCAGAACCTTGGTTTGTTGATGATGAGGATGATCTGGTTGATCACATCAGTGATGTCACCGGATGGTGCATCAAATCAATCAACTACCACAGGTGGAATTAGATGAATAATGAACTAATGAAACGCCTGGAGGACATTTCTGAGGAACTGGGGGGTGTCATTCGCTTCCAGAACCTGTATAATGCTTCTGGGAAGCGCATGAAGCGCATTACCATCACCTATTACGAGGATCAAAAGACCAATGACTGACATGGAACTACGCTCCAGACGTGAACAACTCCAGGAAGACATTGACTGCATCATTGAATCCAACTTTGGTGAAGTCGAGTACAAGGATGATGTAATTCGTCAACTTTGTGATGCAGTTCTTTTCAACTTTCCCCTTCAAGAATCATGATTGCCGTTCTTTTCATCTCCCTGATCATCAATTCTACTCTGTTGATCTATCAGATCAGGCAGAACATCAAATTGAGCAAAAAGTTGGTCGAACAGATAGATCTTACTCTTGATGCACTGAATCAGAGTAAGGCACATCTTGCCGACAACATTTCATTGTTGAAGATCATCGAAAATTCCGATACCAAGGAAGAAATGATCCAAAAGTACTTTCTTAACCAATCACTGAAAAAATGAGTAAGATCAATGTTAATTTAGATCTGGATTTGAAAGATCTGACACGGGAGATTGTCTTCAACTGTTCCAAAGCGGACATCATTGAGTTCATATCAGAATTGAGTGAACTTGCCAATAACATTGATCCTGACTTTACGACCGAATTGGTTGTAAAGTTGGGTGATTTGTAATATAATTAGTGATGTAATATACAGATAATTCCGATGAAAGATGAAATTCTGCTCAATTTGAATGTGCATGAACTGGGTATTCTATTGATGGCAATGCGAGTCGTAGAGTTTTCGGATGAAGTGCAAATTCAGAAAGAGTGTGGTAGTATGAGAACGCTGTATGACCGTTTACATGTCGAGTACATGAAAATGGATCGCAGTTCTGTCAACCAAGTATGTGAACCTTATGTCGAACCATCCTTCTGAACTTGAACTAACTGCCCAAGAGATTGCCGAATTTATGACTGCCTTTCGTGATTTCATGAAACATGCCGATGAAGAGATCGATGCGTATGAGAAGCGTGAGGAGGCACGGATGTATATTGAGGAGTGGATTGAAAAAAGAGCATCAGAACTGGAAGTTACCTGTGATTATTACATGCAAGAGTTCATGTAAAATCGTTTATTGCACTTGACAGGGTACAACAGTTCCTTTATAATCTGAGAGTAATTTAACCAAATCGATGACTAAGTTTTTCTACGTTGTGGATCATTATGTCCCATTTCCATCAAGTGAGTATGGTGGTCTTTGGAATGTGATTGCCGAGGATGATGATGAGTGTTTTGATCTTATCACTGATACAGATGACGGCGATTTCAATAGCAAATACTATGGAAATCTTCGTGAAAACATTTTGAAGGCACTAAAATATACTCTTTCTGGAGAGTATAATTATAATTCAGGTATTGTGGAGCAATTTACGACATGACGGAACAAGTATTGTATCGTATCGAAGAGAATTATACGAATGGATGGGAACTTATTGATCCATCGTGTAAGGCATTAACAAAAGAACAATGTGATGCCAAGATCAAAGAATTACTGAACACCGGTTACAATCCAAATTATTTGAGAGCAGTTCGTGATGTCTGATTCCTATCGTCCATTAGTGAATGATTATGTCACTTGGAAGGAAGGAATAGAGGGATGGGTGTATTTCACTTGTCCCGATTATATTACGATCGAACTGTATGTCAAGGACAAACCCGATCAACTGGTAGGTTTTCATAAGAAGACCCATGTGCTATTATTGTGCTATGCCCACCAGTGGCATGAACTGACTTTTATCAAACATCGCGAATCGATCTATGAAGTATCAGGTGAGGTATCTCCAGGGACGCAAAGTGAAGAAGGCAGTATTTTACAAGATTGAGGATGCCGGTATGTGGGAAACTCATGTCAAAGAAAATGAAAATGCCACTAATGTAGAAATTATTCCGTTATTCCAATGAACCAAGATAGTATTTTAATTGATCTTGATGTAGAAGAACATGAGATGATCATGGATCTAATCAGAACCCATATTGATATGATGGACATGATGGTGGGTGGTGAATTGTCTTTTTATAATTTGCCACCAGATAATGTGATGCGAAAGAGGTACATGAAGTTGAATGATCTTTTGCAAGAGGTTGTTACTTTATGGGCAAAAAGATTTGATGATGAGTGTATTATTCAACCAGAGCACATTGGGAGTACAAAATGAAAAAACATATGTTTGAATTGCTTGATCAGAGATTTGAGATGATGGATCGTACAAGGAGATTGTTTTTTCCTGATTGTACGTGGAAAGAACTGACCAAAAGTCAGCTCAAGGTCATCAATGATATTTGCAATGATATTCTTGATGCGGTAGACAGGAGGAGTGATCATGACCATTGATCCTAAGTGGAAGGTCATGAACGATCTGGAAGAAGCATTTAGTCAAATCACTACATTTGATTTTCTTCTTACTCAACTCCAGGAGGCGGTTGATAGTAACAATCACCAAAAGATTGTTGATACGACTCATGCACTCAATGCTTTCTATAGTCCTTATACTGATAATTGGGACAAGAAGTTCAAACGGGCATGGAGAGAAATAATCAAAAGGGATAATGATGATTGGGAGAAATATTGGAAAGATAATCCTGATTGGGAGGAATACTGGAATAAAGAATCAGAAAAATAATAGATCAAAATGTTCTGATTGTAATAGTCAGGACATTTTTTTTATGCCTTGAACCAAAAGTATTGTCCAGAGCGTTTCTTATAAGGATGTGCAATACTTCTTCTTATACCATTGTCATTGATACCCATAATACGTGATGCTTCTCTTATACTTGAGAAGGTATTAGTTTCTTCCCATGTTTTATAGTGGATGCCATATACTTGAGTTGCCTTTTGTTTATCCTCAAGTTTCTTATATCTGTGACCATAACATATCCATCCATTCTTACAGGCAGCACTTATATTATTTGCATATTTTTTATCACCATTTAATGCAAGAGCAGCGGCACGAAACGATTCATATTCTGTTTCTTCTAATGTATCAACATTGATAGCAAGTATACGTATCTTACTATGCTTACCATCACCTCTATTCTCTGGTTTATGAAATCCCCAAAGATCTCCTAGTTCAACCTTATCAAGTAATGTATCGCTTATATTGTCACTGTGTTCTTGTGTCTTTTCTATGTTATGTGCTATCTCAGATAGTTTATCCTTTGTTTCTTGATTAAACTCAGGTGTTCTACCACCAGACGTAGCATTATAATGAGCAGAATCTTCAAATGTATTGTATTTCTGGATGAACTCTTCTTCTCTTGCATCCAGTTCTTCTACCGGACATTCGCATAGTTCCTTGATCATGAACTGGTGAGCACCATGCTTCCTTATAGCACGATGCAATGGTTTTTGACTCATTCTGCGTGCTTCGTCAATGTGCTGCTTCCAGCGTGTATTGACACCACGCTTTGTTTGTCCCACGTATTTGTGTCCGTTGACTTTATTGATGAGAAGATAGATGTGACCAGTGGACATTATCTTATACTACGCATACTTCATAACTATCTATACAATATTGATCCTATACTATACAATCCGATTGAGAAACAAAAATTAAACATGTCTTTATGTTTTTGAATCCTGATAAATTCGCGTGAATACCCTGTGCAGATACCTTGTGGATACTGTCTAGATACTGCCCAGGACATGCAACCTTTGGCTGCGAGCATACCACAAGACCCCGAAAATGTCAAGACCCCGCCCAAAAGTCACAAAACCCGGACATAAGAATCACAAATGTTTCCAAATCGTAACAATACTTGACAAACTCTTATACATAGTGTATTAAAAGATCTCGACGAGTCATTGCGTCTCTTCGAGATTTGTGCTATAATTTAAGCGTTCGCAGTATCTCGACGAGAACTTATGTACGACGATTACGATCTAGACTACATCATAACTACAGATTACAATCTCGACGAGAATACACAATATATTCTCGACGAGGATATGTGGTATGAGTACAATGCACAACTAGACTCACGTACTCTACTAGACTCACATGATGAAGATGAACATCGAGATCAACAAGATTATCAAGATCTTGCATATCGACACTACGCATGATACAATAGTCCAATAGCACTAGGTTCTCATGATTGCACAAAAACGCCTTGTACGTGTCACTCTTGACATCGAATGTTATGAAGATCTTGATCTCACCAATATTGATTGGAGAGATCTTATTGGTCTTGAAGGTGACGAAGACCTTGATTGTACCATACGGGAGATTGATCCTTTTATGTGAGTATACACAAAAAAAACCGTCACAGCGAGTGTGGCGGTTTTTTTATTACTATTATTATTTCAAGGCAGGTTCAGTGACGATGTGTTGATCAGGCAGTTACCCCACTGCCGTCTTTGCTGATTTCTTATAAGATACCAGATTCTGGTGCTCTGTGCTTATGGGGTAGACAGTTTATGGAATGGCACAACTGGACTTTCGATTTTCTTAGGATTGTATTGGTTGACAGTTCCCAAAGCAAGTGGCATGATATGGGGGTCGAACACCAATACCCCGACATGGCACCAACAACATTCACCGAAGCACAATGGGCAGACATGATCGCCAGTGCTCCTGCGTTCATCATTGAGATGAACGCCGATCTGGACATGTTCATCGACTGGGCAACCGACCAGTTGCAAATTGAAAACGTGAGTGATATTCTGGATGACGATAAGCGATGGGACGAAATGGTAAAAGTATGGGAGGAGACCGACGAAAATGGATTCTGATGAACTGAAAGAGTTTGTGAATGTTCCCGGAGAGATCTGGGACATTCCCGAACTTGATGAAGAAAACTTCGACATTGAAGAGTACATCAATGGAAACACTGACTACTGAAGGCAGAGAGAAACTGATCTGCCAATACGTTGATGAGATCATCGACGGCATGGATCTTAAGGATTGTCTTAGGATCTTGGCGGAACAGTTCCATGAAAACCTGGAGAGTTACACTGATGAAGAATTGCTAACAGAAGTGGAGGAGTTTTACCCACACCTTCTGAAAGATGCTACAATCAAACCGTCAACCAACGAAACGCCATGAACACTGACTTGATGATCTCTGCACTTCGTATGGGGAAGAATGGATCCCAGATCCTACAGATTCTTGATGCACTGTGTGCTGATAGCACTACTGCTAAGAATAATGTCACCAAGTCCAAACCTAAGCAGGGAACCCTTGACCCCATCGATTTTTAGTGATAAAGTGACTCAGGGAACTGCACCGCCCTAAAGATTGCTACTCGATCAATAACCTTTTATTATCATGACCGCTGATTACATCAAGGACTTCAATTCTTCTGCCGCAACCAACATTGGTTTCGACAACGATGAGAACGTGGTGATCACCCGTCCCAACGGTGTAGATTACTCTTATGCCTGCTCCGATACTGATGCCTTCATCACTGACATCAATGCAGTGATCGATGCTTCTGAATCCGTGGGTAAGTTTCTGGATCGTAGCATCAAGAATCAAGTTCTAGTCGAGATCAAGAACTGATCTAGTCGAGAGTGTGCCACTAGACAAAGTGACACACTCTCCCATAACTCTTCGAGACTCATGCACTACACTTAAGTCATCGAGATCACACATCATGAACAAACTCGTCACAGTCACACCAAAAACTAAGCACGCAAAGAATCGTTTCAAGAATCAGATGAGCAGCACAGGTGTTTGTGTTGTTGAGCAAGATATACAAAGAGACGGCAATCCACGTATGCTCTTCCTAAGATCAAGCAATGGGCAACGTTGGTTTTGGGTACAGGTTGACAATGATCCTGATTGGATGGTAGAATAATCAGAGGTGGAAAGAGTTTGCCACCACTTGGACGTAAAGTTACTCTGCGCGTATTGTAGCACATATACTAGGATATTGGTGACAGGGTAAAACTAAGACCGGTGGTGGTGCGCCGGTCTTTTTTTTATTGTTTTATTATAATTATTTTATGGCAGGGGCGGTGGCGATGGATTGTTCAGTAGTGATACCCCTCACCCGTCTTTGCTGATTTCTTATAAGATACAGCAAAACCGGGTCTTGTGCCGTTGGAGTGGACAGTTTGCCAGGTTCCACAACTGGACTACACACGCCAGCGTCTGGCGGGCATCATTAGGTCACCGGAGCAAACCCGCTCCACTCACCCACCACTGACTCATGACCACCACCCTCGACACCCTGCAAACCAAAGTCAACACTTTGGAGGTTTCCATCAAGACAATGATGGATGAAATGAAGAAGATCAATCATCAAATTGAGATTGAGCAGGATAAAATTAACGCAGCAACGTCCTGGAATAGTTTCCTTAAGACGGAAATTCGTGAGAAGTTGTCTTCTTATCTTGCTGCTGAGAATATGACAAACCTCTTAATTGCCGCCCTTGAATGTGCAAGAAAGCGCCACGATTATCGGGCAGTTGTTGATGTCTACCGCAAACTTGGTTGCCGTCAAGATGCTAAACTCCGCCAATTTGTTAAGTTGGTTGTTGCTTGCGACAGCATAAAATTCTACAGCGGTAAGATCGACACCACTTATTCTTACAGCAGAAAAGTTGCATTGGAGCAACTTATTTCCTCTAAGAAAAGTGATATTAAATACGCAAAACTCTGCCCCGAGTGTGGTTCAATAGCACAAAAGTTCTGGGATCGTATGAAAGAAGAAGGTTTGGTGTGACAGTTGGTTAAAGTGGCACAGACGGGGTTGGCATTCTTCCCCGTCTGCCCCATAATTAGATCAATCGCAACCACACCACATGCGAGTCGCACTCAACCCTGCTAGCAGCAACGCCCAACTGGGTCCGATCCCTGCCAGCACCACCGAACCAAAGTCCTGCCCTTCCACTTGCCCACTCAAAGATGTCTGTTACGCTAAGTTCCACTTTCAAGGTGCCCACTGGCGTAAAGTTTCCGAAACAGGATTACTCTGGGCAGAGTTTTTATCAGCAGTTCGGAAGATTGTCAGAGGTCAAATC
>Ga0181591_10005503_pt1 | contig 11009 bp, 8 predicted proteins | sample 071ome_33_FD_133757 | JGI IMG/M metagenome (GOLD analysis project Ga0181591, IMG submission 133757) | Coastal salt marsh microbial communities from the Groves Creek Marsh, Skidaway Island, Georgia - 071412AT metaG (megahit assembly) | ecosystem: Environmental > Aquatic > Marine > Intertidal zone...
CACCGCCCTTGCACATGCGAACCGTATCCAGAGCGGCGCTGCACGCCGCACTCCAGATGGCGCTCACGCTATTTAACGCTGTTCAAGGGATTGCAACATTTCCAGGCGAGTCCATTTGTTTCGATCCCCATCGTCTCGGATTCTATTTGAGTTGGCATTGAAATATGTTTCCAATTCCTTTTTCTTTTCCTGAAGCAACGGTGTCATTCTCAGGGGAACTCCTTGTTCACGTAACCACTGCAGGGCTTCACGGTTGGCATCCATCACTGTTTGTTCCAGTGGTAGCAGATCATTAGGCCCGGGCTGTGCGCGAAGTTGAGGAAAATCGGACATCAATTCACCCAAGAACTTTTGCGTGGCGGGCCTGCTTTCCATGCTTCCAAGGTGATTCCAAAATGTTTCGTATGCGACTTCTTCTCGTTTTTCTTCCGGTAACAAACTCATCAGCCCCTTCGCCGCGTCTATGTGCCGGTCAACAAACAAAGCCCAATCGATGGCGCGGTATCCCATGTTGTCTTTCAGGTCTGCCTGAATTTTTTGAATCACGGGATCAATATCCGTTTGCCCAGAACCAAGCTGCAACAATCCGTCACGAATAAAACTGCCCATACTGCGCGTCATCACCAGGTCCACAGGCGTCCAACCGCGGTAGTCCTGTTGATTGATATCGGCTCCGTGCTTAATCAATAAATGTGCTATCTCATCACCCAGAACCACCCCGATATGAAGAGGCGATGTCCAGCCAATAAGAACCTCAGTATCGTCAAATTTAGATTCAGAAAAGAAGCTGTCGCTGATCACTCTACCTGGCAAAGAATATGAAGTGGATTTCCGAGAATCAAAGTAAACCGAACGGTTACCTATAACCGGGTTTCCTGCGGGATCGATGACAGAACCCATAGCATTTGGATCCGAACCGTTCTTCAAAAGTAGTTCTACCGTCTGGATTTGTTTGGCCGGAGCAACTTTAGAGTGTGCAAGGTGCATCAAAAGCGGAGTGAGTCCACACCGGTTCATGACATTGAGATCAGCCCCATGGCTTATGAAATATTCTGATATCTCGATGAAACCATTGCGAGAACTATAATGAAGAGGTGTGTTTCCAACGCCGAGAAGAACGCCATAAATATCATTCTTTTGAATGAGCCCATGTGTTTCTGTTCGATATTTCGGAAGCCCATCATTGATGGCTTTTACGAATAGATTAGGATAGTTCCCATGTCTCCTAAACACTTCAGTGTTATTACTCATCTTAGACCTGATATTTAAATCAGCCCCAGCATCTACAAGGTGTTTAGCGATGGCCAAATAGCCTTTCTCAGCAGCGATGTGCAGCGGGGCTAATTGGTATGGTTCCATGGCATTCACATCTATCCCTTCAATTTGAATCAAATATTCCACCATTTTCAGACTGCCCTTTACAACAGCATGATGTAACGCTGTCTTGCCAGAGCGATCACGCGAATTAATGTCGACTCCTTGTTCGATCAGAAAGTCTACGACCGATAGATAATCCTGCATCACAGCTCTGTGAATAGGAGTCAGGCCCTGTTGTGTAAAATGAGCAAGTAAATCAGGTGTTTCACGGGCTTTTGTCTTCAAATCATTGAGCATGATTTCCTCCGGACTCGGAGCCGCTTTTATCAATTTCGGTTTTTCATCGTGTGGCGCTCTTTCCAAAATCCGCAACTTGACTTTAAGCTGCTCGATCGATTGATCTACAACTTCCTTCATCTGTTTCTGGACAGAATCCAGTTTGGCTTTTTGCTCTAAAATTCGTGGATGGTCTGGCCCGATAACTTGTAATAAACTTTCCAACTCGGTGGTCAGTGTTGATTTTTCGTTCAACAGATTGGTCGACACTTTGTCATCCGTTTCCTGGATGAGCATCTGGATGGCCAGGTCGGTAGAGGCTTTTTCCAGTTCTTCGATGAAGAGTTTGAGTGTTGCGTAGTTGTCGACAAGGTTTGATGAGGGAGTGTTTTCTTTCTGATTGTCAGGTTTATTGGCGCTCTCGAGGACCCGAAGTTTTATTCTCAACTGCTCCAGAGAGGTTTTTATAATGGCCTCAAATTGTTCGTAAATGAAATCACGTTTCGCTTTGTGTTCCTCATACATCGGATGTTTTTCCTTTAGCTTTGACAGCTCAAATTCAGCATCCAATTTTTCCTGTACCAATTCAGTTGGAATTTTTATTTCGGCTTCTTTTTGCAAAAGTTGAAGGGCGACATCGGTCGAAGCATTTTCCAATTCGGCGATCAAAGCACGAAGCGCATCTGGATGATCCACTTGATTCAACGCTTTCACACGTATTTCCAAGAGTCTCACCGACTGCTCGGCATGCTCTTTCATCTGTCCTTGTAACACGACAATACTCTGCTGTTTTTCTTCAACAGCAGGCCATTTATCGAGGTATTTCAATCTTAGATTGGCAAGATCAGCCTGCGCCTGTCTGTATTGAGACATCAGGGATCTGGCAGAGTCATCATCTAAAAATTCAATCAACATCTGTAAGGCATCTTCCGGTTCCGACTTCTTGATTTGATCTATCAAGAATCTCAACGATTCTGGATGATTCAACATAGGTTGATTTTCCAGGATCGGTTTCGTAATTGATGAAGGTTCCTCACTTTCAGGGACGAACCTTTGACTCAACAGTATGAGACTCTGCTTGTCAGGAAACTCCCTGACGATGCGCTCATAAAGCGGAGCCGCTTCATCGATGCGGCCGAGTTTACGGAGTGATTCGGCCAGTCGATACATGCTCATCGCGAGCACATCGCGTTGGGAATCGTAGGTGGTGAGTATGGATTGATAATGTTCGACCGCTTTCTCCAGGTCCTGATGAACTTCTTCCTGGATCAAACCCTGATCAAATTGTTCACGCCAACTCAATTCGGCCGAAAAAATAGACAGAGTAGATAAACAGGCAAGAAGAAACAGGACTGCGCATTCTTTGTCCAGTTGAAACAGTCTCCCATCAACTCTTTTTCCCACCTCTGCGCCTCCGCGCCTCGAGCGCAGCGGGCGTGAGATAAACAGATGGCGACGATACGGGTTTTGATAATCTTTCATGACAGTCATTATGTGATGATTGTTTCAAGCTCATTGAAATGGATTGTGCATGGCAAGTTGTCAGGGTTTTGTGAATGTTTCCTTCAAAACAAGCCGATAACCAACCCCATGCACGGTTTGGATCCAGCGGGGTTCGTCCGGTTTGGATTCCAGTTTCTTTCGCAGTTGCAGGATGTGGGTATCCACGGTGCGCGTGGAGGGAAAGGCCGTGAATCCCCAGACCTGATCCAAAAACTGATCCCGACTCACCGGCGAACCTTCCGCCTGCGCCAACAGACGCAACATGGCATACTCGCGAGCGGTCAATTCCAAAGTACGTCCTTTGCGAGTAGCTTCCTGTCGTGCCAGATCAATTCGAATATTGCCCAGATTTAGAATGGTTGGTCCTTCCGATCGTTGTTTGCGTCGGAGCAATGCCCGGATGCGGGCGAGCAGTTCTTCGGTGCTGAAGGGTTTGATCAGATAATCGTCCGCGCCGGCGTCCAGTCCCTGCACCCGGTCGTTGACCTGTCCTTTTGCGGTCAACATCAGGACAGGAACCAAGGAACCTGCCTGACGCAACGAAGCACAGACGTTGAAACCGCTCATGCCCGGCATCATCACATCCAGTAAAAGCAGATCGGGTTTCTCCTGGAGGGCCTTCTCCAGACCGTCCGGACCATCCGAGGCTGTCATGATTCGATACCCCTCATGCGACAGGCAATCCTCCAGGGCGCGGCGCATGGGCAGTTCATCTTCCACGATCAGAATACGTGCTTTCGGCAGTGAATCGTTCACAGCATTCCTTTCTGTTTCGGCTGAAGCGGCAGGGACAAGACGAAACATGCCCCGCCGTCCGGCACTTGTTCCACTCGAACACTTCCCTGGTGTGCCTGCGCTGTATGCCAGACCAGGTTGAGTCCAATGCCAACACCCTTTGTCTTGCGGGTCATTTCGGATCCCAATCGTTCGAATGGCCTGAAGATACGCTCGCGATCTGCGGGATCAATTCCGGGCCCCTTATCGATCACACAAAAATCAACGCACGCATTCTTCTCACGAAAGGAAAGCTCGGCACGCACCATGCCTCCTTTCGCAGTGTGTTTGACGGCATTATCGATGAGATTGACCAAGGCTTGGTGAATGGCTTGTCCATCCCAAATGGCATCGGGCAAGGCTGGGTTATCACTTTGAGACAGATGCCTCACCTCCGACTGAAGCTTGACCTGAACACTGGCTGCCAAAGGCTCCATGAGCCTCAGCGTTTCCTCAAACAAACGCGTGATATCGACGGCTTCGAAGCTGAATTCACGTTTCCCCAATTCAAGCCGGGAGAACTGGAGGATGTTTTGCACCAAAGCACTCAGGCGACGGCATTCCAGTCCGATCCATTGAAAATAATCCTGACGCTCGGCATCGGTGCGCCCCTTCTGATGGCTCAGGTTTTCGGTCATCAACCGAATCGAAGCAATCGGCGCCCTCAACTCATGGGACACACTCGCCACAAAATTGCTCTTCATCCGCCCCAGTTCCACCTGACGTCTGAACGCTTTCCATTGCCCATATCAACCCACCAGACCGGTGACACCAGCGAGACCGATGAGCCACAGCATGGATCGAGTGCGCTGACGTGAGCGGGCGAAGTAGGATTCGGGATTCTTGAGCACACAACGCAAACGAACGGGAGCCGATGTCTCGGAATCCAATATCACCTCCATAGGCTCCAAAGTCGATTCACTGGTTTCATCATCGAACCATGATCCATCTTGAGGCGGGAGAGTCAGGATATCTCTGCCAGCGATCTCAATGGTGAGTTGAAATAAGGATGCATCAGCAATGGTCCCAAGCCCCTCTCTCAACCAATGACCAACAGATCTTTCGATCATCTGTTTTTTGGTGAGTAAAAAAACGGATTCCTCAACTGTTCCTTTGGAACGTAACAGAAGATAGGAGAAATCATTCAATTCCACCCATCGTGGTTTAAAGGATTGGTCTTGTGCCCACTCTCCCCATTGCTCTTTGGGAATCAATTGGTAGAAACCTCGTACCACCGCTGTTTGATCAAGATAATTAAATATCGGTCGTCCGTAGTGATATTCTCCCACCTTCTGTTCCACTTCGATTAAATATTTCACTATTTGCGTTGTCCATGGATTCGGATTTCGGCTTAGTCGCGAAGCAATTGGGGTAAAATGCGCGGCTAAAAGCCCCTTTCGCCGTATGCCCTCAGGCATCCCATCAAACAAGGGCTCTATCAACTGTAGTTCGAGAAAATCCAGAGCCACTTTCAGTGGCATGCCCGATTCAATAAGAAGATCATCGGCGACTGTCTCTCGAAAGGATTTTAAAAGGTCATGGGTTTCTTGAAAATGCCCCAATCGAAGCATTAATACCAACTTGCGGTAAATCATTAAGGCATCAAAAGGCTCTGGTGGATTCTGTTTCTGAAAAACCTCCGCACTATTGTATGCGGTTTTTAAATCCATATCCGAATGTGCTTGTTGCCAGAGAAGAGATTCAAATTCGCTCAACCGTTCCCAAGGCAGAGGTTTCGGGTCGGGCAACACTTCAGCAATGGGCCACTCGGGTAAGAGGCACTCCCCTGTTGGATCGATCAAAAGGTGCATTTGATCGCCTGATTGCTGAGGAAACACAGGAGTCTCTACATGTGGATTAACAGAAGGAGCCCACCTAAGATTGTGATCCACTCGTTTGATTGCTCTGGACGCTGCTTGCTGGATGATTTCGTATGCTTCCTGACGAGCAAGTTTTCTTTCCTGGTAAACGATCCACGATCCAATGCCCACCAAGGCCACAACGGGAGCCAAAGACAACCAGGCCCGCCAGGAAAAGCGAGGCGTATTGGACTCGATGGACCGCATGGTTTTCATGTGTTTCAGTAATTGGATTGGATCGAAGAGTAGGATCCGCCCCCACTATCTGCAATCCATTAAACCCGAAAGCCTTCACCCAGATGTCAAGGTTCTGTCAAATCGGTGGAGTTGAGTTTTGTATGTTCTGGGGTGTTCCTCTGGACGATGGTCGTGAAGATGTATACCGCAAGGACGCGGCGGGGACGGCACGTTCTACCTAAAGTGTTACCTATGTCTTGAACTCACCGAGGACCTCTAATTCACCATTCACTATTCAAAATTCACTATTCAAAAGGACGCCACGTTCTACCTTTGGAGCCTCTTCGAGGCCATCATCAATCCAAACTCCCTCCGCGCCTCTAGTCCCGCATGCGGGACGGGCGTGAGAATTTCTTTTTGACGCCATGATCATTCCACCACAAGGTATCCGCAATCCAAGTCAACATCATGAACACAACCAATACCTCCATTTCACGACGACCGCTGCGTCGCATCACCCTGGCGATGCTTTGTGCGATGACCGCACTGACACTTTTCTCCCCGTTCCACCTTCGCGCCGCCGACCGCCCCAATGTTGTGTTGGTGATGGCGGATGATTTGGGGATCGGTGATATTTCGCCCACCAACCCGGATTGCAAAATCAAGACGCCCCGCCTGAAACGCATGGCAGACGAGGGATTAACCTTTGTGGATGCGCACACGCCCAGTTCGGTCTGCACACCGACACGCTATGGTCTCCTCACGGGCCGGTACAACTGGCGCTCACGTCTCGCCCGCGGTGTTCTGAGCGGCACAAGCGAACATCTGATCCCGGCTGATCGCCCCACACTGGGACACCTGATGCGTGACGCCGGCTATCACACCTCCATGATCGGCAAGTGGCACTTGGGTTGGGACTGGAACAAACCGGACGGAAAGGAAATTGATTTCACAAAACCCGTTTTAAATGGACCCGACATCAATGGATTCGATCAATACTACGCCCACTGCGGATCCCTCGATATGCCACCCTACGTGTGGGTGGATACCGGTCGCATCACAGCGCAGCCTGATCGCACGGAAGGCGTCACCAAGCAAGAGGATCGTTATGGTTGGTATCGCAAAGGCCCCATTGGATCGGATTTTCATATCGATGAAGTGCTACCCCACCTGTTCGGCAAAACCATGGATCGCATCAAAGAACGCTCGGGCGAAGCCAAACAGGGCAAACCCTTTTTCATTTACCTCGCCCTCCCGGCGCCCCACACCCCTATCGTTCCGGTTCCTCCTTTCAAGGATGCGAGCGGTATGAACCCGTATGCCGACTTTGTGATGCAAGTGGATCATCACATGGGCGAGTTGTTCGACACCTTGAAAGAAACTGGCATGGACGACAATACACTCGTTGTGTTCACCAGCGACAATGGTTGTTCACCTGAAGCCAACTTTCCCTTGCTGGAAGAGCATGGACATGATCCGAGCGCGATCTACCGCGGGCACAAGGCGGATATCTACGAAGGCGGACATCGCGTTCCCCTCATTGCCCGATGGCCCGGTCACATCGAGAAGGGTCGCTCCACCAAAGCATTGGCCTGTCTCACCGATGTTTACGCCACCTTGGAAGACATCACTGGTCAAAAGCGAAAAGCTCACGGGGGCGAGGATGGATTCAGTTTGTTGCCCGTCTTCAAAGGCGAAGAAACATCGGGACGTCACGCATTGGTCAGTCATTCCATTGGAGGATCGTTTGCGATTCGTGATGGCGACTGGAAACTGTGTTTGTCGGCGGGTAGCGGAGGATGGAGTGCTCCTCGGGAGAACATCGCCAAGCAGCAAGGTTTGCCTCCCATCCAACTGTTCCACCTGGGAATTGATCCGGGTGAAACCCATAACGTGTCGGAGATTTATCCAGAAAAAGTGAGCGCTTTGATTGGGCTGTTGACCACCTATGTGGAAACCGGACGCTCCACTCCGGGCAAGGCGATTCCAAACGATCGCGACATCCAATTCCTGCCCGATGCACTGACTTCACCAAAAGCCAATTGATTTCTTCCCAAATCAGGCTTACACACATCCCATGGCAAAAGGAATCGAATTAAAACTGAAGGAAGGCGACAAGGCCCCAGCCTTTAAAGCCAGCACCAACGGAGGCGGCACGGTCCAGCTTAAGGACTTCAAAGGCAAGTTCGTGGTGTTGTATTTCTATCCAAAGGACAACACTCCGGGTTGCAACAAGGAAGCCTGCGCCTTTCGTGATCAACACGGAGCATTTGAAGGGGCCAATGCGGTGGTGCTGGGGGTCAGTATTGATTCGGTCAAATCACATGACAAGTTCGTGGACAAGTTTAACCTGCCGTTTCTGCTTCTTTCGGATGAAGACAAGGAGATTGTCAACGCATACGGAGTGTGGGGCCCCAAGCAGTTCATGGGTCGCACATTTGATGGCATCCATCGCGTGACTTTTCTGATCGATCCCAAAGGCAAAATCGCAAAAATCTGGCCCAAGGTAAAACCTGAACCTCATCCGGCGGAAGTGCTGGAAGCGATTCAGGCTTTGTAGGGAGGCTGTCCGGAGACAATCACAGGTAGATCGTATCGTCTCGATGCGGATGTGGAGTGACCAAGGTCCTTGGGTTTTCCTTTGCACGGCAGTTGTGAACATGCATGCCACAAGGCACGCGCCAGGGACGGCACGTTCTACCTTATGGCAACTGCAGGTGGATCGTATCGTCTCAATGCGGATGTGGGGTGGTTGAATGGTGAATGGTGAATTTAGAATGGTGAATTTGGGGTTTTCCTTTGCACGGCAGTTGTGAAAATGTATGCCACAAGGCACGCGCCGGGGATCCACGCAGTCGCGGAATTCTACCACCTCACCACCCATTCACAATTCACTATTTTAAATTCACCATTCTATGGGGTGCTCTACTTTTTCTTGAACCACCAGAGTTCGGGGAATTCTTCTTCGTCTCGATCTTTGGGTGGGGATTTCAACAGGATGACGATGACGGAGAGGCTCAACAGAACGGTCATCCCCAAAAGCAGGTATTTGGCGAAAGTCAGTAAACCTCCTACAATATCGGGCATTTCCATCTTTGAAACTCCAGACTAATGATGCGACACGCATGACCCGCCACGATTGCATCAAGCGGATTCGCCCAACACTCATGGCACCTGAAATCAAGTCATAACTTATCGGGCGCTTTTACGCAAGCTGTTCAGTAAGCCCAACAGGCATCCCACAACCAGTCCACCAATATGGGCGGTATTGGCAACGCGCATACCAAAACCAGCCTCAAGAGCGCCCGACACACCCAGCCCCAACCAGAGCAGCATCATGAAAACAACTCCCTGGGGCATGAACATACCGGCGAAAGGATCAAATTTTCCTTTCATCCAGATGTATCCCAGCAATCCAAAGACAACGCCCGAAATGCCATAAAACATGGGGCCTGAAATGTAATATTGCGCGAGATTGGATATGCCACCGGTCGCGAGCACGACCACAAGCAACCATTTCCAACCCTGCCGATATTCGATGATGGTCCCCAGAATCCTCATCCACATCAGATTAAAAAAGATGTGAATGAAGCTACCATGCATGAAAATGGGAGTAATGACGCGCCAAACCTGCCCCTGTCTCACTTCGGGTAGTCCGAGTCCTCCTCCACCCCGTTGATATTTGGAAATGCCAAGCAGTTTGAAGATCGCTTCTTCATCCCAGAAAGATTGTAACAAAAAGACAACACCACAGATGATCATCAAGACGAGCGTCAAACGCCCGGTGGAAACTTCCGGTCCGGGATTCGTAATCTCCCGGCTGTCTTTCACTTTTTTGGCGTAAGCCTCTTTTTCGAGGGCTTCCTTGAGGCGTTGTTCCTTGGCCTTGGAAGCAGCATCCACAAAGTGTTGACCTGTGGGATTCGATTGAAAATCTCTTAGATAATCCTTCCCCTTCTCAACCTGATCTTCGGATTGAATCCAAATTTCAAATCGATCACCCTGCTCGCGATCCACCTGATTGCCAATCCCCTGCGCATACAGAAAATCACCAAACGTGCGCGCATGATCCGCGCCTTGTATGTATCCTATCAATCTCATGTTGGCCTAGTGTCCGGCATTCCTCTTTGGAACGAACCGATAAAGAGGGGCATCATCAGACATTTCAGGTCCGGAAACCAGCAAAAGTCTGCATCTTTATGGTGTGGCTCCCGTTTCCGTAAGTGGTGGGAACACGATCTCCGCTCTAAAAAACCGTGGCTCTGCCCCCGGAGATCCCACACCCCATTTCCGTAATCCACCGCCGATCTCGATCACTTCCGATGGGTTAATGTCATTCCACTCTGCACCAGTTCCAATGCTCGAAGCGTATTTCAACTGAAAGCTCACTTTGGGATGGTGGATCTTTGGGAAGGACAGAGTGAGATCCTCACGATTGATCCGCATCCGCCATCGATCAGACCGCACGGTCGGATCGGTTCCCAGGAAAAATTCGGCTTCATTGGTCCAGCCATCGCCGTCCGCATCCTTATCGGGTTTGGTTTCATCGGCTGTCCGATTCCCAAAGGCGGTGCCTTGCCACTGTGAATAGGTCCTGTCCGGGTTGAGCGAATCAATCCAGGCCCGCATCAATTCGATGCCTGCTTCATCCACCACGTGACTCCCCACAGGCGGCATGCGCTTTGAATTCGAGTTTGAAATGCGTTGATACAACTCCGAACGATCCAGGTCAGCCGGAACAATCACGCGCTGTTCCACGGCTCCCTCATCGCGCACCAACTCACCCAGGAGCAAACCGGACTCCAGTAGAGGAGTTTCGTAACGCGCGTCCCAGTTACCGAGTGCTTCGCCGCCCGGTCGATGACATTGTGAGCAGTTGGCCGATAAATACGATTTCACGCGATGGGTCAAACTCGCAGATGTATCACCCACTGCAACCATGGCAGGCAATGCTTCTACATCGTCGGGCGTTCCTTCGAAGTAACCCATCTTGTCGAGCCATTCGAGTTGCGAAACCGATTCACCATCTCGCATGACTTCGCGATTCAACTGAGCCGTGTGGAATGCAAGGGAATGTCCGGATTCGCTTGTATGACACGCCAG
>Ga0181591_10005512_pt1 | contig 11002 bp, 7 predicted proteins | sample 071ome_33_FD_133757 | JGI IMG/M metagenome (GOLD analysis project Ga0181591, IMG submission 133757) | Coastal salt marsh microbial communities from the Groves Creek Marsh, Skidaway Island, Georgia - 071412AT metaG (megahit assembly) | ecosystem: Environmental > Aquatic > Marine > Intertidal zone...
CCTGTTGAGACACAGCTGGATGGTTAGCGGGGTCAGAAGGAGGATTGCGGCATCATTGGTAAACAAGGCGCCAAAACCGGCACCAATCCAGAATAGGAGTGACATGAGCCGTCGGCTGTCGCCCCTCGCCGAGCTGATGATCAAGGTGGTAATCCTGTCGAGCAACCCGACACTTCGACAGGCGCCAACAAACAGCATCAAGCTGGCTATGGTCGCAATCGCCGGCCCCATTCCCGCCACGGTGTCGACGACAAGACCGGTGGGCACGCCTCCTGTGGCAATGCTCGCCAATACCCCAGCAACGCCAATGGTCGCGAAACCCACCTCTCTGCCGCCGGGTAATCTGGGCCGCCTGAGCGCTGCAGCAACCATCAGCCCCAAAATTAAATACTGCAATCGTCGAAGCCTCTCGTGTCTGTTCGTCCCCGCGGTCCGACTTGGCTCGAACCGCCGCGCCGCGCTCGCACAACCTTACATCGTCCCGGGCGGCGCAAAGTGTAGCAGACACCGCCGCCGTGTGCGCTCGGCGGTGAGTCCAGCTCTCTCCGCGTCGATATGCGCGGGCCGAGCCCACATAGCAAATAGAGCTTGTAGGCGTGCGCCGGTGCTGTATCATCCACAAGCAACGCGCACGGGGGGTGCCCGAGCGAGCCGTGAACACACGCGCATCGCCTAAGAGAGTGTTTCCCCTCGGACCGCCAATACGAAACAAGTTGTAAAAGGGGCAGACATTGAGCACTAATAATTCTGGGTCGATGACGCACGACCATCAAGCACACAATACTTCCAGCCGCATTGCCTCGTCGCTGTTATGGACTCGCGGGATGCAGCTGTTACTCGTCCTCGTGGCTCTGATGGGGCTGCACGGCCTAGCGGAGTTACTGGGCAATAAGTGGTTGCTCGAAGAGTTGGGCTATGCCCCGGTCTTCTGGACCAACTTTGCTGCGGGCCTGAAGATGTTTTTGGGGTTTGGCTTGATCTTCACTCTGGCCACGTACCTGCCGCTACGTCTGTTGGGTACTGGAGCTGTTGGCGCCTGGGCACTGCCGTTGGCCCTCTCCGTCGGGATTATCGTAGGGATGAATGCAGCGGGCGATTATGATGTCATGCTGCTCGGCCTGACGGACACGTCGTTCGGACAAAACGACCCCGTATTTGGCAGAGACGTCAGTTTCTTCGTGTTCTCATTGCCCTGGATTTGGACTGTTTGGGAGTATTTGGTCCAAGCCGTCGGGCTGTGGGTGATTGTGTCAGCGGTTGGCGCGATGGTGCTCAATCGCGTTGTGGCGAGTTCGATGATGACCAGGGTGGGCGCCCTGATCAGCAGTCCACTGAAGTGGGGCGTTGTTGCTTTACTCATTCTTGCGGCCTGCGGCACTTGGCTGTCTCGCTATGGCTTGCTGCTCAAGGACAACAGCTCCTCGAGCGTTCACGTGGGAGCCTCGTACGTCGATATCAACGGGTTGCTGTCCACGCTCAACTACATTCATTTGACTGTTCTGCTCCTGTTGATTGGTGCCTTTGTTGCATTGCGCTTGCTCGGCGCCATTGCTCAGAACAATTGGGGCACCGCGAAGTCTTCCGCGCAGTTGGTGTTGGTGTTACTACTGGTGGACTTTTCCTTCAAGGGTGCAGTCACGTTGCGCGACCAGGTGTTTGTCGCGCCCAATGAGCCGATCATCCAGTTGGAGTCGATCCAGAATCACATCACAGCGACTCGGCAAGGCGCGCGTCTGGGAGACATTGAGCGCGTACCTTATCTGCCCAATGGCCCGCAAGCGGAGCTGCCCGCATTGGCTGACTTGCTTGCGCACCCGGCGGTCAAAAACGCGCCGATCTGGCCCGGTTTTTCAAGCTATCTCGAGAGGCTACTCGACCCCCAGCACGCGAATCGCGTGCTGACAGCAGGCGGCTCTACAATGACGTATGGCCCAACGCTAGAGACTATGCAGCAGGCGCAAAAACTCCGCGCATATTACCGATTTATGGGCGTTGATTATGCGCGCTACGAAATTGACGGCGAAAAGCGGATCGTGGTCAGCGGCGTGCGTGAGCTACCGCTCTATGAACCGCTACCATGGCTGAACTATTTTGGCCAAAGATACATGCTATACACGCATGGGTTCGGGCTGGTCATGGCACCGGCCAATGAAGTCACCGATGCGGGCGGCCTGAATTACGTCTCCAAAAACATCCCGGGTGAATACAGCTGGCAGGAGACCACTGTAAGCAACGAGCGCGTTTACTATGGCGAGGCCGCCGCCACGATGGCCTTTTCCAACGTCGATCGTATGACCGAGCTGGACTTCCCGACAGACGATGACCGCGCAACTTTGCGTCTGGCGGATGGCGAGACCACGGCAGTGGCGAACGATTCACTGCTAAAGCGAATCGTATTTGGATACCTCAGTGGTCGTTTAGTCGATTTTGTGTTCTCGGATCTCATCACTGATGAAACTCGCGTGCACTACATGCGCAGGCCGCTCGAGCGTCTGGAGGCGGTGGCGCCGTTCCTCTACTTCGACACCAATCCTTACGCGGTGGTAGCTGATGGTGAAATCCAGTGGATGGTCAATGGCCTGACAACGTCTGATCAATTTCCCTACGCACGCTATGCGGAATTGGGGGATAAATCAGACCAACGATCCCCGTTTCCTGTCACACATCAGTTCGTTAACTATGTCGAGGACTCTGTAAAAGCCGTCCTAGACGCGTACACCGGAGAGGTGACTTTCTATCAGGCGTCAGATGATCCTGTGATAAACGCGTGGGCCGACATTTACCCAGGGTTGTTTACACCGATAGAAGGAATGTCGTCTGACCTGCGTGCTCAGGTGACATATCCCGTGCACTTGTTCCATCTGCAGTTCGATGATCTTTACATCTACTATCACATGAACGATCCCATGTACTTCTTCAATCTCGAGGATATGTGGGACGATGCTGACGAGGTGTTGGGCCCTATCATCGATCAGGGTAAGGCGATTCGCTTTTCTATCGAGCCTTTCCCCGTAATGATGAGAACCGGCGACGGTATGCCGGACTCAAGCCTTTCCGAGCAGTATTCCCAGCTGTTGGTATTCACGCCGGAAAAGGCGCTTAACCTGAGAGGCATCCCTATCGTTTATCAGGACGGTGCCGACTACGGCAAGCTGAGCGTACTCGAGGTGCCCAAGGGACAGTATGTATTGGGTCCGGAGCAGGCGGATTCGATCATTGATCAGGATCCCGAGATCTCTGCGCAGCTGGCGCTGTGGAACCGGCGTGGATTGGATGTGATACGAGGTCATACGATCACGCTACCCATGGAAAAGGAAATTCTCTACGTCGAGCCAATTTTCCTGAGATCACAGCAAAACGAGTTGACGCAGCTGCATCGCGTCGCAGTTGTATTCAGGGAGCAGGTGGCAATGGGGCGTAATCTCGAGGAGGCATTGCGCAAAGTCTATGCTCGTATCAATGGCGACGCCTCAGTGCAGTTAGCAGAATCAACTATTTCTGCGCTGTCCGCAGGTAATTGAGGGACTGAGCTATGAACAATACAGTTACGAACGGAAATGCAGATATGAATGATAAATCCCTGCCGGAACGACTTTTGGCTGCCCTGGCGCTGCCCTGGGTGGCTTGCGTAACATTGCTTTCCTTTTTGGCGATGGCCGGCGGTTTGTGGAACCTCGTTGCTAACACGCGGGTATTGAACCTGATGATTGAAGGCGGTGTGGTCCGCTTTCACGACAAGCAGATTGGTCCCATTGATGGCGTCCCTGAGCTGAAGTACTTCATCGCCAGTCAGGATCCAGTGGCATGGCCTCTTCTGGGCTTGGCGTTGGTATGCATGGGTGTGTTCTGGACCTTAAAGGGATTGCAGCTGGGACACCTGGTGCGTAAAGCGGGGATCGACGGTGACTCTCTGGACACATTCAGGATGTACTTCGTGTCTCAATCGCGAGATCGCTGGTTACCCATGCGTGCTGGCGATCAGGTGATTGCCTCCGAGCTCGCAGCCGCGGGCGCAGAGGTATCAGCGCAGGCGGCGGTTGTGGACAACGTTAGGCTGATTGTCATTGCTGAGCTTGCGTTCTTCTCGATCGTGTCACTGGCGTTTCTTGGCTGGACAGGATGGCTGGAGCAGGCATTTTGGGGTTTGTTTATTCTGCTGGTGGCATATTGGACAACGCGGTCAGCGTCCGGGTGGCGAATGGCCATTGACTATGTGGGTGCCGCGCAACGCGCCTTTCGTCCCATGACGGATAAGCCTCTGGTGTTTCTGGGTATCTTTGCGCTCTCTCTTGTGGCGTTTTTTGCGGAGCATGTCGGGGTCTATTTGCTGTCGCAGGCGTTTACCAGCACGCACGTGATCATCAATATTGAGTTTCCGGTCTTTTTGATGGCGCTGGTCGCCGGGAACATCGCCCGTTTGATTCCTGTGACGCCCGGTGGCCTGGGGCAATTCGAATGGGGCTTTGCTATGGCAATCTACCTGTCCGGAACCGGCATGCCGGAGGCCGTGACGATGGCGGTCCTGTTTGCGGCGATGCGGTATTTGGGGGGTGGGTTGTTCGGCCTGGTGATGGGCTCCAGGCGTGTCGCAACGGTGCCATTCTCATCTATCGCGACTCATGGCTGATGGGTCGCAGTGAGCGATACCAGTGAGACTGATAAAGTGCAACAAGCAAATGGGCTCAACTGGGCTTGGGCCTCTTTCTTTCTCGACATGGTCGAATCGCTGGTCTTGGTGCAAATTGTGTTCTTTGACAAGCAAGAATTTGGGGTGGATTTTCACTGGGGAGTATTAGAGATCTACTTTGTGGCTACCTTATTCATGTCGGTGGGTCAGCTGATTGGCATTGCTTTGGTCACCCGAGGTCACTATCACCTAGGGGGATATTTTCAGGTTGTCTCCAGCGCCGGTCAGGTGCTCAAAGTCGATGGTATTTTTGGGGTAATAGGGGGTTTGAAGGCCTTGCGCTACGCCGAGGCGCGCGCCGCGTAACAGGTGAAGTTCGGGCTAGTCGGTCGGGGAGGGAAGTGGAACATGTTTGCCAGAGTAAAGTTTATCGCTGTCGTCACCTTGCTTGCGGGCGGCTCGGTGAGCGGACCCAGCTTCGCTGACGAAGCCAGTATCAATGACCGGCAGTTTGAGGTATTTCTGGCCTGTGCAGAGGCGTCAGTGCTTTCAACCGAGGATGTGGAATACGTGGGAGAACGCTGCTCCGAGGAGAGCGACATGGTCCCGTGTGTCGCTCGCTCCTCGGGAAAACGCGTTGAGGAGGGTCAGCTAACCGCCGCCACTAAGGAGGCCTTGCTCAAGTGCATGTCGGACGCGCTCGAGGCAGCGGATAGCTGATTCAGAGAGCCTCGGTGTTCAGACACACATTGGCGAGAGTGGGTTGAAGTCGCTGATCGCGGCCGGGAACGGGGATAGTCCGGTCGGCACTCACAAGATAGAAAAGACCTTGCTCCTCGATACAATGGGTTTATGAGCACGAGGATGACTTTGCTGATGACTTCGAGCGCCACGTCCTGTGGCATTTTGATTGAAACGAAGGGTACGGTGGTTCACGCAGCTGTGTGCCTTAACGTGGTTGTCCAATGACAGACCGCGAGGTGTCTCTGAGTATGCGCTGCCTCCGGTGGTTGTGCCTGTCGACGGTCGCTCTGTTAATGGGCGTATCCTGTTCACAAGACACTGACACTGAATCCCCTGCAGATGCCGCCCACCATCTGGACGTCTCCGCGCAAGCAGATGGGGTACAGCCCACTGTAGCCGAACCCTCTGTCGTTGCCCCCATTTTAGTTGACCCCACGGTAGGTGGCGCCGGTGACTCCGGAAAGTCTGACGCACCTTATAAACAAGCGCCGCCCGGCATGGGGGAGCATGTACCCAAGGGTGATCGCGATTCGGGTTCTGTCTTGGGTCTGGAGCCGCGGCAACTGCTAACCGCGTCTGGCACGCCAAACCCACTGGCGCACAGTCCCGTCCTGATTTTTGATTTTGACGTGGGTGATGATCTGGCCGCGTTGCTGCCGAGATTTATCTTGCGTCACGAGAGCCATTTCCCTGAAGGCGATATGCCGCAGCTGCTCCGCTACACCATGAGCGGACGGCCTCAAATGGGCATTGCTGTGGATGTTGTGTCCGTTTTCGACGCGGGTGATTGGCTGGGTTTCTTCATGGAATCAGGCCCCGACGTTGGCTGCGCGTGGACCAGCGCCCAAGACGCGTACCTCGTATCCGATCCGTTTGGCCAACACCCCATGCTGACTTCCAATCGTAGTCAGTGGGATACGTCACTATCTGCAGAGTTTGCCAGCCTGTCCGGTAGGGTGCACGACTGGTCAACGGTGCCTGCCCGGGGAGAGGCTTTTTACAGGCAATGGCGCTCGCAGGAGCACTTGGTCGAGGTGCCGCACCGTGATGGCTTGGTGTTCAGGTATGAAGGCGGCGGGCGATATCAGCCGAGGGCACAGAAAGGTCGAGGCAATTCCGCTCATCACTGGAACCTCTTGGCTTACGACCTCGAAATGGCCGCAGTGAGCTCAGCAACCGAACGCGATGGCTGTTTCTCTCGCTTGATTGAGTCTCAATTCCCGATTGCGTGGCTTGATCGCTACGGGGCTCTGTTTGACGCCGAATGGGTGGCCTCGACGCGATCAGGCGCCACAGAGAACGGCGCGAGAGGTCAAGGATCTACCGATGAATGATCGCAGAAACCGGTTCATCCCCTTATTTGCAATGATGGTCGGTATCGGCCTGGTCGGTTTCGGGGCAAACGAAGCCTATCGGGCCTATCGCTATGACCGGGCCGCTAGTGAGTTGAGGGAAATTTTTGCCGGTGCAACCCTGAGTCAGGGGGCCCAGCCCCCGGCGCGGACTTCTCGCTTCGAAATCTTGGATAAGTTCGAGGCGCCGGTGGACAAAGAAGCGGGCGCTAGGGATGAAGTGCCCGCGGACGAGATTCCCCGGTTGCGTCTCACGACATCTGATTTGTTACCCACTGATAAATTCGTCAGGCCTCTGGGCGCCGAAACTTCGGCTGAAGGGCCAGAGCCCGCGGGGACGCAATCAGATCCTTGGATTGGCCTGCAAGCGGCGCTTGACAGGCTCATGCCCGGTGATCGCCTGATCGTCATGAGCGGGCAGTACGGCGACACGTATCGAATCGGTTCGCAAGCGCAGAATGGGACCCCTGAGCGCCCAATCACCGTTTATTTTGCCAGTGATGCCCTCTTGCTGGGAGCCGATCCGGGCTTTTGCGAAGCCGAATCGCTCATGCTGGAGGTCAGTTTCTGGGTCTTCGAGGGGCTAAATATTTCGCCCCAGGGGTGTTCGGCGGGCGTTCGCGTCGGCGCCCGGGTGCGGTCCGCCGCATTTAATTCGCTGCATATCAGTGGAGCGGCCAAGGATGGGGTCGTCATCGACGCAGGGGCTGAGGGCGTGGTGCTCAAGGATGCCCATCTGCACCAAATCGGGACATTGGAGGGCAAAGGTCGCGATACGCGAGGCACGCATAGGGTTCCCGAGGAGTCGCAATATGCGGCGGTCAAGGCGCAGGTAGGGTCAATCGCCCTCTCAGGGGGGAAGGTCCACAATATTTTTGGTCTGCCCTTTGTCCTCACTGCGGGGGACGGGTCGACCGTCACCGGGGAGCCCTTGATGACGCTGGTGGATCGGTGGGGCGTGTCGGTCAACGTCGGACAGGAAAAGTGGTGGTGAGCACACTTTTTCGTTGAATTAGGCGTTCGTTGAATTAGGCGCGGGCGACCTTCGTGATTGCGGGCGGTAGTTAGGATTCGGTTTTTTTTTCCAATTGTGGTAATCTAGCGAGGTAGCGTTGCTATCGAAATATTGGAGGCCACCCATGAGCAGAAGAATGAGACTAAATACTGCCGCAATGTCCGCCGTCTGTGTTGTCGGCGTAGCCCTTGTCGTCCTGCTGTCGGATGACGTCAGGGCGTTCTACTGCAATAACGCAGCCCTGGAAGACCCTTCCAACTATTATGGCGGTTACCAGCGAGGCAATTACGTACTGCGCTCCAATGGTGTAGCGCTTATTCCCTCGGCTGATGATGACGATAAGGCCAAGCTGATCGTGCGAGAGCCTCAGAGCGTGGGTGAGGTGCAGGAGCGCACCTTGGTGTCCTACGGTGACATCCTCGATTTCGGGGATTGGGGCGATGCGCGGGTCGGCGGTATTGGCTCTAACCCCCACATCAATGACGCTGGGCAAGTCGTCTTTCAGGCCACGACCGACTATTACGACTACGAAACCTATGGCGACTTTGGTAACGCGTGGTTTGGGCAATACGATGCGGTTGCTGGCCTCTTTGCCAGTGACGTAGGGGGTGAGCCACAGTTTGTTGCGGGCTCTGGCTCCCTGTTAAATGGCAGGCTCGTATGCGGTTCGGGGATTCAGCCCTGGCCCTTCATGGGCAATGGCGGTGACTTCGTCTTCGGTGCAGCCGTGGCTGATGGCCGAGGTGCGTGTGACAGAGAGTTCAACGGTGATAGCAACGGAAACTCAATCTTCTTTTACGGGGACACAGACTATCTGGCGTTAATTGACCCGACGGCCCGAATTACGCGCATTGTTGCCGGACCCTCTGCAGACCCCACCAACGCGAATACATCCCGTGAGGTGACGATCTACTATCAGGAGCTGGATGGCAAGTCGATTGATCCCGCGCAACAAGTTAGCTATCGCGTCAATGCGAACCGAGGACTCGGTCTACCCAACCTATTCGTCAACAACACCCTTGGCGATCCCACGCTCGGCGCAAATACGAATTGGACGCTGACCCAGGATGGTACGTCCGGCAGCTTCCAAAATACCGCTTGGTCTGGTTCGCAATTTGGTGATTACCTTTGCGCCCCAGCGGGTTGTGACATTGACCTCATCGCCTCGGGTAAGCATGCTTATATCAGCACCTCTACGTCCCCCACCGGCAATACCCAGAAGCCGTTTTACCTGGGCGCGCGTCTGATAGGGCGTGGCACGGTCGGGTCGGCGGGAATAGAGACGCCGTTGCGAGCGATTCAGATTCCAGTCCTTGCGAACGAAGCGACGCAGCTGACTGTGGCTGCAGCTAACGCAGCAGCCGTTGTCGCGGGTAACCCGCTCGCCGTGAATGGCGAGGTGACATTCGCGCTACGACAAGCCAGCGCCATCAGCCATTCAGGTCGCATGGTGGCGGATGATGGTAGTTTCGTGGTGTTCGCGGGGGTGCAGGAACGCACCGATGATGCTCCCTGGGGGGGCGAAGATTTCTATGTATATCCGCTAGGCCAAAATAGCGGCTGGAATAGTACTTTGGGCGCCTCGCACCGGACCGCAGTGGTGCATGTCGATGCTGCTGGTGCGGCTTCACTGGTAGGTGTCACCACCCCAGCGCTCGCGCAGCTCTCTGGGGCGCAAGTCACCGAGGCGGGAGAGGTGCTGTATCGAGCGACATCGCAGCGCTACTCCGAAGATGACTGGACCTATGCCAACCAAGAGGCCTGCGTAAAATATACCGGGTTGTGGCGCGGCGCCAGTTCGGGAGTGGCATTCCCGACGGGTACAGGTGTTGCGCGCAATGGCGCGTGGGCCGTAGAAGGCAACCTGAGGTTAATGATTGGCGGGGTACAAAAAGATGGCTGGTATTCAAACGTTGGCCGCGGTCGCCAAACGTATGTGCTGCTCGCCACGGATGACCCCGCGGCTGATGCAGACTACTTTATGGAAGTCAGCAATACCCAGGAGACGTCTGGGGGCATGTACTGTAGCACCGCCGCCAACGTCGAGACGGTAAGAGCCGCGATTGCGGATGGCTCGGCGAGAATCGCGGTAAACCTAAACTATTTTCTGGGTCCTATGAGTGCTCCGCAGGTTGCCGGGCAAGCCGAGTTTGCGCCACACGACGTGGATTTGGTTGTCTGGACGGGTGCGACCAATACTGACCCTGCAGGATCAGCATCCAATCGGACGTATTACGAAACTGACGGGGCGATCCGCCGGTGGAGCGCGTCGACGGGGGTGACGAGTGATATCTTCCGCTGGAATCAGACCGCACCGGGCGGTTTTGCGCTCATGCGTGGTACGTCGCCTCACTTCAGCTCCGGGGGGGGTGTGGTCGGATTCAAAGCGGGTCTGTGGACGCCCCACATGGGGTTCTGGGGTGGGTCAGGGGGGAATCCATTCCCGATTTATGACTCGTCCAACCCCGTTGCAACGATTCTCGGCTCTAACTTCCCCTGCGAAGCGACGTGGGATGAGACGTTGTACGGACCTTACTACGACTCCACCGATGAAGAGTGCGATGGCATTTTCGTCTCGGAGGGTGGCGAACTCAAGGAAATAGCGCGGACTAAAAAAGCGGAGCTCGTCTTCGGTTCTCAGTCTGACGCCAGTCTTGTCGGTGTGTCCGAAGTGGACGACTTTGAATTTTACGAGTTCGGGTCAGCGGTGGCGGTGTCAGATACAGGCACCGTATTTTTCAACGCCCACGACAACAGCGGAGATAAGACGGCTGCCCTGCCGGGCCAGGAGGTTGCCTGCACCGAGACAGAACTGATCCAACGAGAGGGCCCATCAGGCTCTGGAGGCAATGGTGTATCCCCCCCGGCCAACCACAATAGGCGACTCGATGGCGTTTTTGCCTACAAGGGTGGTGTCGTGGAAAAGGTCGTGGCGGAGCTTGACGTGATCACGGATAGCTTTGGGCAGCAGGCGATTGTGATGGCTATCGCGTTGCCGCAACCAGAGTTGCGGCAGGCTGTTGGCGGTGATGAGATTCTGCTGAAGTTCGCAGCGGATACAGATGGCGATTGTATAGAGGACGTCGTGGGCTCTATGAAGGCCATGGCGCCTCAGGGCATGGAGGATGGTCAGCCGAGCAATACCGAGCTGTATCCAGATGTCGGTAGCTTCGCAGCGGTCAATAGCAGCCAGGGCGGTCGTATTCGCTTGGCGGTTGCAGATCCCACGTCCGGATGGGTCATCACGCGACTTGAGGCCATCAG
>Ga0181591_10005520_pt1 | contig 10989 bp, 15 predicted proteins | sample 071ome_33_FD_133757 | JGI IMG/M metagenome (GOLD analysis project Ga0181591, IMG submission 133757) | Coastal salt marsh microbial communities from the Groves Creek Marsh, Skidaway Island, Georgia - 071412AT metaG (megahit assembly) | ecosystem: Environmental > Aquatic > Marine > Intertidal...
AAGACTCTGACAGCAAAGAAGCAAGCAACCTATATCACTGGTCGTCTTGGTATTGTTGTTGACGGTACTGGTAAAGATCCCGACAAGATTGCAAAGCAAGCGATCAACATGCGCGCGCTCGGCTATGATGTGGCTATGATCTTCGTCAACACTGACCTGGAGACGGCTCTGGAGCGCAATAGGCAGCGCGAACGCTCTCTACCCGATGCAGAAGTCGAAAAATACTGGAAAGCTGTCCAGCGCAATACTGGGCGTTTCCAGCAGATGTTTGGCAAGAACAACTTCCTTGTAGTCGACAACTCTCAAGGCAAAGACTATCAGAAAGAAACTCTTCGTGCTTATCGCGATGTGCAGAAGTTCACTAACAAGCCACCCGAGAATGCAAAGGCGAAAAAGTGGATTGACCAAGAAAGGCAGAAAGCAAGAAGAGATTGACAAGTCTCAAAATTCATGATAAAATAAAACTCCCCGCGTCAGGGAACAGAGTATATAATATAGGTGATCATTATGGCAGTATCTGCAAGGAAACTAGAAGTATTCGAAATCTTGGAAAAAGTAGAGAATGCTAAAACAAAAAAAGACAAGATTGCAGTTCTACAAAAAAACGAAATCATGCCTCTTCTAGATGTTTTGAGAGGGACGTTCGACGAAACCATCCAGTGGAATCTACCTGGTGGCACACCTCCCTACACACCTAATAATGAAGAGTCTTATCCTTCGACACTTCTAAGACAGCACCGTAACTTTAAATATTTCGTAAAAGGTCTGCGCGAGAGCAACAGACTTAACCCTATTCGTCGCGAGCGTATGTTCATTGACATACTTGAGGCGATACACCCCAAAGATGCTGAACTATTAGTATCTATGATCAACAAAAAAAGCCCTTTGAAAGGATTGACCAAGAGTCTAGTTAAGGAGGCATTTCCGCAGTTGATCCAAGACTAATTATGATCCAAGTAAAACAAACAGATGTATAGTAAGGAGCGCCTATGGTCGAATCCAATCAACTTGAGCGATTGAAGAAAGATTCTAGAGAACTTGGACATTACATTCATAAACTGAACAAACGAGGTAAAACTGAGATAGCACACAAGATTGCTAAACGACAATCATTTTTAGACGCAGCAATATCTCAGGTAGAATCTCGCGCAAGGGGGTGATCCACATCTAATGGTGAGCCTCGGTTTCGGGGCTCACTTTTTTTGGATTTACAGGAATTTAAAATGCCATTATATACGATGAAAAATAAGAAGACAGGAGAAGTAGAAGACAAGATGCTAAAGATTGCTGAAATGCAAGCACTTGTAGAATCAGGTGAATGGGAGCAAATCATTGGTGGCGCTGCTCTCGTTACACACACAGGCAACATTGTTAATAAAACACCCGATAGTTGGAAAAGTCATTTGAAGAGCATTCAAAAAGCAGCAGGTAGACAAGTCGCTAACACAATTAAGCTATGACAATGACAAGAAAACAACAGAATGGCGAGTCGATGAATATTCGCATCGACGATCTAGTTACTATCGATCCCATTACCGAACATCAGAAAGAAGTATTTGATGCATGGCGTGATGGTGATCACATGGCTCTTGTAGGCACCGCAGGTACAGGTAAGACCTTTCTTGGCATGTATCTTGCGCTTGAAGAAGTCATGGACAAAAGCACACCATACGAATCGCTTCGAATCATTCGCTCAGTCGTACCTACACGAGACGTAGGTTATTTGCCTGGTACGATTGAAGAAAAACTCAATGCATACACAAGCCCTTATCGTGCAATTGCTGCTGAGCTATTTGAAGACGACCGAGCATATGATAAACTTATACATAATAAATATGTGACATTTGAGTCAACCTCGTATATTCGTGGCTTGACATTTGATCACAATATCATCCTTGTTGATGAAATGCAGAATCTAAACTTCCATGAGCTTGACTCTATCATCACACGAGTAGGTCAGGGTTCGAAGATTATCTTCTGCGGTGATTATCATCAGTCTGACTTCAAGACTGAGAACGATAAGAAAGGCATTAATCAATTTCTAGATATTCTAGAGCAACTTAGGAACTTCTCAATTATTCATTTTACATGGGAAGACATTGTACGAAGTGGTCTTGTAAGAGACTACATCATGACAAAGGAGTGGATGGGGCTACAATGAACAGAGACGCAGTTTACGAGCAACTTAAAATCGACGAAGGTGTAGTGTATGAAATCTACAATGATCACCTCGGCTACCCAACTTTTGGAGTCGGTCATCTTATCACAGAAAGTGACGAGGAATTCGGACAACCAGTTGGAACTCCAGTTAGTGAAGAAAGAGTCCGGGCGTGTTTTGACCGAGACCTTGAAACTGCCATCGGAGAGTGTTACACTCTATACGGAGAAGGGGCGTTTGGAGAATTCCCTGACGAAGTACAGCAGGTCTTGGTTAACATGATGTTCAACATGGGTCGCCCGAGACTGAGCAAGTTCAAGAAGTTCAATGCTGCACTTGAAGCACACGATTGGGCAACTGCAGCAGTTGAAGGGCGCGACAGTTTGTGGTATAATCAAGTCACCAATCGAGCCGAACGCTTGATGGAGCGACTGGAGGCAGTATGAAGCTAAAGCATCCGATGTACAACTGTCAGTTTTGGTCCACCAAAATGAAGACTTTTCTACCCTACGATGAATGGATAAAGGAGACTTGGTAATTAATCATGGCTAAACCCAGCAAAGTCGGGCAACCTACCCGCCCCGAACCCACCATCAAATCTACGTCAATCGGTCGAGGAATGCTTAAGACTTCTTCGATGAACAAGAGCAAGCGTCGCAGTTTTAAGCGCTATCGAGGTCAAGGTCGTTAGTTATGGCAAAGTATAGTCGGTTTGATTCCCGAAACAAGAAGCGCAACAAGCACAAGAATCAATACCTAGATAGAACAAAAGCAAGTGCTAGTGATAAACGCCCTCGCTGCTTTGACGAAGATGAAACACTTTATGAGAAGTACAGGTTAGAAAAATTCTCTAATCTATATTAATGTGAAATTTGAACTATATCATGAGCCCCTAAAAAACCTGGCATACCTCTTTCCGGCTGAAGCAACTGAAGTCGACTGGAGAGGTACGCCGGGTGTTGGGGATATTCTTTTTGGTCTGAATGCTGTGCATATGATGACTCATCTAATGCGCAAGCGCCGTGACGTACCCTATGTCACAATGAATGTCTATTGGGAACACGATGAGCAATATTTGCATCACTTCGAAGATCCCGAAACAATCATAGAACGCGCGGATTATCTACACAACTTCTATTATGATAAAGATGCTGTTCATATGAACCATCTTTTCAATACAGACGACAAAGAACTGCAGCGAATACGACATCGAGGCTTTCAGCGTCGCCGTTCGCCAACCGCTGTGCTTGAAGGTCTGCCCTCTTGGGTGTTTCGAAAAGATATTTGGTGTGAACCTGTCGAGAACAAAGTTGTCTTCTGGCGCCCTTTATTTAACAAAGACATACCTCGTGGCTGGAAAAGAATCTTCACAAACGATCACTGGGATGAAATCATTCATCTCCTAGAGATGAAAGGTTTTGATCTAGTAGAATTAACATATCGTACACCGGTGCGTGAAGCGCTCTATCATATTCGGACCTGCAGGTTCTGTATACTGTACGATGGTATGTGGCAATACATAGCAAAGAATCTATGCAAGCCTGTCATTGCGCTTGGCGATAATTCTGTGATTGGAGTACATAATCAGCAGGGAGTACATTTCTACAGACCCGATGATCCAACAAATGATTTATTTGCTTACCTAAATAAATTACCATACATACTGAAACATATGGATCGTCGAGCGAATCGGTATAAAAAATTTATTCTGAGAGAATTGAGCTATGAAGATTGACAGAGCAGTAATTGAAGTTCAAGGTGGTTGCAATTATTCTTGCTCTATGTGCCCTCAAGATAAGCGCACAGGTGGTAGAGAAAAAGAGTTTGTCACCAGAATGTCACTGCTTGAATTCGAAGACAATGTGCGCGACTGCGCAAAGCACGGGCTGCGTGTTGTCAATCTAGAAGGCTCGGGTGAACCTACGCTCAATCGTCAACTGTTCGAATATATTAAGATTGTCAAGAAGTACAACGCCAAAGCATTTGCATTCTCTAATGGTCTGCGCATGCATGGCGATTACATGAAGCAGTGCGTTGATGCAGGGCTAGACTTCTTTCGGTTTTCGTTTATTGGTTCTACTCCTGACGAATATGATCAGTGGATGTATAACACAAAAGGCGGTAACTTTGAAACCATCTGTAAAAACATTGTCGAAATGCAAAAGTATGTCGAAGAATCCGGTAGTGAATGTGTGGTTGCGACCTATCATTTAATTACAGAAGAAGAGCCGAACGCACAAGAATTGCAACTAAATAGGTACAAAGAATTGGTGGCTGCACTGCGTGTGAAGACAGAGATTTGGAAACTTCACAACTGGAGCGGCACCTATAAACCATCATATGAAAGAGAGGGTAAAGTAAAAACTTGTGGACGCCCATTTAGCCCTGATGTTGTTATTCGCGCTGGTGGTCTTGATGGCAAACGGGGTGCTGTTGCTCCTTGCTGTCAAGTTCTCGGCCGAGACGCAGAAGCAGTTCTTGGTCACACGAGCGAGCTATCCATTCAGGAAATTGTCGAAGGTCCAGAGTACGAATCGCTAAGAGAAGGGCATCGTACGGGCAACTATCCTTCGTATTGTCGAGACTGTGATTTTCTAATTGACGATCCCGAAGTGCTTGTGTATACGAACCATGAGCGTGATCTGTACAAGATGCACGGCACAGAGTTTGATCTAAATGACTATCGCATCTAAAAAACCAACCGTTTTTATGATTGTCATGCCGAACGATCCTGTTTCGATGTACTATCGTGGGCGTGTCGAAACGTCTTGGACTGATCGCGGGTTTAACATTGAATACTTTAATGCTGTTACGCCCGAAACAATGCATGAAGAAAAGCAATTGAACTTTGCTTTGAAAACTCGCCCAAGTCTTCGTCGGGCGCGCGAGTTTACAGATACAGAAAAAGCAGTGTGGTATAGTCATCGTGCAATATGGAAAATTGCTCGGCGCAAACAATCACCTATCATAGTAATCGAACATGATACCCTTTTGATTCAACCTATCGATCCCGCAATTTTTAAAAACGTCAAAGCAATGGGATTGTGCCATGCTATGCTTAAAGATGGTTCGATAGCAACAACAGCAGGTGCTGGCTATTATTTAACTCGTGATGTTGCAAACGAACTGTATCGTGAGTCTGGCAGCGTTGAAATTAATTATAATAGCGATGCTTTGATCCATTCGAAGATTAATGAGCATGGTGGTAACTGGAAAATCCATTTCTGTCAACAATTGATTGTCGATAATATTGGTACTACGATACGGCATGGATAAAAAAGTCGCGGTTCTAATTTCTGGTGTTTTTCCAGTATATTTAAGAAGATCGGACCTGCAAGAAAACCTAGAAAGAATAGAACGAATCTTCTCGGGTTGTGACTTCTATTATCAAACATGGGACACTAAACTTTATCGTCACATATTCAAAAATGTGAACCGAGATATACTCTGGGTAAAAGAGCCCGGAACGTCTTACAATCCATACCACCTTGCTAGAGACAGACATCCAGGCGATATATCGGCTATAAAAAGACTCTCTAACACACCAAGAACTGAATCACAAAAACAACTTGTAATGAAAGCATGTTTTCAGCATCTTGGTTTCTCTGCGCTGTACTCAGAGGTGCCTAAAGAGTATGACTTTTATATTAGAACACGATGGGATGCGTACATAAACGAAGACTTTCCGATGCAAGAGATACTAAAGCTTGCAGAAAAAAACGTTATAGGTGTCGCTACAGTACCGAATAAGTACTATGGTATTAACGGCGGTAATAGATATGAGAGAGTTACGGCTCGTAGGAGAGCCATAAAGAATTTTGTGGATCGTGGATTGTATTGCGTGATCCAGAACGACACAGACAGAATAAATCATACTGTATACGAAAAGTACCTAGCCGATTTTTTAATTGTATTTAAAGAATCAGATTACACAATTGGCTATGCAGAAGAAATGTATGCAAAGCAGCAGCTATCAGGTGCTGAGTTTGGCTGGTATGAAATGTTGTGTCGCCACCGAAAACATGTTAACATAGATGGTTTAACTGCAATCATACGAAACACAGACGACTCTCTAGAGACCTATAAAAAACTAAAAGAAATGAGCTTACTATGAAACGATTGATCTATCAAGTGTGCCTAGGCAAAGCAAAAGATTCTAAGTTGTACAAGCACTGTATTCAAAGCGTGGCTGATTACTGCAAAAAATACGACATTACACATTATGTGCAACAACATCCTACGCTACGAATCGCACCCGATCCTTTCATGAGCAATCGCAGCAAAGACGCTACTGCTAAACACGGTGGCTTTCTGCCTATTTACGAGAAAGAAAATGCATTTGACTTGCTAGATGATTATGACCAAATCGCAATTGTTGATGCTGACATTTACATTCGACCCGACGCTGACAACATTTTTGATTTCGTGTTAGAAGACTACGCATTTGGTGCAGTCATCGAAAGAGAAATGCCTATTCATGATTGGTACAAAGCGAAGATCGTAAACTATTCTAAAATGCAATATGGTTTGCTACATAACAATAAGTTAGATTTCAAGCCGAACAGTCTTGGCTTTGAGTTTTTCAATATGGGTCTGATGGTTCTAAACACAAAGCAGTTCAAGCCATATCTCAAAGGGCAGACCGCAAAAGAGTTTCTACAGCGCGTAGAGTTTCAAGACTTTGTGAATGGTAAAGGTCCGTGGAAATGGAGCACGGATCAGACTCTGCTAAATTATTTTGTGAAGAAATACAACGTACCTTGTCAATCACTGCACTGGCGCTGGAACGGTTTGTTTAGCGCAAACTCAAAAATACAAGAGTGCGACTTTGTGCATTTCTTTCTAAAAGATAAGCTGCCCGCGCAAGGCGAAAATGTAGAAGAGTTGATGAAGCAAATATGATTTTGATTTCGCATAGAGGTAATGTTGACGGACCAAATCCTGAACAGGAGAATACGCCTGTCGCAATTGATTCTGTTCTAGAACGAAACCTGTTTTGCGAAGTTGATGTTTGGCGTATTGACGGTAAGTTCTATCTGTCGCACGATCCGCCGGACAAAAAGAAACATAACATACATTTTTCGTTTTTTGAACAGCGCGCACAAAATCTTATCATTCACTGCAAGAACATCTATGCTCTGCAGTATTTTCATGAAGCGATATCTGACGGCTTTCATTATTTCTGGCATCAAGACGACGAATACACACTGACAAGTTGGAACTGGATCTGGGCATATCCTGGTAAAACTGTTCCGTATTTTTCTGAAATGATAAGCGTTGCTGTCATGCCTGAATCGACGCTATATGAAATGAATGAGAATCAATTTAAAAACTTTGCTGCTGTCTGCACTGACTATGTGAATCAATATGATCAAGTTAATACTGTTCGATCTTGACGGCGTACTGATTGACGCTAAGCATATTCATTACGAGACGCTAAACACAGCGCTTGGCTATGAGTATGCAATTACACCCGAAGAACATCTGAACATCTATGATGGTCATAAGACGCGCCAGAAGCTTGAAATGCTGACGCGCAATAAAGGCTTGCCTCTTGAGTTACACGATAAAGTCTACGACGAAAAGCAAGAGCTAACACAACTAGAGATTCGCAATCTCAGACCGCAAAGACAGATTGTCGAATTGTTTGAAAAATTGGTTGTAAATGGTTATAGAATTGGTGTCTGCTCAAACAGTATTCGACAAACGGTCTTGACAGCGCTTGCAAAGTCTGATTTAATAGAGTACTGCTCTGTAATCATATCAAACGAAGATGTAAAGAATAGCAAGCCGCATCCAGAAATGTACTGGAAAGCCATGTCGATGATGAAGTGTCTGCCCGACGAGACTATCATTGTCGAAGACTCACCACCTGGTTTGCTGGCGGCTGAGCGCTCAAGAGCCAAATATATAAGAGTAACGGATCCGTCGCAAGTGACGGTCGAGAATATCATGCCTAAGATTAATGGAGAGCCTATAGTGAATAAGTGGAAAGATGATCGACTAAACGTACTGATTCCTATGGCAGGCGCTGGCTCTCGTTTTGCTCAAGCAGGCTATACTTTTCCCAAGCCGCTCATTGATGTGAATGGCGCGCCCATGATTCAGCGAGTGGTCGAGAATCTAGGGCTAGACGCAAACTATATTTTCGTGGTTCAGAAAGACCATGTAGAAGAATATAATCTCCACACGATGTTGAATTTAATTGCACCAGGTTGTACTATGGTAGTGGCTGATGGTATGACAGAAGGCGCCGCTTGTACTGCACTCCTTGCAGAGTATTTCATTGACGACGATGCTCCTTTGTTCTTCGCAAACAGTGACCAGTATGTCGAGTGGGATCCGGTCGAGTTTATGTATCGAATGCAAGAGACTCAAGCGGACGGCGGTATCGTCACTTTCAAAGCAACTCATCCCAAGTGGTCGTTCGCAGAAGTGAATGAAGAGACAGGTCTTGTTACGGAAGTTGCAGAAAAGAATCCTATCAGTGATAACGCGACCGTTGGCTATTACTACTGGAAACACGGCTCTGATTTCGTCAAGTATGCCAAGCAAATGATCGAAAAAAATGTGCGAGTCAATAACGAATTTTATGTGTGCCCTGTCTTTAACGAAGCAATTGAAGACGGAAAAGAAATTCGCATTCACGAAGCCAAAGGTATGTGGGGGCTAGGTACGCCCGAAGACCTTGAATACTACTTAAAGAATTTTAAATCTGATGTTTGAAGAACCAAAAGATTGGAAGTTACCAAAGAGCGACACTTTCTATAAGAAGTTCAAGGATCGTGGTGAGCTGTATTCGATGACGCTACCTGACTGGGAGATTGCGGATCGTCATCTTCAAAACAGACGCGGGTGTCTAGACATTGGTGGGCACATAGGTACGACAGCGCTGCGCTATGCAAACGAGTTTGAAAAAGTTTATACTTTTGAACCACTGTATGCAGAATTGCTAGAACAAAATTTGAGTCATGTGACGAATCTAGAAATTTATCCTTATGCTGCCTCTGATGCAGTAGAAGAAATGACTATGATTACACGCTCAGGTAATACTGGTCTGTCAATGATTCTGACAAAAGAAACACAGCACTACAAGACTCGCGCAGGATATAATCCTAAAGAACTAAAAATGTCTGCAGTTCCTGTTGATAATTATGAGTTTACGAATATAGACTTCATCAAGATTGACACCGAAGGCTATGTTCTGCGCCCCCTCAAAGGCATGCTAAAGACTCTTGAGAATAATAACTGGCCTTTACTACAGATTGAGTTTAACAATCTAAACCCTAATACCGAAGAATGTTTTGCATTGTTGAGAGATTTGAATTATACTAAAGTTGATCAATTTCATGTAGATCATTTCTTCAAGCGAGTTTGACATGAGAGTTGCGGTGTGCATTTCTGGCGTATGTGCTAGTAAGAATGCTAACACAAATCTAAAAAAGAATCATGACAGACTTCAGCAGTTCTTTCCTGACTATGACTTTCACTACGCCACCTGGGATTCATATACAGGTGCATTCGAACAAAACTTTCCAAATCAAAACTGTCTATACTATCCCGAACCAAAAATAAACTATCATCCATACTTTGACATTCCCAAAGAGTTATGGGAGTCAAATCGTTTTGGCGAAACAAAGAAGTTTATTGAGCGCGGTGGTCTGCAGCGTCGGGAGTGGACTGCGCATCACACAAAGCAGCACTTGATTCATGCATGGTTGTGTGATACTATAAAAGACTCATATGATATTGTCATTCGTGCAAGGTTCGATACATGGATCTACAAACACGCAAATTTCAAATCCTATATACAAGACGCATTTGAGAACAATCGGATCAATGCATTCTCTGCTACGAAGCAGAATTACTTTGACAAACTAAATGAGTTTGATGCAAGCCCGACGGGTCGTCATCATCACTGGATTGTCGATCAGATGATTATTCATCCAATGAGTTTTATCAATCGTCAATATGTTGAGCAGTTGCATAATGAGAAACGTCTGCATCCCGCAGAAATGGGTTGGTATCAAGTGTTAAGCAAGCCAAATGGTAATCGTCATCGATGCTTTGACGGTTGGGTCAATCATGATAAAAATGTATTAGGAAAATTCTTTCAGTGAAGAACATTATTCTACAGCATTACACTGGCAATCTTGGTGAGCTAGAAGAGTTATCAAAAGCAAACATGGAAGCATACGCAAAGTTCTGCGGTGCTGACTATCATCTTGTGCGCGGCAATGTCTTTCGCCCGCATCTGAGCCCGCCGTGTCAAAAGATGATCATGCTTGATGAACAATTCGACGAATACGATACCGTGGTCATGATCGATATCGATATGTTCACGCGCAAAGGTATGAAGAAGAATATCTTCACAGACGACAAAGGTATTGGTCGTCATTACGGCATTCAAGAAACGCTAGTGCGTAATCTACAGCGCAGATTTCCATTACTCGGCGATCCTAAATATCCGTACTGGGGTGGTTCGATTTATCGCCTTGAGCGTGAAGTGCGTCAGAGACTGCGCAAAGAAATGGATGATGGCGAAATGAATCAGTTCCACAATAACTATGAAGACGAAGGTATTATGCATCGTCTCGCAGTTCGTGCTAATATGAAAGTGGGCGAAAACACTTATCTGAAAAAAGACTTGTGGAATCGCAGCAGTTTTCAGAATGATGTAGACAGTGGTTATATTATTCACATTCGTCCAAAAGTTACTCAAGGTGGTCCGAAGCGCCCGAAGATCGAAAATTATCGTCAACTTGTCAAACAGGGAATTCTTGAATGAAAGTATTGATCACAGGTATGGCAGGCTTCATTGGCTTTCATAC
>Ga0181591_10005530_pt1 | contig 10983 bp, 10 predicted proteins | sample 071ome_33_FD_133757 | JGI IMG/M metagenome (GOLD analysis project Ga0181591, IMG submission 133757) | Coastal salt marsh microbial communities from the Groves Creek Marsh, Skidaway Island, Georgia - 071412AT metaG (megahit assembly) | ecosystem: Environmental > Aquatic > Marine > Intertidal...
CAGGCAGGCGAGGGCGATTTGATGGTAGAGCTGGTCTTTGTTCACGAGGTTGTCTCCTTTTTCCTCATGATACACGAGCCGTGCTCAGCCCATAAGCGTTAACCGATGGAGGTATCCGGCGCGTACCACTGTAATTGTGACAGGCTGATCTCCGGCGATAATGCGGAACCACTGAGCATGTCGATCCGGGCTTTGTGCGAGACGGCCAGTAGCTCAGAGTGTTTGATGTGACGGGCATAGATAGTTAGGCCGTGTTCCTTCAGCTTTTGCAGCAGGCGACCTCCCTGAGCCGCGTTTTTCGGTGCTTGTAAGCGCGCCATAAATTCAGGTGCCAGACTGATGCCGTCAATCGGCAGACTGAGTATCTGACGGGCGTTCAGGAAGCTGCGACCGAAGTGATTGATCATGCGTTTAACATTGTGGTGCACGAGTTCGCCATGCCAGAGAATATCGTCCTGGCCATCACTTAATAACCGACCCTCATCGACAATGTAGGTACATTCGATATCGATCAGGGTGCGGGCTTTCTCGAGTGCGCTTAAGTACAGGTCGGAGTCTTCTTTCGACACCTGACTTGCATCCACCAGAATGCGTAAGGGTTTGGTGAAATGCGATTGCCAGGTGGTCACCAGCGCGGCAAACCATTGCTCCCACCTTTCTGCGTTCATATCGCTGAAGGCGGGGGTTTCGACCGCCAGAACATCGCCATGCAGTCCAAACACTGGCGTCAGGTACAGGCCTTCGCCCAGTCGTTGTGACGAAGGAGAGCCCATGCCTAATTGATCACGCAGCCAGCCTTCGTAGTCTTCTTTATCTGGTGCGACACGAATCGACGTCATGGCGGCGGCCAGTATGTCCTGTTGCTTCAGTTCTGGGGCAAGATCCGCGAGTGTCTGTTCTGCGGCCGGGGCACGTAACGCCACCAGAAAGCGGTTAGGCTGCGGTAGGTGATACAGCTCAGTGTCGGCGGGAAGCAGAGCTTTGATCTGACTGAAGAGGGCGGCAGATGCAGTCAGATCCTGCACCTGAGTGATCGGCAGTTCCAGTCGCAACGCGGCAGACTCTGGTAGTGCCTCTACAGGGGCTGGTTTAAGATCCGGCCGGGCATCGACGGGAGAGTCAGGCAGTCGCGCGTTATCACCAATGATGTCGCACACACATAATCGATAGCGCGGCCCCAATGGCGCAATGGCCATCCAGGCGGGCACTTGCTGACGGGATTGGTCGTGCAGCGTAAAGTGCCCCAGCCAGGTATGCCCCTGTTCAGTCTGGCGAGTGACCTCGGCTTCCTGAGTGACGTCTTCTGCGGAAACGCCCACCGAAAACAGATTCCGACCCAGCAGGTCTTCTTCCCGGGTACCCAAAACGTCACACATTTTCGGGTTGGCGAGGCGCACGACCCAGTTGTCGTCGGTAAGCATGACCGCCGAATTGGTCGCGATGGCTTGCCCAAACTGATGGGTGCGATCCAGCAAGCGTTGCTGCTGCACGCCTTCTTCTATATCCATCGTTAGGAGGGTGTTGTCCCACGGCTTTGCCACAAAGCGATGCACATCCCCGGCGTGCCAGGCTTCCCGCAGTGCGGCGTAATCCACCTGACCAGACAACAACAAACGATACGTATAAGGAGAGATTCGGCGCGCTTCCTGGCACAGTGAGATGCCATCCCGACGTGGCATCTTAAAGTCAGTGACCATGACATGGATGCGCTCATTACGCAGGATCTCCAGTGCTTCCTCCCCGTCATTGGCCTCAAATAGTTGCCATGACTGAGCCCGCAGCATACGGCGGAGTGCTTGGATGATACCGGGCTCGTCGTCCACGAGCAGAACATTAACCTGCATGAATTACCTCTTATCCTCTTCATAATGGCCTGATTGGCTAGTGTATGGGATAACGCGTCGGAACTCTGTAAATTCCTGCGATTTTGTCCTTGCATTCGCCAGAGGCTATCTATACTGACTTCAGTGTAGTTACGAAATCGAGATATTGCTGTGCGGGAAAAACAAGCGCTGACAACAGGTGAGGTCGCCAAATACTGTGGGGTAAATTTCCGCACAGTGATCCGTTGGATCGAGCGTGGCCACTTAGACGCCTACAAGCTGCCGGGTCGCGGTGACAATCGCATTCCGGTTGAAAGCTTCGTCGACTTTCTTAACAACAACAACATGCCAGTGCCGGAGGAGCTCGATACGGGCGGCCACAAGCTGGTGTTGCTGGCAGATGTTGATGAAGTCTCCACTGAGATTGCTGCTTGCGTGAGACGCGCGGGTTGGGATCTTCTGGTTACTCAGGACCCGGTGCATTTCGGATTTCTGATCAGCCAGAATCAACCGGCCGCCATTGCGGTTACTCATGCGGAGTACGAAGAATCGGTGAAACGGATTCTTCGCGACGCCGACAGTAAAGACATTCTGTGTGTCTCCATCTCAAGGACGGATGACGGCCCACAAGGTCTGCACGAGGGCTGGTTGCACCTGCGTTGGCCTGTTGATCAGCAGCAGTTCATTTTACAGCTCACCAGTAACGTCGCGGCCTGATTCTCAGCGTCACGACGATTCTGTTCCCGGGATCAGATCATCGATGTCGGGAAGACTTCACCCAATAGGATAGACAAGGATGCCCGACCACGCTTTTTGGGTCATGGTCATTGGACTGAGCGCTGTCATTGCCGTTCTGGTAGCCAAGATGCGTTTCCAGCATTTGCTATTGAAAGAAACGACGATGCAGCAGGCGTCTGTGGCCGTGCTGGCGAATCATGCCCCTTCACTGACCTTACATGTACGTGCTGACCTCACTGTCCTCAATGTGTATGGTCGACTGGATGTGCTTGTGTCACCTGCGCAGGGCGATTCTCTGACGACCTGGCTGACCCAAATTCATATCCAGTCCCATACCCAATCCGTTGAATCGGGTACATCCGATCATCACACCAATATCCAACCTCATACACAAGCCGCTGAACGCTTGAATGCCTTGGTTCGGCGCGTACTGGGCGATGCTGACAGTGAGGTTGATAGAGAAACTGCGAGTGAGGTCGAAAGTGAGATCGAAAGAGAGATTAAGAGCACGCAGGAAAAAAGCACAACTGCTCAAGTGGAACTGATCGAAATTGCCTCGTCTCGCCAAATGCCATCTTGTGTTATTGAGGTGCGTGCCACTCAACATCCAGATGATCAGGGGTCGTTGATTATAACCCTGACGGATATCACACAGGCGCATAACGAACGCCTGCGGCTACAAAATGCACTGCAACGAGCGGAGTCCGTCAGTGGTGCCAAAGGACGATTTCTGGCCAGTGTCAGTCATGAAATACGTACACCGCTCAATGCCATGCAGGGCATGTTGACGTTACTTTCCGATTCCAGTCTGAACCCTCGCCAGCGCAGCCAGCTGAATACCTTGCAGCAATCTGCCGATCATATGCTGGCCATTGTGAATGATGTATTGGATCTGTCGAAAATTGAATCGGGTCGACTGACCCTGCATCAGGAACGGATTGATCTGCACGCGTTAGCACAGCGTGTGGTCGGTATGGTGCAGGCGCGAGCGGCGGAAAAGCGTTTGCCCCTGCAGGTGTTCATCGAGGATACCTTACCCGTGTGGGGGCAGGGTGACCCGCTACGCATCACTCAAATACTGATTAATCTGCTGAACAACGCCATTAAATTCACCGAGCAGGGCCATGTGACCTTGTCATTGTCAGCCAGTGCGAAGGGCGTTTGTTTCAAGGTGGAAGACACGGGCATCGGTATTCCGGAGAGCATGGCGCAATGCCTGTTTGAGGAGTATCAATGTGGCGATGAAGATGACTTACGGCGCATGGGCGGCACAGGACTTGGGCTGAATATCTGCCGTCGCCTGACCCAAGCCATGGGCGGTCAGATTGGTGTCACGAGTCAGACCGGCCAAGGATCGGTATTCTGGGTTGAGTTGCCTCTGCTGATGGCAGACGCTGAGGAAACGGTTAACGAAGCGCTCGATCGTAGCGATACGACAGGCAACGGATTGAATATCGATGCCGATCAGCCGGGCAATAGGGTTGCCCAACACTCATCCGATGACTCTCCCGGTCGCGGTCATGCGCTCTGGGTTGCCGACAGCTATGCCGTGAACCGCACATTGGTCATCAGTCTGGCTGAGCGGCTGGGCCTCGAGACGCGCAGCTTTGATCGCTTAAGAGACCTCAATCGCGCGTTGGAGTCGGGTGTACCCGCGCTGCTTGTGATGTCGCGGCGTTTCTTTGATGCCCCTGACATGGTCGATAACCGTACTCGTCTATTGGAGCGCGCGGATGTCACGGTGTTGGTGAGCTGCGATGAATCCAATGCCGATGGCTGGCAGGCACCGCCTGAGGTCGGTTATTCCTGGGCCTGGCCTGTCGATCACCGGGCGTTAACGGAGACTTTCCGTCGTTTGCTGATGATTCAGCAGAGCCGTGCGACGTTATCGTCAGTGCCGTTGACGCAGGTTCGTCAGGAGGGTTCACATCTGTCCGATGCCCCTGAGTCAGCAACGGGGCATCAGACCGGCCATGAAGTTATAACCAGCAGGATCAGCACCTGCGAGTCCAATGACACTGAGCCCACCCCGAATGTGATGCTGGTGGAGGATAATCCGGTTAATCGCAAAGTGTTGCAGAAATTACTGGAAAGCTATTGTTGCCATGTGACGGCACTGGACGACGGTGCGGCCGTCATGGGGGCGCTGGAAGTACAGTACCCGGATCTGATCATTATGGATCGTTATATGCCGATTCTCGATGGCATCACAGTCACTCGTCAGCTGCATGCTCACCCAAGCTATTCGAGCATTCCTGTGATTGCACTGTCGGGGGAAACGGACCCGCGTCAGCAGGCCATTTTTATTGAAGCCGGGGCACAGGACTATTTGCTGAAACCTGTGCGCCCGGAGGAATTGAAGGCCTTAGTTCAGCGCCTTAAAGCAGGGCATTTCCGTAAGGAATAAAGCGGTTGTCGGTCAGTGCTTTCAGTGCACGCGTGGTGTCTTTGTCGGGTTTACGTCCCTGAGATTTCAGATAACGGAATACGTGAATCGCAGGGTTACGTGCACCGCTTTCAAACCCACTCAGCGTCATTTCGGCACGGGTGTAAAAGAACGCAATACTCAGGAGCTGATCATCCGTCAGGTTGGCGCAGACCTGTGTCCAGGCCGCTTCAGTCTCGTTTAACCACTGCAATGCCGCTTGTTTCAGATCTTCAGGGGCCTGTGCCGGGGCATCAGCATACCCGATGAGCTGCGCCAGTGCGGTGGCGGATAGTTCGGTGTTCTGCGCCTGCGCGTCTGAGTTTTCAGGTTCCCATTGGCCTATCATTGATTATCAGCTCCTGAACTGAAAGTGCGGAAAATGTGAGTACCCCACATGTCTCTCTTGAGTCGTAGCACATCAAGACAGTTGGACCGAGCGCTGTGGTCGGATACTCTTGATTCGACAGTATACGCCGATGCAGGCGCTAATGCAGACTGATAGCGCAGATCAACATTGCAGGACTGCAGCGCGATATAACAACGCGCTAAAACAACGCGGGATAACATTCGTGAGCAACAGGATGCCAGGCAAGGACTCTCACTCAGATACTCAAACAGACTCAAGTTTGGACACTCGTCATGAGGCTCACTCTCCGGTGGATACGACCGTTAGTGTAGGCATCAAAGACGCTGGTGAGGCAGAGCCTTGTCTGGATCAGTATTCCGACATCCGCCCCTACACCGACGCTGAAGTAACGGCGGTGCTGGAGCGCCTAGGGCAATCGCAAAGTCTGCATCAAGCCTTGGTTGGCTATCGTTACCCGCGATTGCCTGCCTGGATGAAAGGCCTGAGCAGTCGGGTGTTGGGCTGGCAGCTGCGTCGCCATTTTGCTCCGGTTACTACGGTGGCAGCATTTCAGGACTGGCTTGGTCAATGGGTACATCATCTGGTGACGAGTACCACGGCACCGCTGGAAATACATGGCCTTGAGCATCTGACCAAAGGCCACCCTTATCTGTGGTTATCGAATCATCGTGATATCGCGATGGACCCGACCCTCGTGAATTACGCCCTAATGACTCAGGCCTGGCCAACGGCTCATATCGCCATTGGTGATAATCTGCTACAGAATCCCATTCTGGCGGATCTGATGCGGTTGAATAAGAGTTTTATTGTGAAACGCTCTGCGGCCAACAAGCGCGAAAAGTTGCGTGAGCTACAGCGCTTATCGGCCTACATTCGCGATTCGATGGCGTCGGGTCATTCAGTGTGGTTGGCGCAGCGCGAAGGGCGCTCAAAAGATAACCTCGACCATACCGACACGGCTGTATTAAAAATGCTGGCGTTAAGTGGCCGTGAAGAGGCGCTCGACTTTACTCAGAGCCTCAGTCGCCTGAGCCCGGTGCCGGTACTGATTCAATATGAATGGGACCCTTGCGACCGGTTGAAAGCGCGTGAGCTGGTGGCCCGTGAGCGTGACGGCCAGTACGTCAAAGCGGCAGGGGAGGACACTCAGAGTATGATGCTGGGCCTCAAAGGCCACAAAGGGCGTGTGCGTTTGTGCTTTGGACGCCCGTTAGACGGAGTGGAGATGGCCTCGGCAGCGAGTATGGCAGCGGCTACGGATCATCAATTGCAGTCGATGAAACAGGTCTTGCCGTCTCATCAGGCCGCGGTGTGGTTATTGAAACAGGAATTTGGTGTCGAGCTGGATGAGGTTGGAATTCCAGCCGCTGATCAACTGGCGCCGGATGAGCTACCGATTGCCGCCATGCGTGAACGCTATCAGGGCGAGTCACCGGAGGTAGCCAGACGATTGCTGACTACCTACGCGGCATCGATATTAGGGGCTACCGTGATCTGATTACTGGGCGTTTAGCAGCTCAGTAATACGGATATCAACGTGGCGACGAATGCTGACGCCGGGGAATTCTTCGGTGATTTTAGGGAAGTAACCCAGCGCCTTAATGCGATTGGCGTCGCGGTTGTATGGGCTCATGTAGATCAAACCCATCTGGTACAAGGCTTTGGCTCGGATCTCTTCGCCAGAAGCTTCATTTTCATACACGATGGTGTAGACGGTCTCGGCGTCGGCGGTGCGGCCTTCAGTAATCGCACGCTCACTCATAGGATTCAGCTCATCATCAAACGCCATGTTTGGGCGCTTGAGCAGCGCTTCACGATTGACGTTATCCAGCAAGTCTTCTGCTTTGACGTAAACCGGGTTATCGGCACGACGATTCAACTCCGCCAGATGCGATTGGATACGTGTCGCAAGACGCGAGCGAGGGAATTCCTGACGATGTTTCTGAAAGTACTCACGTGCTTTCGCATCGTCACGATCATCGTTAAAACGGTTCATATAAATCAGACCGATCTGATACATCGCCAGCGATTTCATATTGTCGCTGTACTCTGGGTTGTTGTAGCCAAGCAGGTAAGTATCAATGGCTTGCTGACTCTGGCCACGGCTGATGGCTTGAATTGAGTAGGTCAGCAGGTCGGGCTCATCACGCAGGGCAGCGGCTGCGCGAACGCGGATGTTCTCTTCGTATTTGGCGACTTCATACGCGCCGGACCCTGCCACGGCCAACGGCGCAGGGCCTGCGCAGGCAGACAGTAACAAGGACAGTAACGGTGGCGTGAGTATGGCAAGTAAGCGAATCGACATAAGCATTCCCTAAGGCTGGTGAGACGGGTCCGTCATGAAGCGCCCAGTCTAGCGCTCGTGCGCTGGGATGCAATGGTCGAACCGGTCAGACCGGGCTACAGTAGCATCGAGGTCAATAAAGCAGCGAGAACACCAACGCTGGCACCGGCAAACGCCGCGCGAATGGCGGTGGTTCTGATCAGAATTTCGGTTTCCAGCTTCTGGTCATTGATGTGACTTTCAATGGCCACTTTCTGAATGTGCATGTTGGTGGAAAGTTCGTCAGCGCTTTTACGCACGACTTTATCGGCGACTGCCGCTGCTAAACGTTGATTCGGGCTTTGTGTTCGGCGGAACAGCGTCTGCGGATCAAGCTCAGCCATGATGTCGCGGCGCAGTTCATCGACTTGCTGTTGCAGTTGTCGGCGAATCACTTCCAACTGATGTTTCTGGTGTTGTTGCAACTGCGAGGCCGTGGTGTCGATGCCTGCAGTGATTTCGCCACGGGCTTCTGTCAGCGCTACTTTCAGGTGCTTTTGTACCAGGCGGTCGACTTCAATCAGGGGAATGTTGGAGGTAGTCGGTTCCGGTTCACTGGCATCGTTGGCGGCGGGAGCGTCCAGTGAGCGGATGACGGCCATGACGGCTTCCTGATCGGCCGGTTTACACAGTACGCCGGTGGCGCCTTTTTGCAGTGCGACGCGAAAATAGTCTTCACCATCTTTCGAGGTGTACATAAAGGTCGGAATGGCCGAGGTTTTCGGGTTCGCACGAATCAGGCGGGTGGCTTCAAGGCCGTCCATGCCGGGCATCATGTGGTCCATAAAAATGACATCGGGTTGTTGATGTTCGAGAAACGCCAGTGCGGCTTCGGCACTGTCAACCGCGTCGACACGCATTTCCATTCGCGACAGCAGGCGCTGCAGTACCAATCGGGCGGACTTAGAGTCGTCCACAATCAGGGCGTTCTTGATCATCATGGTGAGGTCATAATTTTTATAGAATTGTCGATATCCTCATGTTGCAGAATGTAAAAATCAAGTTGTGCTCAGTAATAACCGGAACTGAGTCACAGCTTCTGAGACGAATTGCCCGGTGTCTGTCATACTTAAGATCAGGATTTTAACCACGCGGCTGCCAAATATATGAGCCAGACTGATCACTCACACCACATTCGCTGGGCAGCGTTAGCTTCCATGACCGTGGCGACCATTTTGTTGTTTTCCAAGGCGGCCGCCTGGAGTGCCAGCGACTCTGCCAGTGTATTGTCTTCCTTGCTGGATTCACTGATGGATATCGCCGCGTCGGTGATTAATTTTTTTGCCATTCGCTATGCGTTAATGCCCGCCGATGATGATCACCCCTTTGGTCACACCAAAGCCGAAGGGTTGGCGGCATTGATGCAGTCCGCATTTATTCTTGGCTCCGCCGCCATGCTTTTACTGCATGTGGTAGAGCGCATTTTCGACCCACAGCCATTACAGGCACTGAGCGAAAGTATCGGTGTGATGGTGTTTTCGACGGTGGCGACAGTCGGCTTAGTGATGTACCAGCGTTGGGTGGCGAGGAAAACCGGATCGTTAGCTGTGAAAGCCGATTCAGCACATTATGTGGGCGATATTTTAACGAATATTGCCGTCATCGCGGCCTTGTTCGCCGCCTCGCTCGGCGTGCTCTGGTTAGACCCGGTCGTGGCCTTGTTGATTGCTGGGGTATTAATTGTGAGTGTGGTTAATATTGTCCGGGAGGCACTTGCGGTACTGATGGATCAGGCCATGAGCAGTGATGACGAGCAAGTGCTTATCGACATTATCAGCAGTGCAGAGGGAGTACGGGGTCATCATGATTTACGTACTCGCCAAGCGGGTGTTGTACAGTTTATCCAATTTCATCTGGAGTTGGATGGCAGCCAGCCATTAAGCCGTGCTCATGCCGTTGGCGATGCGCTTGAGAAACGTATTCTCGAACAGTTTCCTCGAGCCCAGGTATTGATTCACCAGGACCCGGTATGAGCTGTCTGTGATGACTCATTTTGGATTTCCTTTCATTTTATTGCTGATGCACCTGACGTTAATGTTGGGTGCATTTACAAATCCTGCTTATGCGTTTGATGAGCCACACGCGCTGCCCCCCGGCGTTGCCTGGCCTGAATTATCGCCCGAACGACATACCCAACAGACTCCCATTACCGACGACATGGCCGAACGCTCCCGACGCTGGCTGGTGGATCATCTGGACGCGCTGTCCGGTGGCATTGATAGTTTCTTTGTCGATCGATTTTTCAATGACGACGTGACTGAGATCCGAGGGCAGGGCAGCTACGCACGCGTGTCTTTGTTTACCCGACGTGAGATTGGCGAACCGGTCGATTATAAATTCGGCATCAGTCTGAATCTTGAATTGCCACATACCAACAAAAAACTGAATTTATTGCTGCAGTCGGAAGATCAGGGCGTGCGCGAGGGCGACCTACTGTCAAGCCCGCAAAACGTCACGTACAGCTCGGCGCTGCGTCTGATTCTTCAGGAATCTGAGCGTTGGAGTTCCTCGGTGGATGCTGGGGTGCGCTGGGGTGTCCCTCCTGATCCTTTTGTGCGTGTGCGGGCACGACGTCCATTTTATGCCAGCGACTGGAATGTATTGTTCGGGCAGGAAATTAACTATTACACGCAGGCCGGTTACGGTGCGGTCACCTCGCTGACCTGGGATTTTCCGCTGACGATTCATCGTCTGTTCCGCCTTGAAAGCGACGCCGAGTATTTGCTCAACGATGATTTTTTTCATCTGAGTTACGGTGCCGGTTTGTATCATGAGATTAATCGTATTTATGCCTACGCTGTGCTGGCCGGGGCCGAGGGCGACACCGAATACGATGTCCATTTTGAGGAATACACCCTGGGTGTCAGAGTGCGTCGTAAGGTCTGGAAGGAATGGATGTTTGCCGAGGTATACCCCCAGATGCTCTGGGCCGAGGACAATGACTGGGAGCTGACGCCAGTATTGATGTTTCGTCTGGAAGCCGAATTCAGCAATCCCTGATGTCTGTGACACCTGGTCTTTTCGCTGCCGGAGAGAGTGCTTGTATTGTGTTGGGTTGTGTTGTGGTGTTTTGTGGTGGGGCGTTCGGTGATTTATTCGGTTGTCAGAATCTGACGGAACGTGAGACTGACGCGGGGTTCGTTTACCCCTGCACGTTTGGGAATTGCGTGCTGAAACCTCGCTTGTAATCCCGCCTTCATCAATAACAGGCTGCCATGTGTCAGCTCGATTTTTGCCGCTTGCCGCGAACTCCCCACAGCACGAAATGCCATGTCGCGGCTAGCGCCCAGGCTGATGGTGGCGA
>Ga0181591_10005537_pt1 | contig 10975 bp, 8 predicted proteins | sample 071ome_33_FD_133757 | JGI IMG/M metagenome (GOLD analysis project Ga0181591, IMG submission 133757) | Coastal salt marsh microbial communities from the Groves Creek Marsh, Skidaway Island, Georgia - 071412AT metaG (megahit assembly) | ecosystem: Environmental > Aquatic > Marine > Intertidal zone...
GACAAACTTCGTGCTATAATAATGGATACTTGGCCAAATCTTTACTACTTGAAAAGAGATGATCGGAAACCTGGAACCAGAGGAGAATGTGATGAAAGAGAGATTCCCGAGTGCTGATATGCTAGGACAACTAGCAATTGCTCTTGGAAAGATGGACTGGAGTCCAGATGATGAACTTCGTGTTAAGATTGGTGGTGTCGCTAATAGTGGTATCCATCAGACCGAAGGTGCTAACCCCAAGTGGGCAAAACCTTATGGTACGGTAAGTTATCAGAGCGATGCCTTCATTGTGATTGAGAATGTGACTCGCAACCCAGTTGTTCCTTCACAACCAAACCCTGAGTTAAAGCAGGCACATCCCTATGAATGAATATTGGGAAGTAGTATTGTATTGGTCTGGTAAAGTCATTGCTCAGTGTGGGCAAGAAAGTGACGCCAGAATGCTTTGTGAGTTAGCACCAAAAGAAAGAATCTACAGAAGAGCGAAGTTTTTAGTTGACCAGGTTATTGATGTTACTTCAACAACTGATAAACAACTCCCTGGTCAACAGGGTCTTCCTGCTGCTAAGATTCGACTAGAAGACGCTCAGCAACAAGTACAACTTAGAGGAAGCGATGCCGAAGTTTTCGTACCCTAATGACCCTAAGGATGCTAAATGTCCTTATTGTGGAGAGCAGGGGAAACCTTGCTCCCATGTGGATAGTCTAGCAAGGGCATATGCTAGGGGTGCGTGTAAAAAGAAAAATAAATAATAGCAAACGGCACATACTTTATGCCCTTATACAACTCCCCTCAAGCCTATGTCTTCAATCTCCAGACAACGAGTTCAGCAGAAGCGAAAAGATTGTGGAGGAGGAAGATAAAGGAAGAATGGGATTTAAAGTGTGCTTATTGTGGGTCTGAAGAAGAACTCACAATAGACCATGTAGTTCCTCGCTCAAAAGGAGGAGCAGACTTCACTAAAAATGTTGTGTGTGCTTGCCACGAATGCAACCAAGATAAGGGTCATACTCCTTGGGAAGACTGGTACTTCTCACAGGAGTTTTTTAGTATGCAGAGATATGATAAGATTAAAGAGTGGATGAAACCAGACCCTCCAGCAAATCTGTATCGCTATGGGTCAAGGAGAAATAACGCATTATAAATAAATCAAAAGGGCAGTATATACTGCTTCGTCTGGTAAATACCGAATAAAATATGGCAACTCCGATTAGGATTAAACGGTCTGCCGTGCCTGGAAAAGCACCCCAGGTTGGCGACTTACAAACAGGAGAATTAGCTCTTAATACATATGATGTTGAACTTTATACTAAGCGTGTAAGAGCTGGTATAGGTACAGACATTGTAAGAATCGGTGCTGGTGCAACAGTAACAAATGTATTATATGTCACAAGAGACGGAAACGACTCCAACACAGGAAAAAGACTTGGAGACGCAAAAGCAACAATTGGAGCAGCACTCTCAGAATCAACAACAGGGACAGTTATTAGGGTTAGTGCTGGATCTTATGTAGAGAATAATCCATTAACTATACCAGCACAGGTATCGATTGTTGGTGATAGTTTAAGAGAAGTATCAGTAAGTCCTCAAAATTCTGATGAGGACTTATTTTATGTTTCAAATGGTAATTATATAGCAGAAATGTCCTATACTGGAACACTGGATTCTGGTAAGGCAGTATTTGCATTTAATCCAACTAATGTTGGATATTTTGACCAATCACCTTATATTCAGAATTGTACAAACTTTATTCCGAATAGTATTGGTCTTAAGATTGATGGATCGAAAGCAATTGGTCCAACTAAATCAATGGTTCTTGATTCTTACACACAGTATAATCAGGGTGGTATTGGAGCATCGATTACTAATGAGGGTTATGCCCAATTAGTGTCGATGTTTACTATTTGTAACGATACTGCAATTTCTTGTAGTAGTGGTGCTGCCTGTGATTTAACAAATTCTAACTCATCTTTTGGTAATTATGGCTTGGTTTCTGATGGTGTAGGACCAAAAAAATATACAGGAATTGTAACAGAGTCAGCAGCAGCAAATTCTTTTGTTTATACACTTGATCTTAGCACTCCAACATTAAATGTTACTAACGCCGTTTATGATAATGTAACTGGTTTAACGACAATTACAGTTGATTCTGCTCATAACTTCAATGTTGGGATGGGAGTTACTATTGCTGGACTTGGATTTACATGTCCATCTGGTCCAGGAATTGTAACATTCCCATCAGGAAATTATGGGTATATTTTTGAAGTTGTGGATACTCCATCACCAACTTCTTTCTCTGCATATGTTGGTGTTTCTACACTAGCACATACCTATGACTCTGGTGGAACTGTAAGTATTAATGCAGTTAGACCTTTTGATGGTCAAGCAATTTACTTAGATGCTCTTTATTATACAGTTGATAGTATAACTATTGGATCTGGTGGAACTGGGTATACTGGAAATGCTACTGTTACTATTGGAAATCCATCAGAAGATTGGGGTGTGCCTGCAACTGCGGTTGCAGAAGTTGTGAATGGTAAGGTTACAAATGTTGAGATGGTTTCAAATGGTCGGGGATACACAACAACTCCGACTGTAACATTCAGCTCTCCGAATGTTGGGATAAATACAGCAACTGGAACGGCAAATATTTTGCCAACTTATTATATTGTTGAAAGTTCTACTCCTATTGTTGCTGGAATATGTACTGTTACTTTAACAGAAAATGTTCCTTATGCAGTTGGTGTTGGAAGCACGGTTCCATTCTTTAAACAGAGTAGAATTCTTGCATCAGGACACTCATTTGAATATATTGGATCTGGAGTAACAATTGCTACTGCACTTCCAAAAATGGTGGTGTGCCTATTCAAGCAAATGAAACGGTATCAAGTAATGGTGGATTAGTCATTTATACAAGCACAGACCAAACTGGTAATTTTAGAATTGGTGACGGTGTGCAAATTAATCAGCAAACGGGAACAATCAGTGGAACATTTTATTCAAAGAGTTTGTTTTCCACAATGACGCCATTTATTCTTGCACTTAGTTAATAGGAGGAAAATAAACTAATGGCACTCGCACTTAATGTCTTTAGGACTATTACACACGAAGCAACAACAGGAAATGTTGGAATATACACGGCTCCAGTAGGATATAGTGGAGTTGTTCTCTTAGCACAAGCAACAAATATTGATTCCACTTCTCATACTATTTCTTTTTCTCATGAGAGAACTACTGCTGGTGTTGCTGTAACCACTGAAATTTTAAAAGACTTTGTGATTCCAGCAAATGATAGTGCAAATCTTCTTGCTGGAAAATTGGTTGTTGAGCAGCAAGATGTCCTTCTCTTCTCAGCAGACACCAGTAGTGGTGTTAAATTTATTGGAAGTATCTTAGAAACACTTAACTAATATTCTAAAATGGAACAGTTTCTCAGCGCCAAGTATTTAAGTGGTAGAAATGCTAATCAAAAGATTGGTATTACGGGTAGTACTGAAAATGAAAAGGTATTAGAGGTTGTTGGTAATGTTGGTATTGGAACCACAGTTTTCGAACCATCAGAATCTTTAGATGTTCGTGGTTCTGTAAGTGTTGCTGATACTATAACTGCATCAACAATTAATGCAACTACAATTACTATTACTGGCGCTGGGTCCAGTGTTTCTCTTGATAATATTACTGTATCTGGTGTTTCAACCTTTTCTGGAAACATCGATGCTAATGCTGACTTAGATGTAGATGGGCATACTGAATTAGACGATGTTAATATTTCTGGCGTATCAACTTTTGCTTCAGATGTTGATATTAATGCTGGGCTGGATGTAGATGGTCATACTGAATTAGATGATGTAAACATCAGTGGAGTTACAACTTTTGTTGGTGCTGCCGACTTTAATGGTGATATTGATGTAGACGGTCATACTGAGTTAGATAATGTTAATATTTCAGGTGTAACCACATTCGTTGGATCTATCGATGCTAACGGTGATCTTGATGTTGATGGTGTCACTGAACTTGATATTACAAACATTTCAGAAACATTGAATGTTGTTGGTATATCAACTTTTGCTTCAGATGTTGATATCAACGCAGGACTGGATGTAGATGGTCATACTGAGTTAGATAATCTCAATGTCTCTGGAGTAAGCACATTTGCTTCTAATATCGATATCAATGCTTCTATTGATGTAGATGGTCACGCTGAACTTGACCAATTAAATGTCTCTGGAGTTTCTACATTTGCTGATGATGTAAGAATTTTAACTTCTGTTAAAGTTGGTTCAACAACAACTATTACTACTTTTGGTATTAGTGCTGGTATTATTACTGGTAATCTTGATAATAACTTATATCTTGTAACTACAGGACCTGGACTAACTGGTATAGCGACCTATAATAATTCTGGTGTTACTACTTTTACTGTTGAAAGTAATGCCACTGAAAATAATGTTTCTGGAACATTAGTATACAGAAATGGTTCTGGAAACTTTAGTGCAGGCACTATTACTGCTAATCTTACTGGTACTGCTACAAGTGCAACAAAACTTGAGACGCCAAGATATTTTTCTATATCTGGTGGAATTGTAACTGCTTCTCCAGTTTCATTTGATGGTAGTGGTGATGCTGTACTTTCAGCATCTATTGTACCAAATTCTATTGTTCTTGATACTGATACTACAGGTGATTATGTCCGAACTATTAGTGGAACAGCGGGTGAAATACAAGTTACAGGAGGAACTGGAGAAGGGTCTGAACCCGTAATTGGACTTACAACTGATGTAACAATTGCTCAAGATTTAACAGTTTCTAGAGATGTTGAAGTTCTTCGTAATTTAAATGTAATTGGAAATTTAACTATTGGTGGTACTACAGCAGCAATTACTGTACAAGAGTTTTTGGTAGCAGATAAAGAAATAGTTCTTGGATTTACAACAGATGCCAGTAATAATGAGGTATCAAACGATGATACTGCAAATGGTGGTGGTATTTCTATTGCTTCTACAGTAGGAAATCCACTAGTTGACTTTAATATTGCTGGTATTCATACTCACGAAAATACTTACAAAGATATAATTTGGATTAAAGAAGGAACTTTAGGTGCTGGAACTACCGATGCATGGCACTTTAATTATGCGGTTGGTATTGGATCTACTCAAGTTCCAAACGGTATAGTATTTGCTGCAGGTAGCGTTCAATTTTCTAATCAAGACTTATCTCATGTAAGAGATATTAATTCCATTGGTATTATTACTGGTACTTTTTCGGAATCTTTTACAGTCAATACTTCTGGTAATGGTATAAGTGGATCTGCAGCATACGATAACTCATCTTCAACCACCGCCACTATTACAAGTAACGCTACAAGTGATAATAGTGGAGATACAATTGTTTTTAGAGATGGATCTGGTGGATTTAGTGCTGGTATTATTACTGCAACCTTAAGTGGTACTGCTACCACAGCAACCAATCTTGCTGATGGTGCTAATATTACAACAGGAACTATTAGTGACGCTAGATTACCTGACTTAATTACATCTAATCTCAATATCGCATCTGGTGTATCTTCTGTTGCTACATTAGATGCTACAAATGCAACAATTGATAATTTAACTTTTACCAGTGGTACTGCAATTACATCAGTTGATACTGATTTATCTTCTGTATCTACATCCGATGATACTTTAGCTTCTGCTAAAGCAATTAAATCATATATTGATACTGAGGTTGGAAATGTTGGATTAGCAATTACTGCTGATACTGGATCTACTAATATTGATCTTGATACTGAAACTCTTACGGTATCTGGATATGTAAATGAGATTGAAACATCTATAAGTGGTGAAACGATTACTGTTAAATTGCCTACTGATGTAGCAATTACAACTTCACTGACTGTCGGTACAGCAACAACAATTACTGGTAGTAGTATTATTGTTGATACTGTTATTGGTACTCTCGATAATGACTTAACACTTGCTACTTCTGGTACTGGACTGAGTGGATCGGCAACTTATAATAATTCAGGTGCTGCTACATTTACTGTTACAAGTAATGCAACATCTACCAACACTCCTTCAACAATAGTTGCTAGAAATGCTGGAGGGAATTTCAGTGCAGGCACTATTACTGCTAATCTCACTGGTACTGCTACAAGTGCAGTAAGTTTGAATAGTGGTGCTAATATTCTCACTGGAACGATTAGTGACGATAGATTACCTGATCTAATTACTTCAAATATCAATGTTGTATCTGGAGTATCAACTGTATCGCAAGTTATTGTTGGATCTGCAGTAACAATCGATTCATCTGGTATAGATGTTGGTTCTGGTGTAACAATTAGTTCATCTGGCATTATAAATGTTGGTTCCGATGTAACGATTAATTCATCAGGTATTAACGCTGCTGCTGGAATTATAACCGCACTTCAGTTTGTTGGTACTGCAACTACAGCATCATTTGCAACTACAGCATTTACATTGAATGGTGTAGTTGAGGAAAATCTGAGTGTTGCTATTGCTGTTACTGCTACTAATATTAATGGTGGTGATTCTGGAGATATTCCTTATCAGTCTGCAGCAAACACTACTACATTCTTAGATGCATCTACTGCATCTGAAAATCAAGTTATTAGATGGAGTGGTAGTGCACCAGTATGGGATTATCATGGAATTAGTGTAAAAAATGAGGGTAGTGTTGTAGGATTTGCTACTCAGATATTATCAATTGATTTTACTGGAAATAATATAGTAGCAACTGGATCTGGATATGGTGCTACAGTTACATTATCAGATTCTCCATCGTTTGATCAACTTAATGTTACTGGTGTTTCAACTTTTGGAACCAATGTATTTGTTGGCGGTGCAACAACAGACCTTGTGGTAAATGGTGATGTTAGAATTACTGGTATTCTAACTCTTGGTACAGGATCTATTACACTTGACGGTAGTTCAAACTTCCTTGGATTGGGTACTGGATCTCCAACAGGAGATGAGAACTCACTCTCACTCTTCAGTAGAGCAAGTGATCCCCCAGGAGCAGGCAGTTTTAGAATTGCTGGACCACTTCAAAAAATTGTCTATAATGGTTTAGATGTTGGTCTTTTAAGTGGTGCATATTCTGGCGGTGTATATGGTCTTCAAAGCACCCAATCAAACAGTTTAGTAAGTGTAGGTGTTATAACAGCATTATCATCATTAACTGTTGGTACAGCAACAACAATTACTACTAGTGGTATTGTTGCTGGTATTATTACTGGTACTCTTGATAACACTCTTACACTTGCTACTTCTGGTACTGGATTGAGTGGGTCGGCAACTTATGATAACTCTGGTGCTGCTACATTTACTGTTACAAGTAATGCGACAGACGCTAATACTAATTCAACAATAGTTGCTAGAGATGCTTCTGGAAACTTTAGTGCTGGTACAATTACTGCTGATTTGAGTGGTAATGCATCTACTGCTACTTATGCTCCAACTGCTGGAGTTGCTACGGCACTTCAAACAGCAAGAGATTTTTCAATCACTGGTGATTTTGTAACTGCTACTGCAGTATCTTTTGATGGAACTGGTAATGTAGCACTTGCAGCAACAATCACAGCGGACTCGATTGAACTTGGAACTTATACAAGTGGTAATTATGTCCAATCTATTAGTGGGACGACGAATCAAGTAACAGTTACAGGAGGCACTGGAGAAGGGTCTACACCTGTAATTGGACTTCCAAATGATGTAACAATATCAAATGATTTGACCGTCTTAGGAGATGTTCAAATCAGTCAAAATCTGAATGTATCTGGTAATATCACAATTGGAGGTACATCAGCCACAATTACTGCTGAAACACTCCAAGTTTCTGACGCAGACCTTGTACTTGGCGTTAGAACTGATGCATTTGGTAATGATATTGCTACAGATACAACTGCAAATCATGGTGGTATTGCGATTGCTTCTACGGAAGGAAGTCCACTGGTTGACCTTACAGTTGTTGGTATTGAAACACTAGCTAACACATATAAGAAGATTATGTGGTTTAAGGCTGGAACTTTTACTGGTCTTGGAACTGATGCTTGGTTAAGCAACTATGCGGTTGGTATTGGGTCCACGCAATTCCCATCTGGTACTAGACTTGCTGCTGGTAGCGTTCAAGTTTCTGAATATGATTTATCTGTCGTAAGAAATGTAAATGCATCAGGTATTATTACAGGTACTCTTGATAATACTCTTACACTTGCTACCTCTGGTACAGGTATAAGTGGATCGGCAACTTATAATAACTCTGGTGCTGCTACCTTTACGGTAACTTCTAATGCTACAGATGCTAATACTAATTCGACTGTAGTTGCTAGAGATGGATCTGGAAACTTTAGTGCTGGTACAATTACCGCCAACCTAACTGGAACTGCTACAACTTCAACTAATATTGCTGGTGGTGATGCTGGAGATATTCCTTATCAGTCTGCAGCAAACACTACTACATTCTTAGATGCATCTACTGCTGGTACTGGTCAAGTACTTCTTTGGTCTGGAGCTGCTCCAATTTGGGCTAATGTAAATTCTGCAACTGGTGCTTATGGTGGACTAACGGTTCAAGACGAAGGAGTAATTATAGGAACTGCTACTAGTATTGCTGCTCTTAATTTTGTTGGCGGCAATATTCAGGCAATATCCGCTGGTGGTACTGCTGGTGTTGCTACAGTTACTTTCTCAGATACTCCAACATTTGATAATCTCAGTGTTACTGGTATTTCTACATTCTCAAGTATTAGTAGTCTGAATGTTACTGGTATTTCTACATTTGCATCTGACCTTGATATTAACGCTTCTATTGATGTTTCTGGTATTGTAACTGCAACTGGTGGTTTCAATATTGGTATTCAGTCTGGCGGAATTGAAGTAGCAACTGGAGTTATTACTGCTCTTAACTTCATTGGTGCTGGTAATACATTCCTCTATAATGCTGGTACTAAGACCATTGATATTAGTATTCAAGGTGGCGGAGGTGGTGGAGCTGGTGGAGCAGCAAGAGATGTTACTTCATACACCGCTACCGCTGGAGTAAGTACTTATAATGTAACTTATACTACTGGAAACCTTGAAGTCTTCTTGAATGGTTCTCGTTTAAATTCAAGTGAGTTTACCGCTACAAATGGAACTTCTGTAACTTTAACAGATGGTCCATCGGAAGGTGATGTCCTTGATTTAATTCATTATACATTGGGTATTGGCGATACTGGACCTAGTGCTGGTGCTGGTGGAACATGGACTACTTACACTGCTGGTATTGCGACTTCTAAGTCAGTCGGTATAAATACTTCAACAATAGATAATACAAATCTCACTGGTGTTGGTAATTCTTTCCAAGGACTTTATGTTAGTAATGGTTTGATTATTATGGATAATGCTCTGAATGGAAATCACTATATTGGAACTGCTTATAATGGTCTGATGGCTGGACCTGTTACAGTCAACGGAACATTGACTGTTGACGGCAATTATGTGGTTGTATAAGGAGAAATAGAATGACTGTTATTCGCCCCAATAGTATCACAGGTATTACAAGCATTACTGCTTTAAATGATACGATTAGTGTTTATAAGTCTGATGGAACTACTGCTGGACTTCAACTAGATGGTGTTAATTTTAATACCACTGGTGTTTCTACGGTAGGTCAATTAAATGCTACCACTTTAACAGTAAACAGTAACAACTATCCTTCTGCTGGACCGCTTAGCAATCGCAACATTTTGATTAATGGAGGCATGACGGTATGTCAACGTTTTGCGATTAACACCACCAACAATATTAGCAACGCCACTCATACTTATCACGTTGACCGTTTTAAGGCATACAACGATAACGATGGGGTTCTTCAAGGTGAATGGGTTAATACAGAATTTCCTGAAGGATTTCGATACTCATTAAAATATACTCCCGCAACAGCTGACACCAGCATGGGAACATCTCAACAGTCTTTTATCAGTTATGTTATTGAAGAAAAAGACTTTGAACGTTTTAGATGGGGGACATCTGACGCTCAACAACTTACGTTGAGTTTCAAGGTAAAAACAAACAAGGCGGGTACGTATTGTGTTGCATTTTTTAATGCAAATACCTTTGATCGATATTACATTACTGAAGTTTCTATTACAGATACAACTAATTGGAATGATGTAACAATCACAGTTCCAGGTGATACAACAGGAACTTGGTCAATGATGCGTATTAACTGGACTTTAGCTGCTGCTAGTAATCTTCAAGGTAGTGCTGATACTTGGGGCAGTGGTAACTTGTATGGTACTAGTAATCAAGTAAACTTTATGGACAGTACGTCCAATGAGTTTTACATTACCGGCGTCCAACTAGAAGTCGGCACAGTCGCCACCCCGTTTGAGCACAGAAGTTATGGTGATGAACTGGCATTGTGTCAGAGGTATTATTGGCAAACTGATGGTATTGTTTATATGTGTGGATATGGAAATGCCCCCCAGTCTAATGCTATTATGAACCTTGCCTGTCCAAGCACTATGAGAGCAACTCCACAGGTTACGATTACTAATACTAGTAATGGAATAAATTTTGGTGCTGGTGCCAATTCCCCACAAGCAGTTTATGCATATGCCGAGATCTCTGGCGCCGGCGCTCCAAGAGGAAATCTACAAGCAACTGCGGAGTTATAAAAATGTATAAAATACAAATTAATCCTTTTGGCAATACTTTTATAAAAAAAGAAAACTCTTTTATTCCAACAGACTCAGCAAACTCTGACTACCAACAATTCATCCAAGATGTTGCCGAACAAGGAATAGAAATCGTAGAAGGTCCAGACATCATTGAACCTGACTATGCTACTCTTCGCCAACAAGAATACCCATCCCGTGACGAACAATTAGATATGATGTACTGGGATAAGGTCAATGGAACCACAGTCTGGGAAGATACTATCCAAGCAATCAAAGATAAGTATCCAAAGACC
>Ga0181591_10005541_pt1 | contig 10974 bp, 7 predicted proteins | sample 071ome_33_FD_133757 | JGI IMG/M metagenome (GOLD analysis project Ga0181591, IMG submission 133757) | Coastal salt marsh microbial communities from the Groves Creek Marsh, Skidaway Island, Georgia - 071412AT metaG (megahit assembly) | ecosystem: Environmental > Aquatic > Marine > Intertidal zone...
AGTATTTTTATATCCCTTGGAGTTTGCTTTACAATTTGATTATATCTTTTAATACTATTATTCATTTTACTCTTCCTTTCCTATCATTCTCATTTCACAGGATACATTCGTTATCCATTGATTACCAGATATTGAATGTTTTACATTCATTACTTGATAAAAATTAGGATGACCAAACTTCTCAGGAAGTCCATCAAATCTGATTTTATCACCAACTTTAAAACCACTAACTCCATGTAAAGAAAAATCAATTTTAGCCAAACCAAGAGGAGGGTTTTGTGAATTATTATCACTTTTATTTTGTTCTCCATTAACTCCTGCCTCAGATTTGAATCCTCTATCAATAAGTTCTACTGCCTTTAAAGATGATGGGTCGTTCCAAGTACCAATACATAGTAAAGTTTCTATATCTTCTTTAATTTTTTCAGTAGTAGATGTTTTACCAACTCCACTAAGAACTTCTTTCCTATCTTGGTATCTTGAAAAGATACCTGCTCTATCAGCAAAAACTTCATATGCCTTTGCTATAGCCTCTTCTTGAGCTGCCTCCTTATCTTTGAGTGCTTCAGCTTCTGTATCTGTACCAGATGCTTCATCTTCTGATTCTTGCATTGATTTCTGAAGTTGCATTAAAACAGTACCTACTTTATCTTCTAACCCACCAAATACACTTCCAAACATCACCACTTCACTATCTCCAGTACCATCTACTTTACCCCCACTCATTTTTTTAATCATAACAGAGGACATCATAGCTCCTTGAACTGTCATATCAAAATTTATCGAAGTAAATGGTGATTGAGTACCTCTTGTTTGAAATTGTGCTATTTTATCATCTTCAGGGTCAGTTTTTCCTGTAAATCTAAAATCAACAACTGTTAACTCCGAAGGGCCATTTTCATCATTTGTTTTTGGTTGTTCCATTATTTGAAAATCCCATAAAGAGTTACAAGCAGAACTCATACCATTTAACATTTCATATAATACATCTCTTGTATTGAAGTTTGGTTTTTCTAAACATTCTTTGAAAAAATCAAAATTTATATATAAGTCTTTTAACCACCCCCAAAACCCAGCACTTTCTGTAATTGGGTCAACTGATTCATCACAAGTATAACTCAATACACTTTCATCTAAATCATATGTACATGGAAATGCAAAAGGAACGGGTCTTGATTGACCACTTGCAGGGTCATTAGCCGAACCATTTTTTTCTGCTCTCTCATCATTTGGTGGAGCTTCTTTAACTAATGGATGTAAATTAGCTATATTATCATTATTATTTAAATCATCAAAGTTAATGTACTTTATTGGATTAGCATCTTCTGGAAATAAAGCTTTTGATAAATTAAAATTAGGAGCTGTTGTGTTTGGAATATATAATTTAGTTTTATCAGTACTCCACATATGTGGAAATGCCTTTATTGGAGTATCTTTTATATTAATTGTTAAGTTTTTAGTTGTTAAATTAGGACATTTATTCGATTCTACTGGTTTTAGCTTTAATGCATACGAATTCATAATTTCAACAGCCATTTCAAATCGTATGAACCTTTCTTCATCAAATAATTCTACATCAGTAGGTAAAGTTGAACTTTCACCTCCTTTATTTGTAATAGTTGTTCCTTTTGCAAGAGCTTCTGAAAGAGCTTCTCGTGCAACTTCATCAAAATTAACATAATTACCTTCATACGTCCAATCATTTCCATCTTCATCAGAACCACCAACCCAAGATTTTACTGTTTGTATTTGTTTTGAATTTGGTAATGCGTTATACATTTGTTTAAATAAAGATGAAGGAGGTGTACTCTTTCCTTCTTTTTCAACTCCAAATGCCGGTGCACTATCACCTTCTGCTATATCTGTTCTATTACCACTTCTATGAGTTTGCATATATTCAGCAGCAATACCAGCTCCTGATACCTTAACATCTAATTCAAAAGTTTCACTATCTCCAAATTTTACACCACCACCAACTACAATACCTAATGATGCATCATACTGATACTTAGAAGCTTTTCTTTTTTCTTTTATCACTTTCCAATTATCATAAGATGCAATATCACATTCACTACTAATTTGTACTTTTTGTGAATAAGAATCTTGTACATTCCAACCCCATTCAAGTAATACATGAAAACCGGGTTCTAAAAAGTATTGTGTTATTTTATCCATTTGTTCTTTGGTAAAACACTTAATTGTAAAAGAAGATACTTTTAGTGAACCTCTGGCCTTTTCATCTATATTTAAATTAGTAATAACAGGAGATGGCCTTAATCCTCTTCCTGCTCCATCTATTTCAATAGGAGTTTCACCATCCCATGCATATCCAATGATACCTGGTTTTTCTGAGTTACCATATGCTGATTTAAATCCTTGAGGTGAGTGGATAGATTCTAAAATTAATCCAGCACCTGATGTTACTCGTATCCAACAACTTAAACCACTTACACCACCTTGTGTATATAAATTAGTAGTTTGAGATGCTCTATTGTACAGAACTTCTTTTAATTCAGGATATATGTTAGAGTATCTTGGAAAAAACATATATTATAATTTTCTAAAATCATTAATAATTTTGTTGTAGTTTTGTGGAATTCTTAATGTAGTTCCATCTGGTACTGCAAATAAAGCATCATGGATATTATTAGCAGTAGCAATAATCCACCATAAAGATGCATCACCATAAAATTGATTTGCAAGAGCATCCATTCTATCACCAGTTTGTGTTACGATATAAATATCTTTATCTGATTTAGGGATATCAGGATATAAACGAGTTCTAAATACTCGTCTACCATCTTTTAATTTTTGTATTTTATTATTTTCGTATCTACTATTTGCCATAATAATTTATTTATTAATCAAAAATACTACCTAAACTTTGACCTTCAGAAGCTGCTATCTTTTTAGAGTTAGTACTAACCCACATATTATAATCACTTGAGCTTGCACTCGATGGCCCTCTACTTTCACCAATCATTTTTTGTATAGCAGGGCTACCCCATCTTAAATATTTTCTATCATATGACCAAGTAGTTTCATTTATCTTTGTAATACTTGGAATATCAACTTCACTATCACGAGCCAATGATTTTGCAAGATAATGTAATTCAGGGTCTATTCCTTTAGCTTTTACTTCTTCTAATCTTTTAGCTTGTTCAGCTGCATATTTAGCCTTAGCTACTGCTCTTTTTTCTTCAGCGGTTAATTCTTTTGGAGTTTCTTCGGAATCACCTTGTAAGTTTGTAGTTCCACTTCCTCCTTCTTTTTCTGGTTCTGAAGTTACTTCACCTGTTTTATTATTAACAGTCACTTTAGCTTTAGCTGCTTCACCAGTTTGAGGAGCTCCACTTACTGATTCTTCACTCTGTGAAGTTTCTTCTTTGATAGCTTCAATCGCTTCTTCTGATTTTAAGTAACTATATAGAGAATGTTCACTTCCAGGAGTTTCAACCAATTTAATTGTTAATGCAACATCTATAAATTTTGGAAGTTTTTGTCCTTCAAGAGTAGTTTCCCATGTTCCATTATCAGGAAAAGTATAAGTTAAAGATTCTATAAATCCTATTTTACCATTATACATATCACCTATTCTAAATGTTATAAAAGGAGGATTGGAAATATTATCTTTTATATTAGGATAAGTTTTTCGTGTTAGGGAAGTTATTTTTTCCCAATTTGAAGAAAGTTCAGCTGCACTTGTACAATAAATATTAAAATTAAAAGTTACCGCTCTTTCTACTCCATCGTATGTATAGTAATTATATGGATTACCCACAAACTTACTACCTTGCCATTGAGGAGATGTGGTTTCAGATAATCCACTTACAACACATTTAAAAAATAATGCTTTATTTGAATCTAATCCTGCTATCCAAAATGGAACTAAATCATATTTTTCTAAATCAGATTTGGTTTTTTCTTTGCTACCAACTTTATATTTTCCATTATCATCAGCAAGAGAAGAGCCTCCAATCCATGAAGTAGATTCAATCCAATCAAAAGAACCTTTATTTCTATCTAAATCTGAATATTTTTTTTGTGGACTATATCCCGAAGGAGTTTTTACAACATCTTTTCCTTGTTTAATTTGTAAAGCATATATCCCTTTTCCAAATTTACCATCTGATTTTTTTCTATCTAATCCATATACAGGAGAAACTAAACTTAAATCTAATTTTTCTAAACTTTTATTAGCAAATGGAATTGGAGTATCACCTTGTTCACCTCCTTCATTAAAGATATCTCTTGAATTTGGTTTAGAAGTATCTGTCATTACTTGTGTATAGGTGTTTTCGTTATGATACTCTAAATTAGCACCATTATTATCACCTATAGCATCACCAATAGTACGAGGTTGACCAAATAAAGCACCTCTTAACTTATCTTTTGCCATTCCAATACCACCACCAAGAGCTTGTTTACCAATTGTAGATGGGTTTCCACCAGATGATTTTAATAAAGCTCCTAATGCACTACCATTCTTACCATACCCTTCTTTGGTAATTGGAATATTGGTAGTATGTTTTTCCATATTAATTGGAGCAACATCACTACCCTTTATTGCTTTTTGTTTTCCATCTAATGCAATAACTCTTGATGGTAATGGAGTTTCAGGTATACCAAGTACTGAATTTACCGCATCTCTGGCTTTACCAATAATACTATTTAATCCACCACCTGTTTCTTTTCCTAATACACTTTCTAACATGGCATCTTTATCAGGTGTAGTTCTTTGAGCTATCCTTACTGCCTGATTACCATATATAAGTGGGTTGTTTACATCTACAAGAGATTTTATTCTAATACCAGTCGTTTCTTGTTGAACAAAGTTTTTAACTTGTTGTTTGAATCCACCTCTATTTTCTTCAGCAGATGCATCTACCAATCCATCAGCGGTAGTACCACCTGGAAAGTTAAGTTCTTTTGATTCAAATAATTCTAATATAGTTGGCATAATTATCTCCCTATGAATTACTTCTTATAAATTGATTAACTCTACCCAATGCCTTATCCATTTTGTTACCAGTAGTTCTTGCAACAGCATCACCATCCATTTCAATTACTGCACCTGCAACAATTGCCATCTTAATTTCTTCTAACTTATCAATCATTGATTTATTGTTCTCTAATGTTGCGGTTTTTAATCCAACAACACCATCAGCTAAAAGAGTCATTGTTTCTGGTAATGTTACCTTTTCTCCTTCTTTTCTTTCACCACCACCTGTGATATTGGTACTTAAACCAATCATTCCAGCTATTTTACTTAAATCAAGTTTTTTAGATTTTTCACCAACAGCCCCTACCGCTTGAGCAAACATAAACATACTTGAAGTTAGTTGGTCCATTGGTTCTACTAACTCAGCTAATTTACTCATATTACTTTGTAGTATTTCAAATCCTTCACCCGATAGTTGTAATATTTCACCAACCCCTTGTAATTGAGGTGCAATACTTGCTAATTTTTCTAATGTTGCAAAAGGTCCTGAATCTTTTTTCTCACCCGATATTTTACTACTTAACCAATCCATACCCGATGATAGTAATCCACCTGCCGCTGATGCAACTCCACCAACTGCACTTCCTGTTCCTAAAGCTGCTAAAGAAACTCCCACCGCAGTTATTGCAGCTGCCATCTTAAATAGGTCACCTGCTTTACCAGAGTTTTCTACTATCATTCCAAGTGTTTGTCCTACTGAATCAAATATTCCTAAAATAGTAGTACCTATAATATTGGCTATATTTGCTATCGTATTACCAACAGTTTCTACAATTCCTCCAAAAGTTTCAAAAACTCCAAGTATAACTCCACCAACAACACTAGCAATACTCACAAATGCACCACTAAGGGATTTTATAACACCTTCCAAACTTTTAAAAATTCCAAGTATAACTCCACCAACAACTTGAGCAAATGTTTTTAAAACACTTGTAACCATTCCAAATACTTTTATAAAAACTCCACCTATAATACCTGCAAGTTTAACAAATCCGTTAACAAGAGTATTTACAATAGGAACTACGATTGTTGCAATACCTTCAAATATAGATTTAAACATCTTACCCAATGGTTCTAACGCTGGGCCCATTATTCTAATAGCTACTGCTAATCCAAGAAATGCTAATGTAACTGCTGCTAATCCGATTAGTGCAGCTGGGTTTGCAAGTGATGCTAATCCACCAGATAATCCTTTTAAAAATCCACCTAATCCTTGTCCTATTGCCTTTAAAGCACCACCAATACCTGTGGCTAATCCTTTAACAAAATTACCGATTCCTTTACCAAGGTCTCCAATTCCTCTTCCTAATCTACTGAGTACTCCTGTTGATTGTTTTCCAACTGATGTTACACTTTTACCAACACCACCAAATAAAGATTTAAGACCTTTAAATAATTTAAAAGCAACAATACCTCCAAGTAAAATTCCTATAAATTTAGCTACTCCTTTACCAGCTCCAACTGATGCCATATGAATCTTATCAACCGCCTCACCTGTTTTTTCAGCTGATTCTGTTGCTTTATCTCCACCTCCTCCACCAAATAATCCAAATACATAACTCAGTGCACTACCGATGGCTGATAAAATTGGTTTTATGAAATCATATACTTTAGCAAATCCCTCGGATAAACCTTTCATAAATCCTTTTATCTTAGGCATTGATTCTTTAATCCAAGTAAGGAAATCTTTTGCCATTGGTCCAAATGCAGAAGCCAATTCCAATCCCATCATTTTTACTGAATTCTGTAATTGGTCCATTTGGGATGTTCTCTCAGCAGCAACTCTTTGATTTGCAATTTCTGTTTCGAGTTCATCTTTAGACATTTTGGATAAATCTTTACCCGAACTAATTAATTGTTGAGCAGCCGCTAAATCATCACCTTTTAATTTACCAAGTTGTTTTTGGATTCTCTGTTGGTTAATTAAATCTTGGATTGGCATTCCAGTTGCCTTGGAAAGAGCCTCTTGTTCATATACATTTAATTTGGTTAAATCACCAAGTTGTTTTGTTTGTTTTAAAACTTCTTGTTGAGCTCCTACTATATCACCTTGAGCGGCTAATCCTCTAGCTCTACTTAAATTTAAATTTACTCCAAGTATTGCACTTGCTTCTAATTCTGAGTTTATACTATTTTCAAAATCAAGTAATCCACCTGCTACCGAAGAAGCTTGTTTTATAGAAGTTCCTAATTTAGCTGCCTGAATAGCTGCTTTTTGTAATTGTTGTGGAGAACCTTTAAAGTATTTATATACTTCTTCAGAACTCTCAGCCATATCTTTAAGAACTTTACCTACTGGTACTTTAGCCGCTTTTGCAGCATTTACGGTAACATTTACCATACCTTGAGCAAGTTCTTGTGAAGCTCCAAATGCGTTTTGGAATAGTTTATTTACATTACCTATTTCATCTGTACTCAGTCCTAATCCAGCGGCTAACTTAACAGAGTTTTCTAATACACCTGAACTGATATCTTCAATACCACCAAATGCATTAAACATTCCACCTGCAAGTTTAGCACCTTCTTCAAGTGAACCTGTCATATGGAATACCGATGATGCAGCCGAACTAACTTTCGATTCTAATCCATCAAATTGATTTGCTGATAAACCTGAGGTTTCTCTAAATGCAATTACTCCTTTTTCAAACGCATTAACCGCAAATAATCCAGCGGCCAACATTCCAATAAGAGCAAGTAATATTGCCTGAGGGCCGAGGAAAGCACTCATTAAACCCTTACCAAGACCAGGAGCCGCACCTCTTAATGCTTGCATTGATGTTAAACCATCATCTAAACCTGCTTTAAATTTTGTTGTGAATTCTTTAGAAGCTTTACCTAATTTTCCTTTTATTGCATTTGCTGCCTTTTTAGCCTGTCCACCGAGTACTCCACCAAATAATGGTATGTTTCCTATTTTTTGAGCAATATTATCAAGTCCTTGTCCTATTTTTGTAGAATAATCTTCAGCAACTTGATTTACTCTTTCAGTAGCTCTTAATCTATCTTCTTCTATTACAAGTGCTTCGTTTGCAAGTTTAAGTGCTTTTATTTTTTCCGCACCTACCGCTTTGTTTGCACCAAAATAACTTTTAGTAATTCTATTTATTTCAAGTTGATTCTTGTTTATTTGTTCCGATACACTATCTGCATCTTGAAGTCCTTCTACTGATTTTTGTAAATCTGTAATGTAAGATTTAACTTTAGAACCAAGTTTAGTTCTATAATCAATTTGTTTGCTAAGTTGTTTATTAATGGCACCTTGCATTGATTCAGACATCTTTAATGCTGCCTGATAATCTTTTTCAAGTTTTATAGCTTCCCTAGCCTGTTCTGCTTTATTTTTTGCCATTATCTAAATTTCCTGTAAATATTGGATTAACCTTTATATGATTTTCCTAATATGTGTTTATACAAATCAGGAATGGGTTCACCTTTCTTTTTCATATCTGCTACTTTTTTATGCATATCAGACATATTAGAATCTAATCTTTTAGCTATCTTTAAAAACTCTTTATCGTTAGATAGTTTTTTAACTAGCTTTTTACCAAATAGATAATCGATGAAACCTTCGTTTAATCCATGTTTTTTAATAAGAGCTTGTTTTACCTTTTCTCTTTGTTCTTTAGTTAGTCTCATAATAAGTTTTCCTATTTATACTACTATAAATATAAGTCAAAAAAAAAGTGAGGATTAATTCCTCACTTTTACATTTGGTCCTCTTGCAGTAGAGGAACTCGAACCTTTGGAAGCTCTATCCATTTCTTCCTTTTCTTTTTGTTTAGCATCTGAAAGTTCTTTATAATAAAATCTTCTTAGATGTACCGGTAACCTATAAACTCCTTCTTGAGTAAACCCATTACCATAGTAACATAACTCAAAAATTTGTTTATGTAGAATAACAGAGTAGTTAGTCGGTAGGCCAAAAAAACCCCACGCCCATTGGAATGGGCTTCACCTCCGTATCACCAGTAGTTGGGTTTTCCCACTCGAACTCTAAATTAACATCAGGCTGGTGTTTCCTTACTTGTTCTCTAAAAGCTCTCGTGTCTCTTGTTAAAAATGAATTGTTAATAAATTTAGTAATAGATTGAGTATCATCTTTACCATCGACAGATGTAATCATATATCTATATCGAGTAGTTAATTCAGAACTTCTTCCTTCACCTTTTTTATTTAACCTTTCTAATGCCTTTACATCAGCATCAATTTTTCTTTCATCACCATGAGTTAGTAACTTATATTCAAGTACTACTCCTGTTGAGGTGGTAAATTGATACTTGTTTTCTGGATTTAACTTTTCTAAGTCTATTTCTGAGGTTTGTACTTTTGATAAATCAACAGATGTCTCATGTACTTCACCTAAATCGTCTTGAATCTGAACTGTGTATTCAGGTCCATAACCTAAAATACGAGTTGCTAACATTATAGCGTTTTTATCCCCTATAAGAATGTCATCTATATTTACATCCTTATCTACTATAATAGATTCAAATAACTTATCAAGTACCACCCCCTTTCTTATCAGATTCTGCGATGAGAGAATTTCTTCTTCTCGTGCAGTCATGTACTTTATTTCAACTGTTCCTTTAGATAGGGGATTATCTTCTGGATAGCCTTTACCTTGTGATGGGAGTGATATCACTTCGGTTGGAAAATCATATTTTGCCATAAACTTTAATTTAAATTGTTTTATATAAATATATACTTTTTAAAAAGTTGAAAAAAAGGCACAAAAAAAGTTCTCACTAAGAGAACTTTTTTATATAAAAAATAAGTTGGAGCAATATTAGAATTCTAAGATAGCGTAATCATAAGAAAGTGTTAGTTCAATTGAAGTAGGTTCATTTGATGACCAATCCAATCCACCGAAGTTCGCAGATTGAATAAATGCACCTTTTAATGTCCATTGTTCAATTTTATCACCAACAGGTCCTAATAGATAACATTGGATATCTTTCTTATAGAAATCTGCATATCCATCTCTACCAGTTAGAGATTCATGAGAAGTTCTTACCCACTCCATCACTGCCTGAGCACCAGATGGAACGATTGGGTCATAAAGTGTCATGGTAACATCTTGCCAATCTCCTTTACCTTTAAGTTTTCTCTTAACATTGATGTGGTCAAGAACAACAGTTTCAAACTGAATAGTTGGTCTTGTAGCTACTTTAATAAGATATGAAGGAATACCATCAATTTCCATGATGAACCTATTTTGCATTTTAGGTTCAAAGTTGGTATAAAACATATCGTTAAATTCTAATACTTCTGCCATTTTGTTTTCTCCTTAATTTGTACTATTATAAATATAGTCCTTTTTATTTTTTATTTTAAAATTATGCCGAGAATGAAGCTCCTGTTGGGAGAATGTTGAAATCTAACACGATGAATTCAGCAGTTTTCGTTGGTTGTAAGAAAATCTGTCCAGCCAATATGTTTCTGTCGATTACATCAGGTGTGTTATTTGATTCATCCATCACTACTCGGAATGCGTATAAACCTTGTCTTTGTTGGATTCCTTCTAAATACGGATTAACAGTATTTAAGAATCTTCCTCTTGTTTGAGAAGTGTTTTGTTCGAACACCAAGTATCTTGATGTAGAAGCGATATACTTCTTAACTTTGATTAATAATCTTCTAACATTGATTCTATCAAGTGCAGAAGCCCTATCTTGTAAAGTTTTTTGTCCGAATGCAACAATACCTTCACCAGGGAATGCCGCGATTGGGTTAACTTTACCTTCATATAGTGTATCTCTTTCAGCGTGTGTTAATCTGTTTAATACAGATACCGCACCTACGATACCACCTCTATTTAAACCAGCGGGTGCGAACCATTCAGCCGCAATCGCATCGTTAGCTGCATATATTCCAGGCATCAATACTGAAGGTGGAACTGCAGTTAATCTATTTGTTCTTGAATCGATTGTTTTAACCCATGGGTAGTAAGTACCTACATAGTTAGAATCTAA
>Ga0181591_10005546_pt1 | contig 10968 bp, 8 predicted proteins | sample 071ome_33_FD_133757 | JGI IMG/M metagenome (GOLD analysis project Ga0181591, IMG submission 133757) | Coastal salt marsh microbial communities from the Groves Creek Marsh, Skidaway Island, Georgia - 071412AT metaG (megahit assembly) | ecosystem: Environmental > Aquatic > Marine > Intertidal zone...
ATCACCGTTGTCACGGGTAACATAACCAAAGCCTTTTTTCACGTTAACCCACTTAACCACACCACGTTCTCGACCATCATCTACATCCAGATCTACTAATGTGCCAGTGCCGCGACGCTTACCTTGCGCTTGACCAGAAATACTTGCTGCGATGAATAGCACAACAAACGCAACAAAAGCTGCGGCAATGTATGCAGCTACTGCACCTTCTTGTTGAAAATAAAACCCAACACCACCTTGGTCGGCAACGGTTTGAGCAAATGTGAATATGGCGTTACCGCCAGCGACTGAAAACAATGTGGCCATTAGCGCGGGTGTTGGTAGCGCTAAGATCACACAGATTAGACCCTTCTTAAACAATGAATTTTCCATCATGAACCTTCTTTATTACTTTATTTTGTCAGTTGTTACACTTGCTTGGTGTACAATTCAGGCAAGTTTGTGTATCTAATATGAATTAGCGTTAAAAATCAACACGATAGAGATTATGTCCCAAAGCGACCAAGACCAAATAGAAGACTTACAGATTCGCATTGCTTTCCTTGAGCAAAGTGCCGATGAACTCAACGATATTGTGACCAAGCAGCAGGCGCAAATTAGCCTGATGGAGCGGGCCTTAAAGCACTTAAATAGCCGCTTAGAGCAAATGTCCCCTGCTAATATCAAAAGCCAAGACGAAGAAACCCCTCCGCCTCATTATTAAGCCCTTTCATTCCACTAGTCTATTTGGCACCGCATCGTACTTACGCGGGCCAAATCAGGTGGTGCTTGCTCACCTGTATACAGCGATTCCCAGTTTCATTACTAACCCTACAAAAGATAACGGTATAAAGTATCGAGCTAGAAAATCTCTTAAGATTTGTTTATTTAAGAGGCGAGTTTTTGGGTTATCCAGTCTAAACCTTGTTGTTCATCTTGGAATATTTTGACGTCTTTAAAGGGTAGGTTTTTGCTGACTTCTTCCACCAGACGTTCTTGATATTCGTTAGTCACCACAAAGCCGATGTAGTCACAACCATGCTCCAAGCACCAATTTAACTGGTTCCATACTCTTTGTTGCACGCCAGGATCTGCACTGGCGGTTTCACCATAAACACTGAGTAACCCCCATGATGGGCCTTCTAGCTTGGCCACCTGCGCTTCAAATTGCGCTGCATAGGTTTTGGTTTGTGGTAGGCTAAAGCCGCCTTCGGGTCGGAATACGATCAAATTACCGTTTTGCTGGATCTCAAAGTGACCAGTGTTCATAGGCCCCTCATTTTACATGCCACTTTTTTGAGTATAGCGGTGTCTTTTGGATTTGCCTGCTTATCTAAATAAGGGCTGGAGGTTATGTATCTGCGTTGGCTTTTGCAATTGCACCACGAATCCAAGTGAGGGCCTCATCGTGATCACGAAAAATACGCATTTCTTGGAGGTTTTCTATGTCTTTGGTGGTGATTTTGGCCGCATATTCGTGCAGAGGATTGTTGACCACAAAACCTAGAAAGCGACAGCCATTTTCACAAGACCAGTTAAATTGGAAGTGAACCCGTTCTTGCACTTCAGGGCCGCCGGTTTCGTAGGTGTCGTAAACGTTCAGTATGCCCCAAGTTTTATCGCCGAATGATCGAACCAGTTTGGAGAATTTAGATTCGTACTCGCGCACGCCTTCTAAGTTAAATGCCCCATCAGGTTTAACTATTATCAGGTTGTCTTCCACCTGAACATCAATTTCGGTAAATCCGTGTTGCATACTGAATATATCCCTAACTTACTGCTAAATTACTTAATTGTTATGTTACGAATGTCGCTTACGTAAGATAAATTGGGCCAAAACTAACAAAATCAAGGTTAGTATAATTGGCAGAATAGCAATATTCAGCACTTTCAGCCATGTTCCTAAGCCTTCAATGTCTTTATCTAACTCATGACGCACGTCTCGCAAGGCTTTACGGATGCGCAATTTCTCCTGCTGGAAGCCATTTAACGTGGCCTGCTGCTCAGGACTTAAGGTGAGTGTGTCTTTGTCTCTTTGCTCTTCCAGCTCGGCTAGGCGTTTTTCTGTTTCGTCTAACTGTTGCTGTAGTGCCTGCTCATTTTCGTAGTATTGATCTTGAGCTGCCTGTTTTAGATCTTCCACTACTTCAAATGGACGAGTAAAGCGGCCACGACTGCGTATATCGATCAAATCGTCGCTGCCCAAAAACTGCTCAACCATGTTTTGTGCAAAAGCGCCGTTGTCCGCCCATGGCTGAACTATGCGCTGACCAAAGAAGTTTTGTACTTGTACCCAAAGTCGATCAGTTAGTACGTCTGTATCAGCAATCACTAACACATTGATGTTTTCACTCTCGGCAATATGCTCTTTAGCCCCTTCGATCACGGCGGGTGCTTTCTCAAAATGACTTTGCGCAGGGCCACTTATACGAGCGGCCAATACATAGCTCTGCCCTGTTGGGTTAAAGCCTTGCATCAATTGACGAGGATCTTTAGCAAAGTTGTATTTATTAATATCAACCGATTGAGATACCGCACTTGAGTAGACTAAGGCTTCGAAAGCGGTCTTGGCATCCTCTTTGGCTTTTAAAAAGCCACTAGAGGCAAAGTTTAATGTTTCTAGTTCAGCGGTCACCACCTCATTTGGGTTAAGACCATCCACTTGCACACCTAACAGCCCCAAGTGGCGCACCGGTGGTTGGCTTGGCCCCATAGAAACCGTTAACCCATATTGCGCATCAATGACCACCTGGTTTTGATCATAAGCAATGCCCCATTGCTCGAATAACGGCCCAAATACATTGATGCCGGCAAACTCTTCCATAGGGTCAGTTTGCTGACTTTCTGCTTTCGGGTCCACAAAGACCATGAGTTTGCCGCCTCCAAGTACGTACTGCTCAATGGCATATAGGCCCGTCTCATCTAGGGCATCCGGTTGCGCGACAATTAACAATTCGATTTCAGGGTCAATGACCTCAGGCTGATCGTCCACCCAGCGCACATCGTATAGTTGATCCAGTTGATCAAATACCACCCATGGTGGTGTTGGTGCGCCAGACTGCATATCAAAACCACCGCGCATATCCAAACCAGTCAGTAGTCCGACCACAGGCAAAGTGGTTTGATTCAAGCGGTATAGCAGTTCGCTGATTTCATATTCTAAAAATGGCTCACGATCCGGCTGGAAAAACGCAATCACCGATTCATTGCCTTTGCTGCTGGTGGCCTGTAGGCCAAAGTAAATATCGTCGCCGGTTTTCAGTGGAACCGCTTGTAAGCCCGCTTCAGCGGCTTGGTCTTCTTCTTCAGAAAACGGCACGGGGTCAATGACGTTTAAAGTGAGTTTGCCATCAGAGAGTAAGACATACTCTTGCAGCAGCTCTTCCACTCGGTTGGCGTAACTGCGCAGAGAGGTAATGTCCTTGGTGACTTTATCTGAGTAGAACAAATTCAGAGTCACGTCCCCTTCAAGCCCTTTTACAATATTTTCAGTGCCTTGAGTGAGGCTATAAATATTCTGCTCGGTTAAGTCCACGCGAGCGCCTTTGAAGATTAATTGGCTCAACAATAAAACCAGTACAAAGCCAATAGGGGCAAGGACAAATTTCAACACGGATGATTTCATTATGCTCTCCTTACTTATTTTGCTTTGTTACGTTGCAAGGCAACTTGAGTGAAGTACAACCACAATGCAATCATGGCTAAATAAAATACTATATCCCGTAAATCCAACACCCCTCGGGCAATGGCATCAAAACGGGTTAAGAAGCTTAAGCCTGCAATGAAATCAATCATGGCTTGTGGTGCCCATGCAAAGTTATCCAGCACGATTGGCACGCCAGTTAGCATGAAAATAAAACACACCACCACAGTTAAAATAAACGCGACGATTTGGTTTTTGTTAAGCGCTGAGATACAGCTACCAATGGCTAAAAAACTACCAGCCATTAACCAAGAGCCTATGTAGCCAGATAGGATCACACCATTGTCTGGGTCACCTAGATAACCTACCGTGATCCACATAGGAAACGTCATCAACAATGCAATGCCCGCAAACAGCCAAGCCGCGAGAAACTTACCAATAACCGCATTGATCTGGCCAATGGGGAGTGTCATCAGCAATTCTATGGTACCCATTTGACGCTCCGGCGCCCATAAACCCATGGCGATGGCAGGCATAAAGAAAAGGTATAACCACGGATGGAAATTAAAAAAGGCACTGAGGTCTGCTTGGCCTTTTTCATAAAAGTGACCTAGGTAAAAACTAAACACACCCGCTAACACTAAGAACATTAAAATAAAGACATAAGCGATAGGGGTAGCAAAGTAACTATGCAGTTGGCGCTGCATGACAATGCGGGTCATATTCATATCAAATGACATAGCAGGCTCCTTAAACTGTTTGTGCACGAGTCACTTGACGGAATACATCATCAAGTCGACCTTTTTCTAGGTGGATGTTTTCAACGGCCCATTGTTTTTCATCAAGCCAGCGTACCACTTCAGGTAGCAGCATTTGACCGTTTTCAGGGAACAACATATATGTGCGATCATCTTCATCACCCACCAGCTCAACACTTTCAATACCGTTAATGCTGGCAAGGGCTTCTTGTGCGTTTGTTTGATGATCCTCAAGCTGTAAACACACCGCATTGTGGTGACGGCTTTTGCGCTCTAACTCTTCGGGCTTGCCATCCAGCAACAATTTACCTTCGCTGATGATTAAGGCACGAGTACACACCGCGGTTACTTCTTCTAAAATATGGGTGGAGATAATAACGATCTTGTCTTTGGCCAAGCCTTTTATCAATTCACGCACATGGTGCTTTTGGTTTGGGTCTAAACCGTCTGTGGGTTCATCTAAAATAAGAATTTTGGGGTCGTGAATAATGGCTTGTGCTAACCCGACGCGACGAGCAAAACCTTTTGAAAGGGTTTCGATGGTCTTATTCAATACCGGCTCTAATTCAACTTGTTGAATCACGGTGTTTAAGCGCTGCTCGGCTTCTTCGCCATGTAAGCCACGGACCTTGGCAATAAAACGTAAAAAGGCAATGACCGTCATTTCGCCATAGGCTGGCGCACCTTCTGGTAAATAACCCATGATTTTCTGGGCTGATTGCGGGTCTTTGGTGACGTCCACATCAAACACACTCACCTGCCCTTGGCTTGGCTCGATAAAGCCGGTGATCATCTTCATGGTAGTAGACTTACCTGCCCCATTTGGGCCTAAAAAGCCCAATACTTCACCGGGAGATACGTCAAAACTTAAATTGTTGACCGCGGTAAATTGCTCAAACCGCTTAATGAGATTTTGCACACGAATCATGATTAAGCTCTCTTTATTATTTTCTCGCGCTATTAGTCTCTTGATAGAAGTGAAAGTTTCCACTTGAGACCCAAAGTGCCATCACTATATGGCCACTTTGAACAATTTCAATAGATAAAGCACTGCAATGCCAAAAAGGTGAGCATTTTTAACGTTGGCATGTAATAAAGACCTGATACAATTCGGCAAATTTTGACTGAACCGACTACTGTATAAAGGTTGGTGTATGACAGGCACTGGGCAAGCTCAGGCTCACTATAATAGGTGATAACGTTGCGTTTTCTAATAGCTTTCTTTAATACAATTTTTCGTTGGGTCCTCACTCTTTGGGTACGAACCACGGTGGTGGACGTTAAAAACACCAACGACGCCATCAAACAAGGGGGCAAGCAGCCGATTTTTTATGCGCTTCCCAATCGTTCTTTTTCAGCAAGCTTGGTCATAGATAGCGAAACCCGAAAATTAGATCTGCCCAATGCCCTCGACCCTGTAGAAATTGCCGGCAAACGCTTTAGTAACCGTATTATTTATTTATCGCGCCCTGAAGGAAATTGGTTTATTCGCCGCGCTAAGCCATATCTACACCCATCGGTACCTGAGATCATCGAAGTTTGCAAAACGCACCCTGACATCAACATCCAGATTGTACCTGTGAATGTGTTTTGGGGGCGCTCACCTAATAAAGAGAAAAGCTTCTTAAAAATTTGGCTTGGGGATTCTTGGTCCATACCAGGTAAATTACGCCGTTTGATCAGTATTTTGCTCAATGGCCGCAATACCTTTGTGCATTTAAGTGAGCCCATCGCCATTCAAGATGTTATCAGTGAAAACCCAAATTTAGAGGCCTCTCGCTTGATTCGTAAAGTGGGCCGAGTATTACGAGTTCACTTCCGTCATATCCGCAGTGCGGTGATCGGCCCTGATCTTTCTCACCGCCGAACCCTTGTGCACCGCTTAGTGCGTAAACCCATGGTGATTGAGGCCATCGAAAAAGAGGCCCAAGAAAAAGGCATTACCTTCGAAAAAGCCAAAGCCCGTGCCTTAAAATATGGTGATGAAATCGCCTCAAACCAAAGCCATAGTACTATTCGCTTTTTAGAGATCGTGCTGTCTTGGGTTTGGAACAAGCTCTATAACGGCGTACAAATTAAAAACTTAGAAAAGCTGCACGCCACTTACAAAGACAATGAGATCATCTACGTTCCTTGTCACCGCAGTCACATCGATTATTTGTTGCTGTCTTATGTGTTATACACAAAAGGCTTTGTGCCACCGCAAATTGCGGCTGGTATCAACCTAAACATGCCAGTGGTCGGCCCCATTCTTCGCCGTGGCGGTGCCTTTTTTATGCGTCGCAGCTTTAAAGATAACCCGCTTTACAGTGCCGTATTCGATGAGTATCTGCATACCATCTTCACCTCTGGCTATTCAACTGAATATTTCATTGAAGGTGGCCGCTCTCGAACGGGGCGCACACTGAAACCCCGCGCCGGAATGCTCGCCATGACCGTGCGCAGTTTTTTACGCGACAGTCACAAGCCTATCGTATTCATGCCAGTGTATATTGGTTATGAGAAGGTCTTTGAGGGCAACACCTACCTTGGTGAACTGCGCGGCAAAACTAAGAAAAAAGAATCATTACTTGGCATCTTTAAAACCCTTAAGGATCTTAAGAAGAACTTCGGTAAGGTTTACTTGACCTTTGGTGATGCCATCAACCTTGACACCTTTTTAGAAGAAAAACGTCCCGGCTGGAAAACCGAAGACCATGGCCCTGATTTCCGCCCTGAATGGACAAAAGACGTGGTTAATGACTTGGCCATTGATGTGGTGACGGAAATTAACAAAGCCGCAGCGCTAAACCCTATTAATATGATGGCACTAGCGATACTGGCCACCCCAAAACAAGCCATGGATGAAAACATTCTGGCGCAAACCCTAAATTTGTATGGTGAGCTGGCCAAGGATCTACCCTATAGCCACTTAACCACCCTACCGGAGGGTGACGGGAAAGACTGGATCGCCTATGCCGAAAACATGAATGTGATCGAGCGCCTAAAACACCCACTGGGTGACATAATTCGGGTGGATGAAGCACAAGCCGTGATGCTGACATATTACCGCAATAATGTGATCCACCTGTTTGCGATTCCTTCCATGCTGGCGTGTTTGTTTATCAATAATATCAAGATGAAACGAGCCGATGTGGTCCGTTTTGCGCAAACCATTTATCCATATTTAAAATCAGAGCTATTTTTACACTGGAAAGAAGATGAAATTGATCAAGTGATCGATCAATGGATCGAAGTATGCGTTAACAAAGGCTATTTAACGGAAAACGGTGATGAGTTAGTGCGCCCTGCGGTTAGTTCTAACAATTACATTATTTTGTCGGTCCTGTCTGAACAAGTGATTCAAATCCTAGAACGCTATTACATTGCTATTGCCTTGCTACAGCGCTCGGGTACTGGCAACTTAAATAAAGATGACATGGTGAAAAACTGCTCCCTGATGGCCCAGCGCATTTCAATCTTGCACGGATTGAATGCCCCAGAGTTTTTTGACAAGTCACTCTTTAAAAACCTCATTGAAGAATTGCTTGAGCGTGAAGTGCTCACTTTAAACGACGATGGGAATATTGAATTTGGTGAGCGCATCGAAAATATTGCTAACGATGCAAAAGTGCTACTTAATGCTGAGCTTAGACGCAGCATATTGCAGGTCACGCTAAATTAGAGCGCTTAATAAGCTAAAACAAAAAAGGTGAGCTAGGCTCACCTTTTTTGTATAGACAAGGGTTCAAGCGGATTTCTTCTTGTCGTGGAAGCTTTGTGCAAACTGGTGTCTAAGCTTTAAATATTTAGGGGTCAGGCCCACGTCTTCATACATTGGGTCACCCAATTCATCGTGGCAGACTACCTTCTTACCCTGTTTATAGGGCATCTGACGCTCCACTTCATCCAGTGCCACTGCAATCAACTGACCTATCACCTCGTCACGATTTAAGCCTGGGTATAAACCCACTAACGCTTCAATACGGGCCGCATCTTTTAGGGGCAAACTCAATTGATAACTTTGATCTCCAATGGTTTTATGGCTGGCGCTTTCCCAATTGGACATAAGTTCGCGAACATTCATGCAATTACCTCAATAAATATCAATGCACCTCTTTAGTTTAGATCAGCAATTTCAAAGCACACCTTATAGTTACCATTTCTTACAAAAATATTTGGCGCTGTTTTTGCTTCTCTTACTTATCACAAAGAACCATGTACACTGATTCTTAAGCACAATACAAAGCAATGACACTTTTTGAATGCTATTCATAAGGATGGTTTATGCAAAACACATTGGATGCCGACTTAAAAGAGAATGTACGACTGCTGGGTGATTTACTCAGTGATGTGATCGAGCAAGACCTTGGCTCTGAGTTCATTGATAAAATCGTCACCATACGTTCACACGCCAAAGAGGCACGAGCCAGCCAAAAAGAACCTAAAGCCCTCATCGAATACCTCACAGAATTAGCCGATGACGACATCACCCCAATTACCCGAGCATTTAACCAGTTTCTAAATCTAGCCAATATCGCTGAACAATATCATGATGTGATTCGAGGACGCCGCAAAGATGGCGAAGCCTTTTTACAACAACTGGACGACGTACTAAAAGATTTAAGCAATAAATTCACTGACACCGAAATACAGCAAAAACTATCTCAGTTGAATATCCAGTTGGTATTAACCGCCCACCCTACCGAAGTCACACGGCGTACTCTCATTGGTAAATACGAGCACATTTTGAATGCTCTTAATGGGTTAGACACGCAACCTTACGAATACGAGCGAAACCAAATTTTGGAAAACCTTAAGCGGGTTGTGGCTGAGATCTGGTATACCGATGAAATCCGCCAACAACGTCCCACTCCGGAAGACGAAGCCAAATGGGGTTTCGCGGTGGTGGAAGGCGCCCTTTGGCATGCTGTCCCTCGTTTTTATCGTGAAGTAAATGACTTATTAAAATCACGTAATTTACAGCCACTACCCTTAGATGCCGTACCCATTTGTTTTCATTCATGGATGGGGGGCGATCGAGACGGCAACCCTAATGTCACCGCCAAAGTGACCAAAAACGTATTGATGTTGGGCCGTTGGATGGCCGCTGACCTATACCTTCGCGATTTAAGTGACTTAGTCAACGACTTATCCATGGAGGCCTGCAACGACACATTAAGGGCCGTGGTGGGTGATGTGAAAGAGCCATACCGACATCTATTAAATGAAGTACGCCTGCGTTTAAGAGAAACTCAGCAATACACCCAAGATCAACTTAAAGGTAATACAGAGAACCACAATAAAGGCTTGTATGACTTTAATAGCCTGATCGAACCCTTACAGCTGTGTTATCAATCATTAATCGATTGCCATATGGGTGTAGTGGCCAATGGTAAATTATTGGACACCATTCATCGTGCCCACACGTTTGGCCTAACCTTGTGTAAATTAGATATTCGCCAAGAAAGTACCCGACAATCTCAAGCTTTAGCTGAGCTGTGTGATTATCTTGGCCTTGGTAATTATTACGAATGGAACGAAGCAACCAAGGTACAGTTCTTACTTAAAGAGTTACAAAGCAAACGTCCTTTACTGCCTGACGATTGGCAACCCAGCCCAGAAGTAAAAGAAGTGTTGGACACTTGTAAGGTCATTGCTGAAGAAGACCCTAGTTGTTTTGCATCCTATGTCATATCTATGGCGGGGGCTGCCAGTGACGTGCTTGCAGTGGCACTGTTGTTAAAAATTTCTGGGCGAAAAGACCCAATGCCCATTGCACCTTTGTTTGAGACCTTGGATGACCTGAATCACGCAGCCCTAAGTATCGACACACTGCTCGATATTCCTTGGTACCGACAATATTGCGACCACAAACAAATGGTCATGGTCGGTTACAGTGACAGCGCCAAAGACGCAGGCCAATTGGCCGCCAGTTGGGCACAGTACAAGGCACAAGAAGAATTAGTGAAAGTGTGTGACGCACATAATATCGAGCTAATGTTGTTTCATGGTCGCGGTGGTACCGTTGGCCGTGGCGGTGGCCCTGCTCACAGCGCCATATTATCCCAGCCACCTGGCAGTGTTCGTGGTCGTATTCGCGTAACGGAACAAGGTGAAATGATTCGCTTTAAATTTGGCAACCCAGAAGTCGCTCTGCGCTCACTTCAGGTTTATATGTCGGCAGTCTTACAAGCCACTGAGTTTCCACCACCAGAGCCACAAGATGCTTGGCGAGAACAACTTGAAACCTTAAGCAGTATTGCCGTAAAGAGTTATCGCTCCATCGTGCGAGAACACCCTGACTTTGTCTCGTATTTTAGAAGCGTCACCCCAGAGCAAGAACTCGGTAAGTTGGCACTAGGGTCACGCCCTGCAAAACGCAAAGCCACCGGTGGCGTAGAAAGTTTAAGAGCGATTCCTTGGATTTTTGCTTGGATGCAAATTCGTTTGATGCTGCCTGCATGGCTAGGCAGTGAAAAAGCCCTTAAAGATGCCATCGACAATCATCAATTAGAGACCCTGCAAGAAATGGCAGAACATTGGCCCTTCTTTAGAACCCTCATCGATATGCTTGAAATGATACTCAGTAAAACCGATTCCGGCATA
>Ga0181591_10005548_pt1 | contig 10966 bp, 6 predicted proteins | sample 071ome_33_FD_133757 | JGI IMG/M metagenome (GOLD analysis project Ga0181591, IMG submission 133757) | Coastal salt marsh microbial communities from the Groves Creek Marsh, Skidaway Island, Georgia - 071412AT metaG (megahit assembly) | ecosystem: Environmental > Aquatic > Marine > Intertidal zone...
CACTTTTTGTTGTGTTGCTTCTTGTAATGCTTTTGCAAAGTTTGCTTGTATTTGGAAATCTGTTGTGTCTAAGTAAGGATAGTTTTTTGTGTTTAGTAAAACTTCTTTAGTATCACTTAGATCATTATTGAACAGTTTTTTATTAATTTTTCCATCAACATATATAGGTGGCAAGTTATTATCTTCCTTACCATAACTGGCCATGCCCATAACTTTTCCAGCATCTAATTCATGGAACCCAAAATGTTTTGCGGTCTTTTGAAACGCAAGTCCTTCGCTAATACTGTTAGTAAAGGTTACGTGATCTTTTGTATATTCACATTCAAATGGAACATACACATCTCTTTCAACTTCGTAAAATGTAGCAGGATATGAACCTTCAAACACACTGGCTATTTCTCTACCATAACTGCCGGGTTTAAAATTGCTATCATTGATTTCATATTCACTGCCCATTCCGTCTTTTACAATACACAGTGCAGTGTCGAAACCGCTGTTGTAAAAAGCATGAGCCGCATGTAAGAAATGATGATGATAGCCGTAATCTAATATTTCAAATCCTTTGTCTAAAAAACTTTTGTTTAAGCCTTGAACATATTCGCTGTAAACGTCCATTTTTGTAAAAGATTCAAACTGTTGTAACTGATTACAACCGGCTACTCCCATATAATCTATATGTTTTGTATAATTTTTTAATTGATTAAGTGTTAAAAAAGGATAACTGTCATACTTGATATTTGATAGCCTTTCATTCTCCAGATGAAACTTTAACTCACCGTTTTCTAGGTAAGTTACAGCACTGTTATGAATTCTATTCAACCCAAGTACGTTCATTAAACTTCAAAGTTTTTTATTTCGCCAAATAGTTTATCTAGTTTTCTAATATCATCAGTGATACTGCAAACTGGATATAACACACCGTCATCTTCCACGTGACCTTGAATGTTTACATATGTGCCTGATTTAATACATGCTTGCACAAATAAACTATCGTCAGGTTTAAATTTAGGCTTTGGATCTAATTCAAATTGTTTTTTAACAATTTCTGCTACAATAAGCGGGTCTTTGTGTTTATCTAGTAATGATAAAAATTCAACAGCCGCTTTTTTGTGTTGGTCGTTTAGATCGTCATAGTTAAAAACTTGCTCATCTAAACTGTTTAAGTCAAAACTCATTTTGTTCTCCTTGTTTGAAAACCTCTTGGTATTCCTAATTTAGGTCTACCGTCCCACAAATTATTAAATGGACCGTTTTCATCGTTATAGTGTAAAAATACCTGTGAATGATTCAATCCTATAAAAGGATCTCGCCAATGATCTATATCGTGCCCTCTATAAATTATCATATCACCGGGCTCTAAGCCTACTGGCATTTCTTCCCCTGATTTATCTTGCACCCACATTGGCCAGTTGTAGTTTGGATGCACATTTTTATCTACATTATCAACATTGTAACCTAAACACAGTGTAGTAGATATTTCGCAACTAGGTCTATCTTTGTGTCTTTCTAGTACATCGTTTTGGACATACAATCTATAATAACTGTAAGTTGGTATAACGTTTATACCTGTGTATTGACACATAGCCTCTGTTGCTTGATTTAAAATTGTATCAAACATTGGATCGCCATATCTTGAATATGCACCTGGTGCTTGAGGATCAACCCAATTACCGTCCCAATGCTCATTATACAAATCTATATCATTTTGATATTTAAAGTCTGCTCTTTGTGCTTGAGTTTTAGTATATTCGTAGAGCAAACTAGCCAAATCTTTGTTAATAAAATTATTAATAACAACATAACTGTTTTCTTTAAAAAAATCTTGTATTTCTTGTGACATTATTTAAATGGTCTCCCTAATGCCCATAATACTAAACTGTATCTTGTTCCAGATGTTACAGGAGTAACACAGTGTGGCATAAAACTAGGAAATACTATCATACTTCCTCTTGGTCTAATTTCTTCACAAGTATGAAATCGTTTTCCGCTGTCTGTGTGTTCTCCAAAATCAAACTTTAAATCGCCGCCTTCATATGTATCTTGTTCTGCAATATTAATAGTAACACTAAGTTTTCTCACTTTGCCAACCATATCTGGATTAAGTGTATGATTGCTAGGTATTCTGCCGTCATCTTCTTCCGAAATGCCTGGTATAAATCTTTGAAATTTTCCAGCATGGTCGCTGTTACCGTCTCTGTGCCAACCGTAAAATCCTGACGGATTATACTTGGTAAATTGAAATGATTCATAAAAATCAATGTCAAAATTCCAACCAGCATTATAGTTTGCTAGTTCAACTAACGGCGTTACAGTATCGTATACCCATTGTTCGTCTAACCACGCTACTTCACTATCTCTAACGTATGTAGACTCTGGCTCAATGCCAGCATCAACTAGTTCTGAGCGTGTTTTATCTGCCTGGGGATCTGCATCTGGTTTAGCACTTTTTTCGCCACCACCCCATGTCCAAGCATCAGCAGAACCTTCTTGCTCTCTGATCTTGGCAATTTTTTCCTTACCTAATGCTAATACACTGTCGCAAAATTCATTAGATAACTCAGACGTATAGTACCAATAATTGTGTTTCAAAAGCATACACATAATTATACTATTTTTTAGTGCTTGTATAAGTTCTTGATTATGGCTAAATATTAGTCAGAGGATCAATAAATGGCAAAAACTAGAGTATCAACCGGACAAATTTCACCCTTTATAAAGTTCGACGGAACTAAAGGCATAATTGTACCTAAAGGATCAACAGCACAAAGAAATAGTGCTCCTGAGTCTGGAGAAATACGCTATAATACAGATCTAAACGTAATGGAAATTTACAATGGATCTGCTTGGGGCTCAATGGGTCCTTATCCGTTTGCATTTACAGATTATTTTACTGGCGACGGTATAACATATGAATTTACACTATCAAAAAACGTTGCAGATGCAGACGATATTATTGTTACTGACAACGGTGTTCAATTAAGAGCAGGTTTAGACTTCCGCATTATTGACGGTAATATTTTAAGTTTTACAGAAGATGATTCAACACAAAATCCTCCATTACCGGACTCTGAAATTAATGTTAGAGGTTATTCACCAATAACAAGTGCAAGTATACCAGCAGGTAGTATTACACTTAATGAATTGTTTTTCTCTGACGGAACAGCAGGTCAATTTTTAACAACCGACGGCAACGGAGTATTAAGTTTTGCGACACTACCAACACAAGATCCTACAGTTGGTGGAGATATCGAAGGCACAGCCTCAAATGCACAAATAAAAGCAAACACCATTTCAATTAGAGAACTTGCTGTAAGTGACGGACAAATTGGTCAAGTTTTAGCAACTGACGGAAGTGGTAATCTTTCATTTATTACAGTAAGCGGTGGTTCAGGAGGTGGCGGAGCCGTAACAAACTTTTTTGATTTAACAGGACAAATTGCATTTAGTCAAGTTCCTGATAACTTTATTGATATACAAAAATTAGATGTTGTAGATGGAACAACAGGACAAGTTCTAAGCACAGACGGTGCAGGTAATTTAAGTTTTATAAGTGTAGTTTCAGATTTAGTTGATGATACTACTCCGCAATTAGGCGGGAATTTAGATGCACAAGCATTTAATATTTCAGGTACTGGTACTATTGAATTTGGCGCATTACAAGAAAACAAAATAAGTTTCTTATATCAAAATATAGGAGATTTACCATCAGCATCTAGTTGGCATGGAATGTTTGCACACGTTCATAATGAAAATTCTGCATACTATGCTCATTCAGGCAACTGGGTAAAACTTCTAGATGTAAACAAATCAATCAATGAATTATCTGACGTAGACACAAATACTGTTGCACCTACTACAGGACAAGCACTGGTATGGGACGGCTCACAATGGGAGCCAGGAACAGTATCAGGTAGTTCACAAAATTTATGGGCAACCGTAACAGGTAACACCGGGTCAACAACAGCAAATACAACAACTGATACTCTTAATATTGTTGGCGGAACAGGAATATCTACAACAGTTGCTGGTGATACTGTTACAATTAACTACACGGGTGCAGGTGGCGGTGCGCCTCTTGCATTTAGTTCAATTGCTATTTCAGGTCAAACAAGTGTTATTGCAGACAACGATGGAGATACACTAAACTTTTCTGCAGGTACTGGAATGCAAATTACAACAAACGCATCCACAGATACTATAACATTCACAAATAGTTCTCCCAACGTTGATCAAAATTTATTTGCTACAGTGTCGGGCGACAGTGGATCAACAACAGCAAACACAACAACAGACACGTTGACTATCGCAGGTGGAACAGGAATAAGCACAGCAGTTAGTGGAGACACTTTAACAATTACAAACGACGGTGCGGTAAATGCATTTTCAACTATTGCAGTATCTGGACAATCTGATGTTGTTGCAGATACAGGCAGTGATACTCTTACTTTTGTTGCAGGATCAAATATTACAATTACAACAAACGCCGCAGGTGATGCAATTACTATTAACGCAAGTGCAGGATCAGGAGGTACAGGTACTGTTACTTCAGGTACAGCAAATAGATTGGCTTACTATGCAACAACTAGTGATACGGTTGTAGAAACAAACAGTAACCTAACTTGGAACGGAACAAGTAATACACTAACCACAGCAAATCTAGAAGTTACAGGCAGTATTGGTAATATTAGCACTGGAAATATTACAAGCAGTGGGAATGTTGATGCATCTAGTGGCACAGTTAGTGCAGATATAGTTGATGCAAATATCTTAAGAAGCAGTGGTGCAGGTACACCTACGTTTACTAGTGGTAATGATATTGTTTTTGAGGCCGTAGGCGAAATAAGATTTTCTAATACTAAATTAACCGAAGTTAATGATCCAACTAATCCTAAAGATGTTGCTAATAAAAGATATGTAGACGAAAATACATTTACTTCAATACAAATTGCGGCTGATGATAGCACATTACAAACAATTAATCCGGGCGAGAGTATTAAAATTATTGGTGGTTCAAATGTAACAACAACCAGTGATGCTGAAGGTGTTATTACAATCAATGCAAGTGGTACAGGGTCCACACAAAATTTATTTGAAACATTTACTGCCGATACTGGAACAACCACAGCAAACAGTGCTACAGACACACTTATTGTAACAGGCGGCACTGACATTTCAACGTCTATTACAGGCGATACACTAACAATTAATTTTACAGGAAGTGCTGGAGCAACTACACTAGGTGGACTTACAGATGTTAATACAGCAGGTGTTACCACTGGTGATATGTTGTACTACAATGGTAGCAGTTGGATACCTACTTCAGGACCTGTTACACAATGGACTATTGGTGCTAACGGTACAAGTGATTATACTTTTACAGGACCGGGATTTCCGAGTGGTGCTGAAAACGATCCTAACCTAGTTTTATACAGAGGCCACACTTACAGATTTAATAATACCACCGGTGCATCACATCCGTTTTTAATTAAAACAACACCAGGTACTGGTACAGGAAATCAATTTACTGACGGAGTTAGCGGAAGTTCAACCGGAACAGTAATTTTTGAAGTTCCTATGACACCTAGTGCTACAACATTATATTATCAATGTGAATTCCATGCCGGCATGGTAGGACAAATAACCATTGTATAGGAGTTAAAATGAGTGAAGAAAAAAGAGCAGTAGTAACATTACATAAAGGTGTAAATGCTGAAGAATTTTTAGACAACATGACAACCACGTTTGGTAGTGATAGCATACCTGCTCGTGCTGTAACATTGCATAACGAAAAACCCGATTCAATAAGCAATTTTGATTTTGTTCTTACACAGGCAGAAGCAGAAACACTTAAGAATGATCCTAGGGTAAGAGATGTACGTTGGGGTTCAAAATTAGAAAATGGTTTTATTCCCATGCATTCGGTTGCAGAACCTACTAGAGCACATCAACGTGATAATACTGCCAACAATGCACACTATCCTTGGGCATTTGGAGAATGTACTTCACCGAGTTCTAGATACAGTGGTGGCACAAGTTTAGATTATTCGCACACATATAATTTAGATGGAACAGGAGTTGATGTTGTTATCCAGGACAGCGGTATTGAAGTAGGACATCCTGAATGGAATACACGTGATGGAAGTGCAAGTAGATTAAAACAAATTGATTGGCCAAGTGCAAGTGGACTAAGTGGAACCTACACACAAGGCGTCAGTCATTACACAGATCAATATGGCCACGGTACCCACTGTGCAGGAACAGCCGCTGGAAAATATTACGGTTGGGCAAACAATGCAGACATTTATGCTATTAAGATTTTTGACACAGATGCATATGGTGTATCAGCAAGTTTTAACATGATTAGAGGTTGGCACAATCTTAAATCTAACGGCCGTCCAACTGTGGTTAATATGAGTTGGGGATATTATGGTGAATACACAAACATTAATGGTGGTAACTATAGAGGTAGTGCATGGAGCGGAACAACAATACAAAACCAATACGGAATGATCAGTGCTGGAAACCTAAACAACTCAGGAACAGCATACACATTTAGTGTTAGGGTAACTTCAGTTGATTCTGACATTGAAGATTGCATTAATGCGGGTATTATTTTAGTAGGTGCGGCCGGAAACGACTATCACAAACAGGACGTAACAACAGGTCTTGATTACAACAATTATTTTGTGTCAACACTTTTTGGCAATAGATACTATCACAGAGGCGGAACACCTAGTACAGCATCAAATGTAATTAATGTAGGAGCAATTGATTATCAATATCAATCAGGACAAGAACGCCAAACTAACTTTTCGTGTACTGGTCCTAGGGTGGATATTTACGCACCAGGTTCCGCTGTGCAAAGTGCTATACCTGTAAGTGCTACACTAAGTTCAAGTCTAGCAAATCATCCGGACAATTCCAGTTACAAAATAAGAAAATTACAAGGAACTTCTATGGCAAGTCCAAATGTAGCAGGTATTGTTGCTACATTATTACAAGCAAGACCTAATTATACGCAAGCAGATGTTCAGTCTTGGCTTGCAGAAAACGCCGCAAGTGGACGCTTATATGATCCAACAACAGGAACACCTTCTACAGACTATGTAAACTACTATGCATTACAAGGTGCACCTAACAGATACCTACAAACACCGTTTGTAAGTGCTTATCCTTACCAAGTTAGTGGAGGTCTAAGTGTTAGCAGTTAACATAAATACATGTAAGGAGTTGGTATGAGTACAAGTAAAGCACGTTTACTAGCCGATGGCGGCGGTGGAGGCGGTGGCGGCACATATGCAGGCCAGGCTTTTCACGGATTTTCGCGAGATGCAGACGGTCTTCTTACCTACACTAAAGCAAGTTTAGCAACTAGAGGTACTAGTATAGCATTAACAGATGGATCTGTTTTTGACGATCCTACAGATTTGGGTGCTGGAAGCAGAAATGATGCTGATAAAAAGGCAGGAGAGACATACGATCAGTGGTTACTTGACTCAACTCAGTTAGATTTTTATATAAATGATGATGGATTTTTAGTAGCGGCAATTGGTGAAAACGTAACATATAACGGTCCTAACTAAATACATGAAACAAAAGGTTCGTGAGGAATAAAACAAAATGGCAGAACTAGTCCTAGGAAGATTAAAATTTAAATGGCAAGGTGATTGGGTCACTGGTACTGACTACATTAAAGATGATGTTGTTAGATACGGTGGTAACGTCTACGTTGCTGTTGCAAATCACACAGCCGATGCTGATTTTTATGTAGATTTGACTGCTACAAGATGGCAGTTAATGGTTGCAGGCCAAGATTGGAAAAATGCTTGGGCACCAGCAACAGTTTACAAAATAAATGACATCGTTGCTTATGGACCATCTGCTTTTATTTGTACTACTGGACACACATCTGCCGCACTGTTCAAAGACGATCAAGCAAGTGGCTATTGGGACACATTAACTAGAGGTATTGGTGTAGAAGGCGCATGGGACGTTAGTAACAGATATCAAGTTAATGATGTTGTAACTTACGGTGGTGCAGTTTATATTTGTATTTTAGATCACGCAGGTGGAGATAGTACAGATACTAGACCTACTAACTCAGATTTTTGGTTAAAGTTTGTTGACGGGTTCCAATTTGAAGGCGACTACGACAACTCAAAATTATATCAACTAGGCGATGTTGTTGTTCAAGGTGAATGGTCATACATTGCTAGACAAGACACACAAGGTAATCCACCAGATGGCGAAGGCGATTTATACTGGGATGTTCTAGTTAAAGGCGACTTCTATGTTGGTACTTGGAACGACGGAACAGAATATAAACCAGGACAAATTGCACAACTTGGTGGCAACTTTTATTCATGTATTAAAATCCACACAAATCAAATTCCACCAAATAACACTTACTGGGTTCCTGTATCAAAGGGTTTTGAATTTAGAGGATTATACGATAATGCTCAAACATATTATGAAGGCGAAGTTGTAACCTATGGCGGTAACGTATTTGTTTGTACTACACAAACTTCAGGCAATTTGCCAGTTGACACAAACTATTGGTTAACCTTTGCAGAAGGTTTTGATTTTACAGGCGATTATGTTGCAGGTGCAGTTTACAAAATTGGACAAATTGTAAAATACGGTGCAAGAATGTACTTGATGACCACAGAGAGTGGTGTATCAGGAACTACCCCAACTGATGTAACTTATTGGGCATTATTATCAGAAGGTATGAAGTGGGAAGGCAGTTGGAACAACGTAGAAATTTACAAAATAGACGACGTTGTTGAATATGCACAAAGTTCTTATATTTGTAGATTAGCAAATCAAAATCAACTACCTACCGGAGGCCTACCTTATTGGGAACTTGTAGCACAAGGTGACTCAAATGCTGTAATGACCACACGCGGTGATATTATTATCCGCAATGCAACACAGGCAACCAGATTGCCAATTGGTCCAGCAGGCTCGTATTTGTACAGTGATGGTACAGATGTTAAATGGGGTCAGGCTACTCCAACTACAGAATATTATGTTGCTCTAACAGGTGATGATACAGCAGACGGTAGAACACCAGCAACAGCATGGAGAACACTAGAACATGCTTGTGAACAAACTTACAGTTTAGGTGGTTCGACAAAAATTAACTTGTTTGCAGGTGTATATAACGAATTATGTCCAATGAGAATTGGTAGAGGTGTAGTTATTGAAGGTAATGGTCTTGGTGCTGTTACAATTTCGCCAAACACCACCGACGATTTAGGTTACGGTGTTGGAATTTCAAAAGACGGATCAACACCAAACGCTAACTCAGATGTATTTTGGATGAACAATGCTTCACGTTTAAGAAACATTGTGTTTAAAAACTTTAGTACTGGTGCTGTTATGACTTCACTAGATCCGGGAACAGGTCCAGATGATACTAGTGTTTGGATTACTTCACAATCACCATATGTACAAAACTGTACTTCATTCACACCTGAAGGAACAGGTATGCTTATTGACGGGTCGTTACACAATGGCGGTTATAAGTCAGCAGTTGCTAACGACTGGACACAGATCAACTCAGACGGTATTGGTATTCATGTTAAATCAGACGCAAGGGTAGAACTTGTGTCAGTGTTTACATATTATTGTAACATTGGTTATCTTGCAGAATCAGGCGGCAAGATTAGAGCACTAGTTGGTAACAACTCTTACGGTGAGTATGGTGCTGTTGCTAGAGGCTTCTCACAAAGTGAAACACCACTAGAGGGTAGATTACAACTAGCAGACGAAACTATCGACTCTGTTCTAAGTATTAGTACAAATGCACACATTTTTACAAGTTATAGAGACGAGGTTGGTAACACTTTTTATGTTGGACACACAGAACCAACAGGTACTAACGTAAGTTCAACCTGGGATAATACAGCAAGTTATCCTATTATAATGAAATTAAATTCAGCACAATCTCTAGATTGGCTGTACACATATGAAAGCACATTTGGTGCTATTCACAGTGCTATTGAACTTTCAGAAAATATTTACTGTGGCGGCGTTGTTTATGATGGAGGCCAAAATAAAGGTTTCATCATGAAGATATCAAAAGCAGGTGAATTCCAATGGCAAAAAGTAGTTGGTAACACAAGCGAAATTGTTGACCTAGCGGTGGACGGTGATAACCTATATGGTATTGGTAATCATGCTACAGAAGGTGTAGCAGTTATTAAATTAAATCCTGCGGGTGTTGAACAGTGGTCGAAGACACTACAACCAGCAGACGGCTCATCAGCGGCAGGCGCACTTACAGCAAGCAGTTGTACATTTGCAGATCAACCAACTACATCAACGGACACTTATGCACTAGCAGGTGATGCAACAGCAGAAGATAACTTGTATGTTGCGGCACGTGATACATTTAACAACAGAACACTTATTGCTAGATTAGATAAACTAGGCAACTATGTCACTGGTTACACAGTAGGCGATGTATACGTAAACAAATTGAGATTGGACAGAGGTAACGGTGACGGCATTTACCTAATGGGTGCTGGTTATTACATTCCATCAGGTTCAACTAGAAACCCAATGGCATTTAGAATGAGTGTTGATGGAACTATTGCATGGCAACATCAACAAGCAGATAGTACAGAAAACGGCGAATGGAAAGATGTACTTCCATTTGGTAATGATGTGTATCTAGCAGGTTACATGAATGAAGGAACTAACAATAACAACAGTGGTTTGTTAGCACGTTACACTTCAAATGGTACAAAAAATTGGACAGTTAAACTAGACAACGGTACTAACAATATTGCACTTAATGGTGTTGCACTTGACGGTGTAAACGTTATTACAGCAGGTATTGAAAATGCTAACTCAGTTGTGTTTAACGTACAACGTGATCAATCGTTTGGCGTTGGTACAGTATCAAGCGGTGCTTATGCATATGCAAATAGAGCACTAACTGAAACTAACAATTCAA
>Ga0181591_10005554_pt1 | contig 10961 bp, 8 predicted proteins | sample 071ome_33_FD_133757 | JGI IMG/M metagenome (GOLD analysis project Ga0181591, IMG submission 133757) | Coastal salt marsh microbial communities from the Groves Creek Marsh, Skidaway Island, Georgia - 071412AT metaG (megahit assembly) | ecosystem: Environmental > Aquatic > Marine > Intertidal zone...
ATAGCGTGTCATAAGAATGCGCGTCCCTGACCCAGGTTCGCGAGAAATAAACGTTTCCTTCAAAAGGTCTGCTGCTGGGATATCTGTTCTTCCGACAAGCGGGTGATCAGGCGGGGCCACAATGACATGAGGATGCGGACCAATTGGTACAGCCTTGACCTCGGGGATGCGCGGGGGTCGCCCCATGACCACAAGATCAAATGCCCGGTGCGCAAGGGCTTCGATAATGTCGTCCCTGTTGCCGACGATTAGTGCAACCTCAATATCGGGAAGTGCCCTTTTCAAACCGGCAACAAGAGCAGGAGCGAAATACTTGCCGGTTGAGACCACGCCTAATCTGACCGAACCGGCAAGTCCACGGCGCATGGCGTTGATCTGAGCAAGGCTACTTTCAAGATTGCTGTCAATCACCTGTTGAAGGGACTGAATGATCTTGCCTTCGCTGGTCAGCTCCATACCCGCGCTGGACGTACGCTTCACCAACTCGCTGCCAATATACTCTTCAAGGAGTCTAATTTGACTATGAACTGCCGGAGGAGTGAGACCTAAAGCTTCGGCGGCACGAGTGATTGATTGATACCGTCCGACAGCATCCACCGCCCGTATTTGCTTTAAAGTTATTCCCGCTGGGTTCATTTCACCTCCCGAAATGATAGCCGGGATATTTTAAATTTTATTTACTTGCAAAGCAACGTGCTTGGCGCTTCAGACCTTATGAAAGAAAAGCTGCGTCAACTGTTTTGCACTTTCGTCTACAGAATGGCGCTGCTGAGCCGTTAATTTGGCGCAGCGTCCCATTTCCTGCCATGCTTTTTGATCTAACGCGGCGGCAGACTTCATAGCCTCGACAATCAACGAACGATCCCCAGCTGGCACGAGCCATCCGTTTACGCCGGTTTCAATCAGTTCCGGGTGCCCGGCAATCGCCGTTGCGATGACGGGACGCCCCAAAGCCATCGACTCCATAAAGACAATTGGTAGCCCCTCACTGAAACTTAGATGCACCATAAAACTGGCGTCTGATATCAACTCGCGCACTCGTTCGCTGTCTATCCATCCTGTGATTTCAATACTCTCCCGAACCCCTAATGCGTCGATGCGCCGCTCGACCAGCCCGCGCAGCTCACCGTCCCCCGCAAGAACCAATCTTGCGGATGGGGTGTACTCCAAAAAGTCGGCAAATGCCTCGACCAGTAGAACCTGCGCCTTGACCGATGAGAAACGCCCAATATTGATGAACGTCAATTGATCTGGCTTAGGGCTGATTGGCGCATCAAGGAAATCCTTGGTAATACCGCACCTAACTATCCTAATTTTATCCCACAAATCTGTGGGAAGCTCTTTCAAGATTTGTGACCTGCAAAAACTTGTGATCGCCACGACAGTTTCCGCATGTGAGACTTTGCGTTGTAAGTTCATGCGCTTGATGTCGTCGAATTCTTCTGGGCCGTGAAGGGTGAAACTGAATTTCGGGCCTCCGAGCAGTTTCATTAGACAGGCGACTTCGGCCGGGTAGGTCGCAAAGTGCACATGCATATGGTCAATGTTTTCGCCTCGGTAGCGTCGCACCATACGGCAAGCGTGCGCGAGACAGATAAAATGATAGAAAACACCTCGATCGGACAATCTTGAAAAACGAAACATCTCGACGAACGCCCGTAAAAAGGTGCGCGGCGTTTTCAGCTTGGTCAAAAGAACCGCTAGCATCAGGCCAAGCATCCCCGCCCCTAACGTGTAAAACGTCTTCTCTTTTTCTTGCAAATCCAGCGGATCGACCAAGCTCTGATCTTCCCAACCGCGAAACGCCGCACGGTGCACCCTAACACCCAGCGATTCCACCGCCCTTAGTTCGCGGCGAATAAACGAGTGGCTGACTTTCGGGTACTGGTTCGTAAGGTACAGTACGGATTTTTGCGAACGGTCGGACATAGATGTTCGGTTTCCCGTATAAACTGGTTTCGGCTAGCGCCCTCTTAGCCATCCATTAGTGTTTCTTTTAAGTCGCGCCGCAAGTCTTACGCACACATAAACAAAAAATGCAGGCGGATTGGTCACGATAACCGACCAGACTTTATTTCGGGGTTTGGACTCGTTGGTAAGTTGTGTCGGAAACTTTTCGTAGAGCTCACGCATACCGGCATCTTGCCGCGCCCTAGCTTTCACAAGGTTTCCAAACCCCTCGGGTAACGGCCAATGATACCTAGCCAAGACTTCCACTCGTTCCATCGGGTCGAACAAGGTGCGCACATAGGTGTCATCGGAAATGACTTGGGGCAAATCACACCATTTCATCCGTCCAGCTAGGTTGACGGCATAGACCCCCGCCCCTTGTGCAACCCCACGCATAAAACCAGTCTTGAGCCATGCATGAAGATACAACCGGCTAAGTAGGGATTTTGGAGGCATGACGACCATCTTTCCAGAAGCATACACCGGCGTAGGCGGCGAGAGAGCAATCGCGATCTGACGGACTAATTCAGGTCCAACCTCGACGTCCGCGTCCAGATATATTCTTGGAAGACCAGAAACGCAGCTTTCAGCCACATTCAAAGCGCCGATTTTCCCAGGCTCCGGAATGTCTAGGACGCCAAGCGACCATCCACGCTCTGAAAATGCGTCTTCAAAGGACCGCGCCAACTTCACGGTGTTATCGCTACACCCGTTCGCGGCAACAACGACTTTAACTGCTGGTGTGTCACCGACGGATTGCAAAAGTGCTTTCAGACACCTTTGGATAACCGAAGCTTCATCATGAGCGGGGATGACAACGCCCAACTTTTGGTTGTCAGAAGCCTCAGTAGTCACTCATCTTCCCCAAATCTTTGGAATGATCGCAAGCCTTTGCAATTTCTAGGTATCACGAAGGCAATAACGCGCAAAGTAGTTAAACCAACCGTGTTGCAAACAAAAAAGGCGCCCAACAGACGGGGCGCCCTTCGCTGATCTTTGATCAATTTACGCAGGCAACAAAATGCCTCGGAAGAACTCGCCAAGCGCTTCGAATGCATCCAACGGCAAGATATTGGCTATATACTGATCCGGTCGCACAACAATCATACAGCCGCTTTCCCGATCTATACCCCGCATATCATAGATATCACCTAGCCCTTTGTGATCTACACAAAAGACTTTTTCATGATCTTGCAAACCAAGCTTCCCGGTCTTTGGGATCAACAAAGACGGCATCTTTTCATAGTTTAGAAGGTCAAAGGTTTCCTGAAAAACAGCGCGCAAATCAATTATTGCGTCGATATCTTCACCCTCTCGCGTGTGCTTGACAATTGGAGACGCCTGATCTTTTTCCAGCCAATCAACCAATTCATACAAACGCGCATGATCTGTGCCAGCAAAGGCATAGATTCGCCAACGACCATCCGCTTTGGCCGCATGACCAAGCTGCATCTGTTTGGCATCAGCTAACCGCACAACCGGGGCCGAATGGAAGCGACGCCCGATTTCTTCGCCCGTCGCCAGAGATTGATACTTTGGCTCAGCGGTTAAAGTTGACTGATCGTATTTGACAGCCAATCCGCCGGTAAACTCTAAGTTTTCTTTGAACGCCCGAACAAATCTGGGCTCTTCCCCGTTATCCAGCTCAGACGAGCCTGGAGGCGCCGACATTATACGGGCCCATTCGTGGTCTGTTTCAACGAGTCGTTTCGCTTCAAGCCACCGCTCGCCTGAATAGCTGTGCAAAAGGCTAGCTTCAGAGCGCCCCTGCAGTACATGTGCTAGTTTCCACCCAAGATTGAATGTGTCTTGCATTGAGACATTCATACCCTGCCCTGCTTTCGGGCTATGGGTATGGCACGCATCACCGGCAGTAAAGACACGCGGGATTCGGTGTGCTCGTTCCTCGTCCGGAACATTATCAAATCGGTCAGTCAATCGATGCCCGATCTCGTAAATGGACCACCACACGACATCTTTAACATCAAGTATATAGGGTCGCATGATCCGTTGGGCTGCCGCCACAAGCTGATCCTGAGTGATATTGCGATCCGATACACGTTCATCTGAGTTAAGCTTGTCCAGCTCAACATACATGCGAAAAAGATATCCGCCTTCTCTGGGCAGAATAAGCACGTTACCTTCGTTCGCCGACGTGATCAGGCATTTCTGACGCACATCCGGAAAATTGGTGTTAGCCAAAATATCCATGACGCCCCAGGCCTGATGTGCGGCATCCCCATGTAACTCTCCGCCAATCGCCTTGCGGACTTTTGAACGTGCGCCGTCACACCCAACAACATATTTTGTACGAACTTCGGTCTTTTCTCCCCAGTTTACGCCGGTATCTTCAAGTGTCACCGTAACTGGATAGTCACCGTCCTCTTCGTTGATGCTCAACTCAGAGAATGCAAGATTATAGTCTACGCCTAATCGCGTAGGAGCATTGTGCATGACGTCTAAGAACAGCTGATGCAGGCGCGCCTGATTGATCAGAATATGCGGCATTTCGGAACTGTCATCCGCCACATCCTGCACCCGCCCTATGCGTTTGATGTGCGATGGATATTCTGGATCCGGCCTCCAGAAGGTTGTCTGGTTTACCCAATAGCTTTCGCGTTTTACCTTGTCGGCAAAGCCAAAGGCCTGAAACATCTCCATCGTGCGGGTATTAATTCCGTCCGCTTTACCTTTGGAAATATTGCAGGGAGCAGCTTCGACAATCATCGTTTCAATATCAGAAAACTGGGCCAGTTGCGCCGCAAGACACAAACCTGCAGGTCCAGTCCCAACAATGAGTACATCAACCTGTTCCGGAAGTGACGCATGCTGCCCTCGTTCACGCCTATTTGGCGCTGCATTACTCATGTCCGGATCACCCCCCCTAAAACCGTCCCTGTAATACTGCATCTTCACTCCAATACTTGATTGCTAATAATTTTAATAACAATGCTTACTTTGTGCAGTCAAGTAATAAGCATACATATCGAATACATCGCCTCGAATGCATCGTCAAAATTGCACATGAAGCACGACGCATTCGCTTCCAGATTTTCTTGAAAATGGTGCGGGTGGAGGGACTTGAACCCCCACGCCTTGCGGCGCCAGAACCTAAATCTGGTGCGTCTACCAATTTCGCCACACCCGCACTGTTGGCGTTCTCTAGCAAAGCTTGAAACGGGATGCGAGAGGAAAAATCGTTCTTTTTAGCTTTTATGCGAGAAGGTCTTTTAGCACTTGCGGCAAAACCTCAGGCAAGTCCTCGGCGATCAAGCCGGGGCCGAATTTCAGCGCGCATTCCACGTGAAGCCAAGCGCCCATTTGAGCCGCTTGCATCGGAGCGAAGCCGCGCGCCAACAGGCCAGTGATGAACCCTGCCAGAACATCTCCCGATCCTGCGGTCGCCAACCACGGTGTTTCACGTTCATAGGCAGCTGAACTGATCGAGCATGGCCCATCAGCTGCGCCAATCACTGTGTCCGGCCCTTTGAACAGAACCACACAGCCTGCCCGCGCCGCTGCTTCACGAGTGGCCTCAACCTTGGAATATGCAGGGCCATTAACGGCAGGCGCATCGAGTTTCTCTGAAATGTCGGGAAAGAGCCGCGCGAATTCTCCTGCGTGAGGGGTAAGCACGCAATTCTCATGGATCATAGCGAAAAGCGCGGCTGGATCGACTGAATAAGCAGTCAAAGCATCCGCGTCCAAAACCGTCGCCCGTTTAGCCTTCAAAGCAACAGGCACCAGTTCCCGCGCGCGATCAATCCCCAATCCCGGTCCAAGGCACAGTGCATTCATCCGATGGTCTTTAAGGACTTCCTCAAACGCCCTCGCATCGCAGATCTGGCGCATCATGATAGCAGTGATCTGCGAGGCCACTTCCTGCTGTGCCTCGGCAGGCACACCGAGAGTGACAAGTCCGGCACCAATCCGAAGTGCTCCACGAGCAGTAAGGCGGGCAGCTCCCGTTTTACCTGCTCCACCCGCAAGGATAAGAGCGTGACCGTGGGAAAATTTATGGCAAGGTTCCGGCCCACCAATCATGCTCGACTTTAAAAGTTTTTGTTTCAAGTAAATCGCCGTATTTTCGGTAAATGCTGGAAAGACGCGGTCGATCCACAGCTGCTCGGTACCCCTATGCCAAAACTTGTGATGCACGCCAATATCGCAAACTTTCAGTTTTCCGCAAAGCACAGGACCGACCCCCAAGACCTGCCCCAATTTCTTCCGGTGAAATGTGACGGTTAAATCGGCAAGAAAAGAGTCCCCTAAAATCCGACCACTGTCTGCACAAAGCCCGCTGGGAATGTCGATTGATACATGTTTCATATCGCCGCGTAGACCGCTGTCGGGTTCGTCTGCAGCCACACCTGCGTAGCCATCTCCCAAGTGAACAGGTCTTGTCAGCCCTGTGCCGAACAGCGCGTCAATCAACAATGCTGGCTGGAAACCCACAAAAGGAGTTCCATCCGGCATAGGTCGCAGAACTTCCCCGAGCTCTAACCAGCGCTCGCAATTCACCGAAGCATCCGGGGGCAGTTTTTCGGCATCCCCGTAAAGAAACACCACCACCTCCCAACCCATCTGGCGCAGTAACCGCGCCACCACAAATCCGTCACCGCCGTTGTTCCCAGGTCCGCACAAAACAACCGCTTTACGTCCTTCTTTTTGGTCCAAATACTCCGGGGAGCGCGAGGGGCTGGCCCCTCGCGCTTTCAACTCTGGCCATTCTTCAAAAATCGCCTCGAGGACGCCCGCCCCTGCGCGCTCCATCAACTCAAGTCCAGTCACCTCACCCGACTCAATCGCGGCCTGTTCAACGGCACGCATCTGTGCTGCGGTCAGTATTTCCATGATCTCAAAAACCCATGCGATTCATTTTTGCACATTTTTTACGCAATGCGCTTATTTTTCACCCACCATCTCCAATGACAGCGTACGCTTTGTCTCAGACAAACCCTAACCGATTGTGCACGACGCGCGAAAGTGGTCTCAACCCCTCAACGCGCAAGGCGAGGAGTACAACCATGAAAAAGATCGAAGCGATCATCAAACCGTTTAAGCTGGACGAGGTTAAAGAAGCCCTTCAGGACATCGGCGTTCAGGGTCTAAGTGTCATCGAAGTCAAAGGGTTCGGTCGCCAAAAAGGTCACACCGAACTATACCGTGGCGCTGAATATGTTGTCGATTTTTTGCCAAAGGTAAAAATCGAGGTCGTGCTTGAATCCGATCAGGTTGACGCCGCTATAGAAGCGATCATCGACGCGGCCAAAACCGACAAAATTGGTGACGGGAAAATCTTTGTCAGCCCTGTCGAACAAGCCATCCGCATCCGCACCGGCGAATCCGGAACGGACGCACTGTAATTCTACCGAATACTCAAGAGAGAAGGAACAAGGGAATGAGCATTCAGAATGTTCTTGATATGATCAAGGATGAAGATGTCGCTTATGTTGACATCCGCTTCACAGACACCCGTGGCAAGCTGCAGCACGTCACCATTGACGTAGGCCTGGTTGATGAAGACTTCCTGGAAGAAGGCTTTATGTTTGACGGCTCTTCAATCGCCGGCTGGAAATCAATCGAAGCATCAGACATGAAACTGATGGTTGACACAGACAGCGCTTATGTCGATCCGTTCTATGCAGAAAAAACTTTGGCCATGCACTGCTCGATCGTTGAGCCGGACACAGGCGAAAGCTACGAACGTGACCCTCGAGGCACAGCCGAAAAAGCAGAAGCCTACCTGGTTTCGTCGGGCATCGGTGATGTTGCCTATTTCGGTCCCGAAGCTGAATTCTTCATCTTTGAAGACGTTCGCTACGCAAACAAGCCCAACAAAGTTATGTTTGAAATCGACGCGGAAGCAGCAGCTTGGAACACCGACACCGAATACGAGCACGGCAATATGGGTCACCGCGCGGCTCATAAAGGTGGCTACTTCCCAGTAAACCCAGTTGACGAAGCACAGGACATCCGTTCTGAAATGCTCTCGACCATGAAGCGCATCGGCATGAAAGTCGATAAGCATCACCACGAAGTTGCCACCTGCCAACACGAATTGGGTCTGATTTTCGGAACCCTGACCGAGCAAGCAGACAACATCCAGAAGTACAAGTATATCATCCACAACGTTGCAGATGCCTACGGTAAAACTGCGACATTCATGCCAAAGCCTATGTACGGCGATAACGGCACCGGTATGCACGTGAACATGTCGATCTGGAAAGACGGCAAACCTTTGTTCGCGGGTGACAAGTACGCGGATCTGTCACAGGAAGCTCTTTACTTCATCGGTGGCATCCTGAAGCACGCGAAAACACTGAATGCTTTCACCAATCCCTCGACCAACAGCTACAAGCGCCTGATCCCCGGCTTTGAGGCCCCAGTTCTGCGCGCGTATTCGGCGCGCAACCGTTCGGGTTGTGTTCGTATTCCTTGGACCGAGTCGCCGAAAGCAAAACGCGTTGAAGCTCGTTTCCCCGATCCATCCGCGAACCCCTATCTGTGCTTCGCAGCCCTGTTGATGGCTGGTCTTGACGGTATCAAGAACAAAATCGATCCGGGCGAAGCCATGGATAAGAACCTGTATGATCTCCCGCCCGAAGAGCTGGAAGGCATCCCAACCGTCTGTGGCTCGCTGCGCGAAGCTCTGGACGCCTTGGAAGCCGATCACGACTTCCTTCTGGCAGGTGATGTGTTCACCAAAGATCAGATCGAGGGTTACATCACTTTGAAGATGGAAGAGGTTCATCTCTTCGAACACACCCCGCACCCAGTTGAGTACGGCATGTACTATAGCTGCTAATTGCGCACTGTAAAAATCTCAGAAAGGCGCCTTCGGGCGCCTTTCTATGTTCATGCGTCCGATTTAAACGGCAGGCTGTTTCCATATTTAAGTCAATCAGCTTCGTTGCTACATTTAAAGATAGATGTCTTCCCTTAGGTCACTATCCCTAGATTTGCACAACCAGGCACACATATTCACAAGCTAAATTATCGACCGGCAAAAGGTCGACAAACTAGCGCCTTAAATCGGTCGCGCCTAATATGATGACGCGAAATCGCGACAGCCTTGTATTCAAGTCAACGAAAAGCACCAAACCAGCTCTTTGTTTCCCAAACCATAAATTCGAAGCAGCAAGAATCATCATTTGAGGCGTGATTCTGAAACATTACCTGCAATGAGAGATATTTTGTTTCCTGTGCACGAATTCCAGAAATTTCGCGAAAATCGCGTTGAGTGTGTTGAAAATGGGGCAAAACAAGCAGTTTACCCGAAACTTTGCCTTAAACTTTCATGGATCGGTCCCATTTTTTCCCAAGGTTGTTGGCATTGTTCAAGCATAGGAAACCGCCGCTGGAGGCAAAAATGGATTCGTTCAACCAACGCTGTGATGCTGTACTTGTTTACGCCAAGCGCCGCCTATTCGACGCTGACGTATTGGTTCGATTGGTCGAAAAAGCACTAAATCAGAAGAGCTATGAAATGCTTACTTCGGAAGAGGTCAATCCAGGGGAACTTCTCATTCGGGCTGACTCTTTCGTCATTACGGTTAAAACCGATGTTGACCGCAGTGATCTGATGGGGCGGATGATGATCGCAATTTCGAAGTTTGCTGAAGATACACATGCCGACGCCCCACTGGTTTTGCTGGCGGACATATGTCGCAAAGCCATTTTGACGACCGAAGCCAGCCAAATTGTTTGGCTGCGCAAAGACGTGGTGTTCTCGGCGCAGCAGTTCCTATCTGCCTTTGCACCGGTGAAACCGCGCCGCGTAGATGTCGCACGAAAAGCAACGACGTCCCGTCCGTCTCCCCGTCGCGTCGCTAGTGGGCGCGCTCATCAAGATAGTGGAAAACGTTTACCGCACATCGACAGCATGGAAGAGGTTCTTGACCGCAAGTTCCGCGAAAAAACCGGCGAAGAAGTCACTTGGTCAGACCATCTATCTGCAGAAGAGGAAGCAGCGTTGGCCGAGGCCATCCGTATAGACGAAACCGGCCGTCATGATCAGGTTGAAGAAGTCGAACTAAGCCGCCCGACTCGCATCACGACTTGGCTCATGACTGCAATGATCGGCTTTTTCTCTTGGCCTGTGGCGTCCTTTTTTATTGTCTACAACCTGTTTAAGGGCGAGGACTTCCGCCTTTCTGCTCACGCACTCAGTTTGGCTGGGGCTTTCACACTCTTGCACTCTTCGGGTGCAACCGCTGCAACGCTACAGCTGCTGCTCGGCTAAAGGGATATCCGAAGCCCTCAGAACAAAGGTGTGAATTCCGAAAACAACGGCCTTGGTGAGCGGCAATCGCAGAAGCGTTTGTCGCTCACTGCGTAGATATGGGCCGCGCTTTCCAACCATCGGGCGGCCAACTGACTCGCTCCGCGGCTGATGCAACGCCGGATCTTGATACCAAAGTGCATTATACCGCCACAAAGGACGCCCCACCTTAATCCCGTCGAACAAACGCTGAACTCGGCGTGCAATTCCATCATCATAAGAAGAGACAGGAACATGAATACCGGTCAGCGGCTTCATGAACTTCTCGGACAAACGCCAGCTGGCGGGAAAGGCCAGCAAACCAGCCGTTAGGATATGTTCCTCTGCCCCATCTGGCTTTTGAAGAATGCAAAAATCTTCTTGTACCAATTCGGCTAGTACCTCCAACGGTGCGGCACATAAATCAATCGTACGACCATCTGAACAATGAACATTTGCTCCCGACTTGGAAAAATCTGGGTGATCTCTTACCAAGTGCTCGATAACGACTTCTAAAAGCTCAGCCGCCGCTTCTTCAGCCATCGGATTTTGCATCAGAATGTCATCGCGGCAAATTGACAATAGGCGCTTCTTTTCCGCCAACTGCGAAGAATAAGCTTCATCGACCCAAAGCCAATTTGCCGGGTCTAATGGTGCAATGCCCGGCAAGGGTTTATCGATAAGAGGGAAATACGGAAGCGTGGTCTGCAGAGGTGTCATGATCAACAAAAGACCTGCCGTTTAAAGG
>Ga0181591_10005558_pt1 | contig 10957 bp, 11 predicted proteins | sample 071ome_33_FD_133757 | JGI IMG/M metagenome (GOLD analysis project Ga0181591, IMG submission 133757) | Coastal salt marsh microbial communities from the Groves Creek Marsh, Skidaway Island, Georgia - 071412AT metaG (megahit assembly) | ecosystem: Environmental > Aquatic > Marine > Intertidal...
ACGGATATAACCAATACCACCGCTGAGTGCTTCGCTGCGAACACTGGCGACCTTGATCTCGGCGCGTTTGAGGGTGAAGGTCAGCAGTTCTTTTTCGTTTTTACGGCGTATTTCCAGCGTGATTGCAGAACCGGGCTCACCACGCATGCGCTCCACCGCATCACTCAGGGTCATGCCCATGACGGCATCGCCATCCAGCGTAACAATCAGATCGCCGCTTTTGATGCCGGCTTTTTGTGCCGGTGTATCGTCGATGGGGGTAACTACCCGGATCAGGCCGTCTTCCATACCGACTTCGATCCCTAAGCCGCCAAACTTCCCTGATGTACTTTCCTGTAACTCGCTGAACGCTTCGGGTTGCAGATAGACCGAATGCGGGTCGAGGGAGGTCAGCATGCCGTTGATGGCGTACTCCAGCAGGGTTTTGTCGTCGACTTCTTCGACGTAGGCGCTGCGGATACGCTCAAAAATTTCGGTGAAATTTCTCAGCTCCTGTAACGGCAGTTTGCCTTTGACCTGGGTGGCGGCCTGAATATCCTGATGACTGAGATTTTCGTTTTGGCTGTCGTGATCGTCGGCCAGTGCAACGATAGGGAGCAGCAGGCCAAACATCATGGCTGGCAGCTGCTTCAGGGAAAACGCGGAATACATGGAAATGATTAACTCGGCTAATGACTATGACCCTGAAGAATGGCACAAAAGTCATGTGTTGAAAAATATTCAGCCCGCGGCGGCGGCTGGTGCACGGCGGTTTCTCGGGTTTAACCGCTGTTTTGAGAGGTAACGCCGGCCCTGTCGATTAACGACGTTTCAGCCAGGCCGCCGGATCCTGTGGCCGTCCCTGATAGCGAATCTCAAAGTACAGATTGGCATTCCCGGTATCGGCATTAATACCGGATAACGCCAGTACATCTCCCTGATTAACCCAGCCACCCACTTCATGAAACAGTGTCTGATTATGGGCATAGAGGCTGAGGTAGCCCTGGCCATGGTCGATGATGGTCAGCAGCCCGAAGCCGCGTAACCAATCGGAAAATACAACCCGACCATGGTGAATGGCCTGTACTTTTTGCCCTTCGCGGGTGTTGATCAGCCAGCCATCCCAACGGGTGTGCTGGTCGCGGCGATTGCCAAAGGCTTTGCTGATGCGACCGCTGGCCGGGCGTGGCAGTTTGCCCTTCATTAGCCTGAAGGGGCGCTCGTCATTCTTACGTGGGCTGTTACTGATCAGGGTCTGAACTTCCCCCAATAAGCGCTCCAGTCGCGCGCGGTCAGCCTGCTTGCGTTTCAGTTGTTGCTCGCGGCTGCTGAGTTGCGTACTCAGGCGCGCCAGCAGTTTTTTCTGTTCCGCCTTACGTGCGGTCAGGCGACGATTTTGTTGCAACAGCTGGTCTTCAGTACGTTGCAGCTGGCGCTCTTGTTGCTGGATTTGTTCGGCGATGGTGTCCAGCCGTTGCAGCTCAGCAATCAGGTGTTTGATGCGCTCAATGCGGGCGCTGTTGAAATAGTCGAAGTAGCGCAGCATGCGCTGTACCTGCTGCGGGTCGTCCTGATTGAGCAGGAGCTTCAGTGGCCCCTGGTCTCCCAATTGCTGCGCTGAGCGGATTTGTTCTGCCAGGTGGGTACGGTGTTGTTGCCGCAATTCACGGAGCTGGGACTGCTCCTGACGGAGCTTTTTTAGGCGAGCTCGCTCCTCCTGCAGCTCAGCCCGGGTGGATTCGATTTTTTTCAGCAGCTCCGCAATATCCAGGTCGGATTGTCGTAACGCCTGATCCAGCTGGCTGTATTCATCCTTGGCCTGGTTGAGCCATTGTTCGAGCTTCTGAATTTCCTGTTTCAGATTGTCGAGTTGTTGTTCATCGTTGGCGTGCAGTGCCGGGCTGGCGCTGCCGAACAGCAGCAGCGTCGCCAGCAGCATTGATGAAGGTCGCAACGGCCGATGGCTGCGGTGTAAAAATAAACGGAACATCCTGTACATCGTTAACATCTGCCGTTATTGGGTGAGCTGACCGATCTCAGGAGAAATCGATCAGGGCGTTGCCGGTCATTTCTTCGGGCTGCTCAAGGCCCATCATGGCCAGCAGCGTCGGAGCCACATCACACAGGCGGCCAGGCTGCAACTGCAGTGGCTGCGGGCGGTTGTGGACATAAATCATATCCACGGGTCCGGTGGTGTGCTGAGTCATGGGGCGTCCCTGATCATCGACCATCATTTCGGCGTTGCCGTGGTCGGCGGTGATCAGACACTCACCACCGGCTTCAAGGATGGCGTCGGTGACGCGTTTGAGGCTGGCATCAATCGCTTCTGCGGCTTTCAATGTGGCTTCGTAAGAACCGGTGTGGCCCACCATATCCCCATTGGCGTAGTTGCAGACGATCAGGTCGAACGCTTTTGACTGGATCGCCGCCACCAGTTTGTCGGTCACTTCCGGCGCACTCATTTCCGGTTGCAGGTCGTAGGTGGCGACATCCGGAGATTGAATCAGTTCACGGGTTTCACTGTTTTACAATGCTTCGCCGCCCACGGAGAAGAAGAAGGTGACGTGGGCGTACTTTTCGGTTTCTGCAATACGCAGTTGTTTCAGCCCCAGGTTGGCAACGTATTCGCCTAAGCCATTGCGCAAGGCTTCGGGCGGGAAGGCGCAGCTGGCCGGAATGGTGGCCGCGTATTCGGTCATCATCACAAAGTCCGACAAGGCCGGTGTGACGTTGCGGCTGAAACCGTCGAAATCCGGGCCGTCAACAAAGGCACGGGTCAGTTCTCGGGCACGATCGGGGCGGAAGTTGAAGAAGATGATGCTGTCGCCATCTTTCACCTGCGCATCGGCTTCACCGAGAATAGTGGCCTGCACAAATTCATCATTTTCGTCGCGGGCGTAAGCGGCGTTCAGTGCCTCGATGCCATTGGCTGCGGTAAATGCACCTTTGCCTTCCGTCATGGCGACATAGCCTTGCTCAACACGGTCCCACCGATTGTCACGGTCCATCGAGTAAAAGCGGCCGATCAGCGTCGCCAGCTTGCCGTTACCCAGCTCGGCGAGCTTTTCTTCAATGCGCTGAATCGATGGTTCCGCCGAGCGTGGCGGCATGTCACGGCCATCCAGAATACCGTGTACATTGCAGCGTTTGACGCCTTTGGCTTTGGCCATTTCCAGCAGCGCAATCAGGTGCTCTTCGTGGCTGTGAACGCCACCCGGTGACAACAGCCCAACAAAGTGAACGGCACCACCCGCTGCAATGGCTTTATCCATGGCGCTTACCAGTGCTGCGTTATGTTGCAGCTGGCCATCGCTGATGGCTTTGTTAATGCGGGTGTAGTTCTGGTAGACGATACGGCCGGCACCGAGGTTCATATGGCCGACTTCTGAGTTACCCATCTGGCCATCCGGCAGGCCAACCGCGGCGCCGGATGTTTGCATCAGCGCGTTTGGAAATTGCTGCAGCAGGCGGTCCCAGGTTGGGGTTGGTGCGTTGGCAATGGCATTGTGTTCGGTTTCTTCACGATGGCCCCAGCCATCCAGAATGATCAGTGCGGTTGGAGTAGGACGTGACGTCATGCAACAAACTCAACTCAGATAGGTAAAAGAAAGTCGCCATTGTACCCAAATTGCCGGGCGGCGGCATCTTTGTGCCATCAGTGCCTGACGGTGGATGTTTGACTATGGGCGGCGGGCGATGCGAGTCCGTATCATAGCGTGCCGCGAACAATTGTTACCTCGGTGGTTGCAACCTGCAAAAACGCACCCACATAAAAGGGTGGTGGTGGCTCTGTCTGCAGGACGCTATACTGCGCGCTCAATTTTTCGCTGAGGTTGTGGCGCTGCTATGATGGCGCTTGTCACGACCCGGTCATCAACCTGATTAATAATATAGGTCTCTTATGGATCAGCTTTTTGAATTCATTGGCAATCACTGGTGGTTAGTGGGCATCTGGGGTGTCTTCCTGGCAGCTTTGTTGTGGGATAACAAACAACGCGCAGGGCAAACAGTATCCACGGCACAGGCGACTCAGCTGATCAATAAAGAAGACGCTGTGGTTCTCGATATCCGCGACAAGGCGGACTTTGGTAAAGGTCATCTGGCTAACGCGATTAATATCCCGTACGGCAGTCTGGCGAACCGCATGAACGAACTGTCCATTCATAAAGAAAAGCCCATCATTCTGGTGTGTAAAACCGGTCAGACGGTGAGCATGGCCGGTAAAATGCTGAAAGAGCAGGGTTACCAGGCTATGCGCCTGACGGGCGGCATGATGGAGTGGAACGCGCAAAACCTGCCTGTGGTTAAGAAATAGGCAGAAAAAATAACGAATAAGGATCGCGACAATGGCTGAAAACCAACCGCAATTTGCACTGCAACGTATGTACATCAAAGACGCTTCGTTTGAAGCGCCGAATGCACCGGCTTCGTTTACTAAAGAGTGGAAGCCGGAAATTAAACTGGATCTCAACTCTGGTGCCCGCAAGCTGGATGAACAGCACTACGAAGTGACCGTTAAAGTCACCGTGACTGCCAAAAATGCTGAGGAAACCGCTTTTCTGGTAGAAATTGAACAGGCTGGTTTGTTCACAATGGCGAACATCCCTGAAGAGCAGCTGAAGCCAATGCTGGGTGCCATGTGCCCGAATATTCTGTTCCCGTACCTGCGTGAAGCAATCGACGGTATGGTCGTCAAAGGTGGCTTCCCGGCGCTGATGCTGGCCCCGGTCAACTTTGATGCGTTGTACCAACAACGTGTGCAGCAGGAACAGCAGAAAGCGGCCGAGCAGACAGAGTCTTCTGAGACCATTCAGTAAGTTTGTGCGCTGCATAAAAAAAGCCCCGTCGGGATCGTTCCCTATGGGGCTTTTTTTATGGCGTAGTCTGGCAAATGCGACAGCAAATTCGCCCATGAAGTGCGCTCAGCTGATTGCTCCCTGATAACCGACCTGACGCCAGGCTTCATACACCATCACCGCGACACAGTTTGACAGATTCATGCTGCGACTATCAGCCATCATCGGCAAGCGCAGCCATTGTTGCAGCGGAAACTGCATCCGAACGTCCTCTGGCAGCCCCCGGGTTTCGGGCCCAAACATCAGAAAATCGCCGGGTTCAAAGCGCACCTCCGAATGCGTGGTTTTACCTTTGGTTGTCAGGCAATACAGCGTCTTTGGCGCTTCGCTGGCCATAAAGGCGTCGAAGTTTTTGTGGATGCGGACTTTCGCCCATTCGTGGTAGTCCAGTCCGGCTCGTCTCAGTGCCTTCTCTTCCATATTAAATCCCAGCGGTTCGATCAGGTGCAGCTGGCATCCGGTATTGGCACACAAGCGGATGATGTTACCGGTATTGGGTGGGATTTCGGGTTCAAACAAGACGATATTAAACATGGACTTAAGTCAGGCTGTGAGTGTGTTTTCGGGCGTCATTATAGTCAGGTCTGGCTGGTAAGACTATGCGAGCCAAAAGCTGGTCTACACTCAATACAGATAAGTCAGATGATTGAGGAATGCCATGCGCTGGCCCTGGCTAAAACAGAAGTCCGATCAAAGTCGCTGTATAGGTGTTGAGCTGCATAACGGCCAGGCCTTTGCGGTGCTGCGCGATACCACTGGTGTGATTCAGAGTTTTCAGCCAGAAGCGGGCGAGCAGGGCATTGAGGCACTGAATCGCTGGCTTGATCAGCAACAGCTGCACAATCTGGCGGTGACCATTTCGCTCGACCAGCGCGACTACGAGTTGCATTTGGTTGAAGCGCCGAATGTACCCGACGAAGAGCTCAGCGATGCATTGCGCTTCCGCTTAAAAGACATGGTTACCCAGCCGATTGAAAGCAAAGCCTTACAAGCCTTTCGCTTGCCTCAGGATGCCTATCGCGGGCGTATGGATATGGCGTTCGCCGCTGTGATTGATCGCAGCTGCATTGAACAACTGGTCGAATGGGCACAGCAGCAACAGCTGTATCTGAGCGAAATTACGATTCCGGAGTTGAGTATTCTGCAGCTGGTGGCAGCGATGGAGCCGGAAACCAGCGTGGGTGTTTTACGTCTCGACAATAAAGAAGGGGTGTTTTATCTGTTCCAGCAGGGGGGCTTGTATATGACCCGTGCAATTGGCGTAGGCACCGATGATCTTGGTCTGAGCGATGCCCACGAGGGTGAGTTAACGCTGGAAACCGACAGCCGCCTGGAGAATCTGGCTTTGGAGGTTCAGCGCTCTATGGACTATTTCGAAAGTCAGTTGGGCATGGGCAGTGTCGGCCAAATCTGGGCGATGGTGCCGGATGACATCGAAATGGATACCGTACTGCCGGAGCTGGAGCAGGCGGTGAACACCCCGATCCGGACGCTGGCGCTCGACAGTGCCTTCAACCGCATGCCTGCGCCGTCATCGTTGACAGCATCGTTAGCCACCGCACTGGGAGGGAGTTTGTCCTATGAGCTGGTCGGTTAAACAACGCATTAATTTTTATACCGAAGACTTTAAGCCACCGCAGTTACCAGAAGATATTCAGCTGCTGTTGTTCAGTGTGGCCGGGAATCTGGTGCTGGCTTTGGTGCTGGTGCTGGCGGCGTTGGGTTACGCTCGCTGGGAAGCCTCTCAGTTACAGCAGGCACAACAGCAGGAACAGTCGTTACTGCAGCAGATTGAACAGGTGATGGCGGCACGGCCACCCTTAGCGCTTGACCCATCATTGCAACAACGCAAAGACGTGGTATCGCAGCAGCTGGCCGCCAGCCGTAAAGTGCTGAGTTACCTGAGTCAGGGAAATTTACAACAGAGTTATTCTTTTACCCACAAAGTGGAGCAGTTAGCACAACAGGATGTGGCTGGTGTGTGGTTGCAGCGCTTCGTTATTAATGAGCAGGGCCAGCAGGTGCGGCTGCAAGGCTATGTGGATGATCCGGCAAAACTGTCGCCCTATATTGCCAGCCTGGTACGGCGCCCGGCGTATCAGCAGGTGGCTTTCCGCTACGTCGATATTCAGAAACATGACGATAACCGCTGGCTGATGTTTGAGCTCGACAGTCGCGCAAGGGAGCCGCAGGACAATGCAGCTCAGGCCCTGAACAATAGCACTCTGACGCGCTGGGGGGCGGGACAATGAAGTGGTGGCAACGTCCTCAGGTGGCGGTTTTTATTCAGCGTTATCAGGCGCTGAATCCGCGTGAACGGCAGCTGTCATTGATTACTCTGCATTTTGTGTTGCTGGCTCTGATGGCGGTGGTCTTTATCGAGCCTCTGGTCAGTCGTGGCATGGTCCAGCAAAGCCAGGCCAATGAGTTGCTGGCAACTAATGCACGGCTTGAACAGCAGCTGCGGCAGCTACAGAACTCGCCAATTAAAGACCCGAATCAGGAGCTGCGAGATGAACTGGAGCTACTGACGACCGAGCGCCTTAGTATCGAGAGCCGTATCAGCAATCTGACCGATGCTCTGGTCTCTCCCGACAAGATGGTGGCGGTGCTGGAGCAAATGCTGACCCAGGACTCGCGCCTGAAAATCACGAGTCTGGTGACCTTACCCAAAGAAGAAATCCAGCTGGATGCTAACGATCCGTCTGCTCGCTTATACCGCCATGGCCTGCGGCTGCGTATCCGTGCCACCTACGACAGTCTGGTTGATTACCTGAAGCGATTGGATGCTCTGCAATGGCGGCTGTATTGGCAGTCGCTGGATTATCGCGTTGAACAATATCCACGTGGTGAATTGCTGCTCGAAGTGTACACCTTGAGCAGCCGTGAAGATGTGGTGGGGGCCTGAATGAAATTAGTGTCGTGTTGCTTGTTAACTGCAGTCCTGGTCAGTGCAGTCCTGGGATTTGGCTCATCTGCATATGCCTCCGACCCCACCCGCCCACCGGCATGGATGCAACAGGCCCCGAGTGTGGTGCCATCGGTTTCGCGAGCAAACTTTAATCTGCAGCAAGTTCTGGTACGCGATGATCAGCGCTTAGCTGTTATTAATGGTGAGTTGCTACGCGAAGGTCAGCGCATCAGTGGTGCTCAGGTGATTGAAATTAAAGCCGCTGAAGTGGTGCTGAAAACTTCGCAAAAACGCTTTGTCGTGTCTTTACTTAACAATACCCGTGTCATTCGGGAAACAGTCGGCAGCAGGAAGTAGTGGAATTATGAAATCAGTGATCGACAACTCTAACACTCACACTCGCTGTGATGACAACGTTGCTAAGCGCGTTGCCATGGCTTCGGTTGTGGTTACGGCTGCTTTGTTGTCGGCTTGCAGCACGACCGTTGAAAAACCACAACCGCAAGCAGACACGGTCCGGGCCCCGCTGTTACAGGCTGACCCGCTGCCACGCAAAGCACGAATATTTGACCCGGAACAACTACTACCTCCGATTGATGCGGCATCGCTCGACAACGAGAAACGTTTCGATGTTACCGCCAGACAAGTGCCGGCTCAGGTATTTTTCAGCAGCCTGGTGGAAGGCACCGATCAGAATCTTGTGGTTCACCCAAAAGTGGCGGGTGATATTTCTCTTAGTATTAAAAACGTCACCTTAACAGAAGCATTGAGTGCCGTACGGGATATTTATGGCTTCGATTTTCTGGTGTCGGATTATGGCATTCAGATTTTGCCGAGTGTGCAGCAAACCCGGATTTTTCCAATTAATTACCTCAACGTAAAACGTAATGGTAAATCGGGCATGCGTGTCAGCAGTGGCCAGATCAGCAGTAAAAAGACCAGTTCGGGTGGTGATAATAACGCCAGTACGGAAACGTTTACGTTAAATACCAGCCGTGTTGATACCGAATCCGGTGCTGATTTCTGGAGCAATCTGCGCACCACGCTACAGATGTTGATCGCCGGGGAGCAGGAAGCCGAGGTGGTGGTAGATGCTCATGCCGGTATGGTCATTGTCAAAGGCTTACCAAACACGTTGAGAACCATCGAAAGCTACCTTGAGCAAGCCGAGCTCAGTGTACAAAAACAGGTATTGATTGAAGCCAAAATTGTGGAAGTCACTCTGAATGACGGTTTTCAGTCAGGTATCAACTGGAATACTTTATCGGCGCGCAGCAATAAAAACTCCTGGGATGCGGGAGTAACCTCTGAAGCGCTGACTAACGAAGACCGCATAGCGGGTATTTTCTCGCTGAATTTTGATATTGGTGACTTCACGGGTGCTTTGCAACTGCTGGAAACCCAGGGCGATGTGAAGGTGTTGTCGAGCCCCAGGATTGCAACCGTGAATAACCAGAAAGCGGTCATTAAAGTGGGTACCGATGAGTTTTTTGTCACGGAAATTACCAATAACACCACTACGACCAGCACCGGTACCACCGAGGCACCGGAAATTGAATTAACCCCGTTTTTCTCTGGTATTGCGCTGGATGTCACCCCGCAGGTGGGTGAGCGTGATGAAGTGATTCTGCACGTTCATCCAACGGTCACAGAAGTGGAAGAGCGGGTGAAAACCATTGAATTAGGCAATAGTGATTACAACCTGCCGCTGGCGTTTAGCCGTGTGCGTGAAACCGACTCTATCGTTAAAGCTCGCTCCGGACAGATCGTGGTGATTGGCGGCCTGATGCAAAACCGACAGGAAGTAATTACCTCTGCAGTGCCGCTGTTGGGGGATATTCCATTACTGGGCTGGTTATTCCGTCAGGAACGTCAGCAAAAATTGCAAAGTGAGCTGGTGATTTTATTGCAGCCCCGGGTTGTAGGCTCGGGCTTATCGCAGCAGCAAATTGATTACCTGAATGATCGTTATGCCTCTCAGGTGCTGATTGAGGAGGGCTGATGATGGAAGCTGTGCAACTGGCGGATGCCTGCTCACGTCACTATGGCTTATCGCAGATGCCGTTTGGATTAACCCCCAATACTGATTTTTATGTTGATTTGCCCAGCCAGCGTCAGGCCTTTGAAATGCTGCGTTATGCACTTTCATCGGGTGAAGGTTTTATCAAAGTGACCGGAGAAGTCGGGACTGGTAAAACCATGTTGTGTCGTCGGCTGTTGAATCAGATGGATCAGGATAGTGTTCTGACGGCCTATATTCCCAACCCGGCGGTGAGTGCCGAAGGTTTATGGCAAGCCATCGCCCGGGAGTTTTCGTTACCGCTGACGTCGAACCCGGATACCGCTGAGATTCGGGCAAACATTGAAACTTTCCTGTTACAACAAGCCAGGCAGCTGCGTCGAGTGGTGCTGATTATTGATGAAGCTCAGTCGATGCCGGATGACACGTTGGAAGCACTGCGTCTGGTATCAAATCTGGAAACTGAGAAACAAAAGCTCATTCAGATTGTGCTGTTCGGCCAGCCGGAACTGGATGACAAACTGGCTCAACCTCATCTGCGCCAGCTCTGCCAGCGTATTACTTCCTCATCGCGACTGAACCCGTTGGGTGACGACGAAAGTCTGAGCTTATACCTGCAGCAGCGTATGTGTCTGGCCGGTTACAAAGGGTTGCCGGTATTTCAGCGCAACGCGATCAGCCAATTATGGAAAGCCACCCAGGGCGTACCGCGGCTGGTTAATATTATTGCAGCAAAAGCCTTACTGGTTGGTTATGGCGCCGGAACACAACAACTCAGTGCGCGTCATATTGGTTTGGCGATTCGTGATACGGAATTTGCGCATAAGCCTGGAGCGGTTGCCATTCGCTGGCCCTATCTGCTGCTACTGGCAATGACTGCAGTGGTGTGTCTATGAGTCTGGTGCACGATGTACTGAAGGAAATTGATCAGCGTGATGGCCAGTCCCCGCCGGTGCCTCAGGCATTTCTGCTAACTGAGGAATCATCTTCGCCGGTTGGCTGGTTTATCGGGGTGGCGGCATTGCTGGCTTTGATCGTTGCGGTAACGGCCTGGTGGTATTTTTCAGATAATCCCATGGAAGCGGCAGCGGTGACTGGCGCTCAGCTCGTGGAAGAAAACACAGCCGTTGTCAGTCCGGCATTCGCTACGGATACTACACGGACTGATGCAGCAAGCAGGCCTGGAAATAC
>Ga0181591_10005560_pt1 | contig 10955 bp, 16 predicted proteins | sample 071ome_33_FD_133757 | JGI IMG/M metagenome (GOLD analysis project Ga0181591, IMG submission 133757) | Coastal salt marsh microbial communities from the Groves Creek Marsh, Skidaway Island, Georgia - 071412AT metaG (megahit assembly) | ecosystem: Environmental > Aquatic > Marine > Intertidal...
AAATCATCTGATGTTCTAATAAAAACATAAGAATCATCAAACTTCAAGTTTCTGTTCTGTAATGCAAACAAAATGCCCGCTACACCGGAAGCAACAGAAACTTTCTTGTTATATTTTACCTTCTTTTGTTTTTTCTTGTCAAATTTTGTTGCTTCTTGTCCAACAAAATATTTTTTATGCGTGTCGCAAAATTCGGGAATGTCGTTTTCAATTCGCCTAATATGTGACTCAACAGGTAACTCTTCTCTCATGTCAAATTGTTTGTTGCAATTTGGACAACGAACCTTAAATCGCTCTTTCTTAAGTCTGCTTTTCTTTGCGATTGAACTTAATTCAACATTACCCTCCAAAACATTAGAATACATAGTGTGTAGATACTGAATAATTTCAGCCTCAGTTTTGTTTTCTACCCACATTCTTAACACATTTGCTTGGGTTTCTTTCGCCAATTTTGTTTCACTTACCCGTTTAGCAGTAAAGCCAGTCATTGTAAATTTTGGAGTGTCAAGATGTTTTCCATCATCCCAAGTAATTAATCCTGCGTTTCTGTTTTTCGTAGTGCCGACACCAAGAGCAGAATAAAACTTTTCAAATTCCAACACAACGGGATGTTGTTCAAGTCCGAGAACATTCGGGAACTTCTTTCTAACTTCATCTTCAATCACCTTAATTTTTTCTTTTGCTTCATCTACCGAATCTATTTGAACATAGATAGAATCAGTATGTCCATAAACTACTTTCATAATTATTCACCAAACCCATACATTTTAGCGATAGCATATAACCCCATAGAAGGAATATAATTGTGGGCATCTTCTTCTATTTCTAGAAATACCGAACTTTTCGTATTGTTATTATTGTTAATACATGAAACCCATAAAAGACCATCAGTTGTTACTAATTCAAAATCAAGACCAACATCTGTTACAAAACAAAAGAAATCGTATGTATCAAATGTAGGGTAGGTTTCTTCATAGGTTTCCAAGTTATTAAACTCAGTCATTTCAGAAATATATCTGACTAATTCCCAATTTAGCGTAGTTAATTCCACATCAGGATGCATCCCAAATGCCTTTTTGAAAAAAGGAATATTATGAAAATGCTCCATAATTAAGCCACCTTGTAACTAGAGAATAGCATACCCACAGGTTCACCCGCTAATTTTGCTACTTCCTCTTGTAATTCTACAATCATTCCCTGAACATCACGGAGTTTTTGTAATTCAGCGAATAGGGAATCCATTTCTGCCTTCACATATTCTTTCATTTCTTTAATCTCTTTAAGTGTTTCAAAATATAATTTTTCTTCTTTCATATTATTTCCTCCTTTGGTATATTTTTTTTCCATCTGTTTTTTCAATCGTAGTCAAGTGTTTTTGTTTTGATAAGAACATCCCGATTGAACTGACATTCTCTATGTAATTAGTTTTGCTTTTCTTAGCATGTAGGCGGTCTTGAATTTGTCTAGCACTAAAAAATTCTTCCATTTCTGGAATAGTTTCTAATATCCATTTTTTGCACCAATAGTTCATTTCTACATCTCCTTAGCCTTAAATGCCGCAGTTCTAATTGCTTCTCTAGCACTTGCAGTAATGCTTGCGGCCAAAGGAACATCAGCCCAACCAAATCCTTGAAACGCAACAATACCATAAAAAGAAGCCATTAAACGCTTAACCGCCATTTGATTGTTATACCACTTTTGATATTCTAAAGAAGTTTCTGCCTCTTTCATTTTGGTTTTGTAGCCATTTCTCAATTCCTTTAACTCAAGAACGGCCTTTGGTAAAAGCCCCAATTTATCAGTTTTGTAGTAAAGCATTTTTTCGTGCTTGACTTCGCTGAAATCTCTAGGAGTTAGAATATTTACTGCAAATTCGGTTGGTTCTTCGGACTTCGTTTCCCAAGAAATATTTCGTGCAATCATCATTGAAGGATATAGACCAGCAAAATCAAAAGCGGCGACATTAAGATGTAAGCCTTGTGTTTGTTCGCTAATAGGGTCATAAATCATAGCACCTTTGTATTCTTCTCGTTCCTCTTTCTTTGCGCCCGTTGGTGCTTTCCACCAAGCGTTTCTCATAAAATAAATTGAACCCATATGAGAAGCAAAGAAACAGGCATCAAACGGTGCTTTAAGCAACCGTTGAAGAGAAATAATGGCTTCACTACAAAAGTTACTTTCATCAATTTTAACCAAAAGTTCTACATCTTTTAATGCGTAGTCAAGGTAATTATTTGTATCTTCTAACCATGCCCTGCGATAAAATTCGTTAGGGTCGGTGAATTTAGATTCATGGTGTTTTCCTTCCCCAAACAACAAAGACGAAACATAGTCTAAAGCCAAAGAAGGCAAACTTCCTCTTTGTGAATCATTCCATTGTCTTTCAAAAGCATGGTCTAAATTGAGGGTTATGCGCCCCCCTATGGGCTGTTGAATTGCCGAGAACCCTTCTTCTCCCTTAGTGTATTCAAAGCCCTTAGAGGTCTTTTTAATGCCCTCTACTCGCCCAATAGGGGACAATTGCAAAGGGCTAATTCCCAACGCACAACACCGCTTGAGCAAAACGGGAATATCTGCAAAGTTACCAAACCAAGCAATTAACATATCTGGGTCTTTTTTTGTCATAACTCTAATAAAAGACTCAAGCATTTCTTTTTCGCTATTAAAATTAAAATCGTCTAAACTATAATTATTAGGAAACCATGCCCATTGATAATACTCTTTATCATAATTATCATAAGCAACGATAGTAGTAATGCAATCGTGATATTCTCCGCCTTGTTGCCATTCCATATCCCAATACCACTTTCTCATATCGTATTCCGGCATTTCATTGATTTTATCAACCGCATATCGGAAATGATAAGGAACATCTGCTTCATAGGTTACAGGCCAAATTTTCTTAGCGTTGTAAATATCGGTTGATTGCTCAACATAAACTCGCTTAAGTTTTTCTCCTTGAAGATTTACCCAGTCGCCACGCTCATAAGAAAAGGGACGGGTGGCCGCTCTTCCAATTTTATAGGAAGAAGGTTCGGGTGCGTTTTCGGGAACATAAAAATATGGCTGAAATAATTCAACTGCGATTTTCTTTTCTCCGTTTTCTCTCCAAGAAGTATAAATGGATTGGTTGTCTAAACATCTACTAATTATCATTTTAATTACCTGCCGTATATGGGGCTTTCAATACTTTTTTATTGTGGGAAACAATTAGGATTGGGAAATCATCCCGCACATAAAAGTTAATTAATTCATTCTTGTCAAAGAAAGAATGTAAAGGGCTAGTATATTCTAGCGTGGCGGCTTCGCCAATTGCTTGAGTTAATTCAAGACTACAAGTTGAGTTTTGGATTCCCGAAGAAGAACCAAAAATGCAAGTCTCTCCGTTAAAATCTAAACGATAAACTCCGCTTTTGCACAATTCAAGAAAAGAAATGCTTTCATCAAAGTCCTTTCCATAAGTTTGAAAAACTCCTTCAAACTCCTTGCTTCCAAAAGAAAACTTATTTTGTAATTCTGCTTCATATGAAATATGAGCAAGCATTCCTTTTGTTCTTTCAATAGAAGCCCAATCTGGATGATTAACGACTTTAGGAAGAGATGCACTTTTTCTTCCATCTCCTACAGAAATAAATTCTCCTACATGAAAATGGGTTTCACCTTCAAATTTTTTCATATAATCAAGCATTTTAGATACGCTACCAAAAAACTCTCCGTCTTCTTCTCCTGTAACCTGCACATCATAATTAACTACGAATGTGGTATTTCCATTCCAAAAAGAAAGCAAGTTTCCTTTGAGACTACAATAGAAGTAGTCTTTCAGTTTTCCAGATAGGAGTCCTCCTTCTTTCAAATATTTTCCTTTGACTTCCATTTTCTTAATTGCGTCAAAAATTACATTCGGGTGTTCTGTTGTAAATCTCAAATCTTGCCCTCCCGCAAATCAGGAATACCGTTCCAAACGATATTAGGTGGCGTTCCTTCACGAACAGTCCAGCGAGTCCCCACTTTATTTCCATGAGTCCTTGAACCAATCAATTCAGCAATAAAATGAATTTCGCCCTTGATTTTCTTTTTAGAACAGTAAATCTCTTGTTCTAATTTACCGCCCCAATCTTTCCATGCTGGCTGAATACCAGCAGGAGTGTTATCTACATATTTTTCAGTTTCGTGAGTAATATAGATAACATCGCATTTCAATTGAAAAATTGCCTCAAGCAAATGGTAAAAGGTTTTATTCCTAGCACCATATTGAAAGGGCATCATTTTTGTTACTGTCGTTGGATTAGGATTAACCTTATAAATACACTTATCAAACCATGTATCTACTCCATCCATGACAAAGATAGGGTTTTCTCCCTCTTCAATTTTACCACGAACATATCGGATAAAATCGTGAGAGTTGTTTTCTGAAACGGTAATGTCAATTTTGTTGTCTTTATCTTGAACGATAGGGTCAAAGACTTCAATTCTTTCTGTTGCATCATGACATTCAATCCATGTAGATTCTACGCCGCTATCCCAATCAAGAACATAAATCTTTCTATCGGGAAAATCAAGAGCAACCCCCGTCTTTCCGGTTTTCGGTTCTCCCCAAAGACCAAGAACAAGACGAGATTTACGGTTCTTTCTTTTCTCTTCCATCAACGCCCGAAAGCGATTATTAAATTCTTCTTGTTTTGCCCCAAAGTCCATTGTATTTGCATTTCCTTTTTTATCTGCTAGTCCCATTTTTATCACCTATATTGTTTCCAAATTTGAATTAATTGTTCTACTTCTTCTATCGTATCTAAATAAATACGCACTTCCTTAGTCATGATGTGAAGTTTAACAAAATATGTAAAATTCTCTTCGTTTTGTTTATACGAAATAAATTCTACTTCTGTTAAGTCCACAGACCATTTACGAGAATGTTCTAAAAAACCATTCTCCATGTATAGTCTTCCAATAGAATCTTGTAGAATTGGCCTATCGGGATTAATGTTACTTCTATCCACAGACTTAAATTCTAGAATTAATTCGTCTAATTCGTCTTTGTTCATCCTTTGAATGATACGGTCATTTCCTAAATGTAATTTGACATCATATTCTCCGTCTTGATGATGCGACCAAGAAATATGAGATACACCGTTCAAAGGAGCGAATGCTCTTCTTGTTTCAATAAATTTATCTTTAATTATCATAATATCACCTGTATAGGCTTCGCACCTTTACCGAGCGTCATTTCGCCAACGCCTACACTAACCCCGAAAGGTAATCAAATCAGAACCAATCGTAGTTTTCCTCCACAGGTTGAGCCGATTCAATAGGAGAACCCCTCTTTTCTGTAACTAGAATTGAAGAAACATTGATTGTAACGGGGTCTGCTTCACCATCAACAATTCTTTGAGATGTGCGACCAATCACAATAATGTTAGAGCCAATTCCAAAGTCAATATTCAAATGTTCGGGAATCCAGCATGTTACCATACCTGCTTCGTTTTCATAATCAAACTCCGCATTGAGGTCAGTAATATTGAGAATACGGTTTCCGTTTGAAGTCGGGGTCATATTCATATTGCAGACCGTTCCATCAGTCACAACAAATCTTTGGCTTGAAGGCAAAGTTTGCATTTGGATATGCTTTCGGTCAATATCAACCAAAGCACAAACATTTTCATTGAATGACTCAACCAAGAGGTCTTGGAAATTAAAATGACCCATGTTACGATAGGCCGAATTTTCGGGGTCTAAGTCGTCATTTGCAATCAATGTTTTCAAAGTAACATCTGTCATACCGTAAATGTTATTGCCGTCTTCACTAGGAATAGCAGTAAAATGCACCCAATCAAAAGTATTTGGTTGAAAATCTACGCCTCCTTGATTTTTGTAAGAAAACTGATAAACAGAAAAGTCTCCGCCTTCAACTGAACCATAGAAAATACCGCTACGACGCATTTGTTGAGCGGGCAAAGGCTTTCCAAAGTTACGGTTTTCACCACCATTCATATAGCGTTCAGTAGTGTCAAGAGGAATAATCATCGCATCTTCCACTTCTTCAGCACCTTCGGGCAATTCAGAAACAACCTTTTCTTGATAATCTCCCTTAAAATAGCGAGAAACCGTCCACTTACCCAAAGCGTTTTGAGTCGCCAAGGCTACAATTCCTTCTTCAAGGGCTTTATCCGCATCACGAATATATTCCTCTTTTGCTTTCGTTCTGTTCCAAGCCATCATATCTCTTGGGGCTTCAAGAGCAATAAAAGCACCAAAACATTGTTTTGTCAGATTGTTGCTCTTGCTTTCGCCACCTCGCTTATTGGCTCTAATTCCTTGTGAAACATAACTTCTCCAACAACCGATTGCTGATGGGTCAGTTTCTTCCACATTGTTTTCTTCACAAATACTCAAAAACTTTTGATAAGCATCATCAAAAGCAATTCCCAAGTATTGCAAACTCTTTTCAATTTCATTCTTAATTTTTTCGTCCATGTTTTACACTTCCTTTTTTTGTTTTTGTTTTTTGTTTTTCCCGTCAAATTAATTGACCGACCATCCAAGACAAAATAATTCTTGGTGTCATTGTTGGGGAACGCCATTCTGTTTCTCCTATAACTCTAAGATATTTAAATTTAGTTCCTACTTCCAATCCTTGCATATTAAGCAAAGAATTGTGCAATCCGTTACATATCTCCTTAACTGAACGGCCATCGTAAATCATCTGATGGAGGGTAGTTAAGGCTTTGTTAGAATTGCGCTCTTGTAGTTGGTTTAGTATTTCTATGTATTCTTTATTTGATTCTTCTATTTGTTTAGACAATGTGAAGTTAGAGGCTTTCGCCGCCTGTAACTCAGTAATCGCCCTACGCAAGTCACCGTTTAAGTCATATATAAAAGACGACAATTCATCATCGTCAAATGTTCTCAAACCTTCTTTTTGAATGATTGATTGTAATACTTCTAAAGTGACTTCATTAGCCAAGGGCTTGAAACGATAATTAGCACACCGGCTTTGAAGAGGAAAAATAATTTTATTCCTATCGTTGCAAGTAATGATAAATCTAATATTATTTGCATATCTTTCCATAATGCGCTTCAAAGAATTTTGAGCATCCTTTGTCATGCCGCCCATTTCATCAAGAAGAAGAATCCTAAACGGCATTCCTCCTAAAGTTTTTGCTTGAGCAATTTCTTTAATTGTAGTCCTTACCGTTTCTAATCGTCTATCATCAGAAGCATTCAATTCATAGAAGTTATCTTCAAAAGATTCTCCTAACATTGATTTTGCTAAAGCGATTGCCGCCGCAGTTTTACCTAAGCCAGCATTACCATACAATAAAATATTAGGCATATTATTTTCTTCTACCCAATTAACTGCATCCATTGTAAAGTGTTCTTGTCCGACAATTTGGCTCAATTGTTTAGGTCTGTATTTTTCTGTCCATAGCATTTTTATTCACCACTTATAGTCCATATTGCGACTTGTCTCTTTGAATCAAAGCCGCATTTTACAAACTCTTTCTTTTTGGTAAGAGTTTGAGCAATAGAGTTACTTGTAAAGGAATATTTTCTTCTGTCTTCTCTTTTCAAATACTCTGCAATTTCTTGAACTGTTAATTCTTTATCCGCTAATATAGTTTTTAGTTTGTTTTGTAGTCGTATTCCCATAACTATTCCTCTTCATTTTCATAAGTCCAAATAGCAGGAGAGTCATTATTTACTCTTTTAAACTGAGAATACGAAGTCAATATATTTTTGACTTGCCCTTTTGATGGAGTGTGTTTCCATCTTTTCTCTCTTGTCCCCTTAACCTTGGCTTTTGCATCTTGAAGTTTATCGTGGATGCTAGCCGTCGTCATAGTTTTCCCGTTTAAAATTTCTTCTATCTTTTCAATAATTCTAATATTTCTCAAATGTATTCCTCCAGCGAATTTTGTTTCACAACGATTGGGTCTGTTTTCTTACGGCGTTTCTTTTCGCCTAAACCAAGAATCCTGCAATCGCTGTTATTTAATTTTGTTTTAGCATATTTGACAAATGCTTCGTCTTTTTTCATTTGTTTAAAAATACGCAAATCAGCATTCTTGATACCTAGTCTTCTCAAGAGAGAAGGAATTTTAGAATAAGTTCCTCTTTTGGGCATATTCAACCTTCCGTAAGAATTACCGGAATGAGAATATGCTAGCATCTCATAAAAATAATCTTGTCCCCATCTTCTCTTTACTACACCATCAACAAAAATTAATTTGTTGGGGTGCATGTTTTCATTCAACCAAGTTAAAATTTGAACATCTGCTGGTTTATTTACCTTCAATAATTCTACCATTAGTTCTCTATCAGTTTCTTTAAGAAACTGCATCACTAAAGAATATGTATCTATTTCAGTATTTAGCGGATTATCTGAACGGGGAGCAATTTCTTTTATCTGTAACTGAGTCCATTGTTTAGAACCTGCTCTCTTTATCTGACACATTGATTTAATTTCTTTGGGGACGCTCTTTTCATTAATAGAAGTCAAGACCACTTGACCCCTATACCTTCTAAGAATAGTTAGAATAGATTCTTTTTTAGGCTTGAAGTGAACATCCTCAATAATAATCCCGCTATCAATAGGAACAGAACGCCAATCATCAATGTCCATTTCGTTAGCATATGTGATAACGGGGTCATTTACAAATGTAAGTGCCTTCGTGCTTTTTCCTGTTCCCGATTTTCCTGTTATTAATATTGGTCTTGTTTTATTTAAGTTTGTAAATCCCATTAAATTAACCCCTTTAATTCTAATATTTTATTAAATCCTTCAAGTTGAAGATGTTCCTTGTTTGCTACTAATTCTACTATTTGTCTGAAATCATTCAGATTGTTTTTACAATCAGGAATATATGGTGGAATCAAAGCCATTGTTTTGTATAAGTTAAGATTACCACCAATACGAAGAATAGGCTTTGGCCTACCTCCCGACTCCTTATCTGAAATAGAAGATTTAATTTCGTGTTGAAGGAGAGTCCTGTAAATTGCTTCTAGAAATTCTATTTCGCCTCGTATAGATAATCTCAATCTAACTCTATATCCAAGAGAAGCACTATCCTTTCTTTCAATTAAGACATCTGTTCTGGCTAGGGAAACTAAAATCCCTATCAACATATCTTTACTATACATTGTTTTCCACAACCTTATATCCTATAACATCATGCTTTAACTTTAAAAAGTTAAGTCCGTAAGAAAACTCCTTCAACATAGCAATAGCATCATCATCCTCTAATATGCAAGGAATAACTACATTTATAATGAATCCCTTGTAATCTTGCATCAGTTCCGCCATTTCTTCGTCCACTTCTTCAACAATATACAAAAACTCTTTTTTACTTGTAAGTGCATTGAGTTGCATAGAAATCCCAGTTTTAAGAATAATCAGGTCTGTATCTTTCACTTCCGAAAAGGTCTTACAAGAAAGAATAGTAGAATCTCCATGCTTTTCTAAAAAGTCATTCATTTCTTTCATAGCGAACCCTGCTTGAATAATTTTTTTGTTCAGCCCAATAACCTTCAGTTGCTTGATTTGGGTGCAAATCCCACCAATAAATATGAGCCGCAGTAATTTTGTTGTGTTCTAATCTGTTTGCATTTTCTTCCGCCCACGAAATCATTTTACAAATAGCCGTTTCTGCCCATTCGGATAGGAAGCGAATAGCGTCATTCGTAACGGGTAGGTCAATCTCTTCCTTAATAAGTTTCCTCAAGTTAAGTTTGGTAGCAACTTTCACTTGTTTAGGTTTGGGCTTTTCTGGTGTAATTAAACCATCCTTAGTAAAATAAGGAACATATCTCGCATCCATGATTTTTGGTCTTCCTTGTGTAGAAGTAATATCTTTAAGATATGCTTTACCATCTTCTACTTTTAGACAAGTATATGTCACATAATCAATAACTGTTAATTCTCCCTTTTTAATCATCTTTAACCTCTCCAAAAGCATTTTTCAACATGGCTTCCACTACAGGAATATTATCCAAATTTTGCAAACAGAAAGAAATAATTGTCTTGAGGCGAATATTTTCGTCCGACATATTTTTCAAAATCTCTTGGTTTTCTTTAAGTTTAAACTGTTCAGCAATTTTCAATTCCGTGTTTGTTCTAAGAGCATGTGGGTCTTCCTTTTTTCTAAGAGTCCACAATCGGTCATGTAGAAAATTAAGTTGCCGATGCCGACAATGAAATTCTTTGTAAATATGTCCAATAGCGGTTCCCGTTTGCTTGAGGCTTAAGTCAGATATTCTTCTAACTTTTCCGGATGAGTCTGCAATATAATGTGGCTTCCATGTCATTTTAATTTCTCCATTACTGTTTTTATTGTGTCTATATCTTCAACGAATTTATCATCTCTGATTCTTTTAACTCTGGGAAACCTTAGACCAATGTTTCCCTGTGCGTCTTGGCTGATTAAATCTGCTCGGACTTCTAAAACAATTTCAGGGATAAAAGTATAAATTTTATCCTTGTAGTGCTTTACCTTTGTTTTCAATGTTTTGGTTAGCAAATCAAACTGATAGTCGGCTAATCCATTACCTACATATCCTACAGATACATAGCCGTTATCTGATTTAACTCCAATTTCAAACCGACCAAAAACATTTGCTCTCTTTCCCTCTCCATAGGTCGCAGATAAAATTACCACATCCAATTCAATTAGTGGCGGTTTATACTTTACCCAACCTACGCTTCTTTTTCCGGCTTGATAAGGGAGTGTGGTGTTTTTAATAATGATGCCCTCAAATCCTTCTTTGATAGCCATATCATAAAAAGCCATGATGTCACCTCCTTCTATTCGGTGTGCTTGGTTAGGCATATGCTTGAAGTATTCCAAGCGTTGTGAGAACCTCAAATCCATGATAGTTTCGTTCTCCCATAGGAGGCAATCAAACATAACCCAAGCAACAGGGACACGCTCAACGGCTTCTAAAACATTCTTAGAATGAAC
>Ga0181591_10005566_pt1 | contig 10950 bp, 8 predicted proteins | sample 071ome_33_FD_133757 | JGI IMG/M metagenome (GOLD analysis project Ga0181591, IMG submission 133757) | Coastal salt marsh microbial communities from the Groves Creek Marsh, Skidaway Island, Georgia - 071412AT metaG (megahit assembly) | ecosystem: Environmental > Aquatic > Marine > Intertidal zone...
AATTTGGCACAATTTTTTGCTGGCCGATGAGCGTCATGTTGCGCAATTGCAACGGCAACCTCAGCTATGGGATGCGATGATCTTTACCTTTTTGATTGTCGTGTCCTTATTCTTTTTATTTGCTGGTCTCAATGGGCAAGGGAATGCGTGTACGGGGTTCTTTGTGGCTTTTGTGTGGACTATTGCCCTGCGTAGTGTATTGGTGGGGGAGCGGATCGCGTACGAGTTTATGACGGATGTTTCCTGGGTGTGGTTGCAGCGCTGGGAGCACATTTTGTTGCTGTTGGCTTTGCCCTTATATCTCCATTACTTTCAGGCCTTCTTTAATCTCGCTCGATCGTGGTTTGTTCGTATCGTGACAAGCTTATCTTTGCTGGCGGTTGTGGCGACCTTGTCAACGCCCGCGTCGTGGTTTACCTATTTAGGCTGGCTCGCACAGGGCATGGGTGTCGTGACGGTGGTGTATTGTGCCGTTCGACTTTCTCAGGTCATTCGACAAAAGCATGCCCACGGCATGGGCTTTTTAATTAGCTTTGTTGGTTGGTCTTTGTTGGTAATACATGACTATTTTTATACTCATCTGATTATTCAGAGTCGACCCTTAGCGCAGTTTGGGTTGTTGTTTTTTGTTGGCATGCAAAGCTATCTTTTATGGCATGCTCGCGCGCAACAAAACGACCTACTTCATTATGTTAAAAATGCGATCGACCAAAAAAGCCATGTGCTAAAAGAGATGTTGTTGCTAGGGAGTAAACACGGTCAGTATGTTCAAGAAAAACTCTTACCTGTGCTGAGAGAAGCGCAATCGGACATCGCGAAAAGCCAATCTGAGTATAAAACCCTGCAAGGCATCATCGACGATCTGGATCATTTTAAGGATCACCTTTTACCCTCAGAAGCGATCGACCTTAACGAGCTGGCCTTATCCTTGAAACCATACTTTCACGGCATGCAGTGCCAATTAAAGAATATAAATGTAAAAGGTCAGGTGGTCGCCCATAGAGAAGGCCTACAGCAGGTGCTGCTTATGTTAGGCCGATTGGGAGAAGTATACGGATTGCCTAGCCGCTTAACCTTGTCTGTGACAGTGGATACCTTTCACATTCGCTTAAGGCTGCTTGGAAAATTGCCGATGAACGCGACGGTGTTACCCGAATTGAATTTAGCTCATCATGTTTTGCAAAATCTCAATGCACACCTGACGCAGAAAACAGACAACAAACATATTGATTTGATGGTGGCGTTGCCCTTGGTGGACGTACCATCAGAAAAAACGCGACCTCAAGTGGTTGGCTATGAGCAAGGCCACGTGTTACTCATCGACGGTGTCGAACAGACTTGGTTAGCGGATGTGCTCGGGGCCCAATATCGACTGGTCTTTGCTGCTGCCACGTTGGCTAATGTGAAAAAGTATCGGCCGGCTTTGATTTGGGCCACGATGGATGCCTGTGAACACATCAGCACCATTCGCCAGCAATACCCTCATTTACCCATCATCGCCGAGGTAGACGGATACCGGAAGGCTGAATTGTCCGAACTGATAAAAATCGGGGTGACCGACTATGTGGTGCAGCCCGTTGTGGCAGAAGAGTGGATACTAAAATTGCAGCTGGCTTTAGGCAAACCCAGTGTGATTGATCAAACTGAGCAATTCTCAGATATCAGAGAAATCACGGTGGCCTTGGTTCGACAATGTATTCAGTTTTGGCAAAACTACACGGGTAAGAGCAAGGCCGAATTGGCAGAAAAAAGTCGGCTTTGGCGTGTGTATATGGATGGCAGTACCGCGAAAACCAGAACCCTAGATAAGTATTTGTCACTGCAAAGCTTACCTAAGAACCCTCGCTGGGATACAGTGAGTCGCACGGCAGCGTTTATATTGGATGAATGCCCTTTAGAGCATAACGATAAGCAGCAATTACAATTGTTGATGAAGCAATTTAATCAAATGTTGTCATCTTGAACGAATTAGGCATAAAAAAACCGTTTACGCGAATGCGTAAACGGTTCTAGGCTGTATTAAAGAGCCGTTAGCACTTGGCGTCGAGTTTCTCTTTTAATACCTTGTTTACCATGCCAGGGTTAGCTGCCCCCTTCGATGCCTTCATGACTTGGCCCACGAAGAAGCCAATCATCTTGCCACGCTTATCGGGTTCTGCATTCACGTACTGGTCGACTTGTGGTTGGTTGTTGGCAATCACTTCGTCCACGATGGCCTCGATGGCACCTGTATCGCTCACTTGTTTCAAGCCTAGGCTATCAATTAGGGCGTCAACGTCATCACCTTTTTCATCCCACAGGGCTGCAAATACGTCTTTACCGCCTTTGCTGGAAATGGTGTTGTCTTTGATGCGTGCAATCAATGCACCTAATTGTTCTGCGTTTACCGGACTGTTCTTAATATCCACTTCGTTTTTGTTTAATGCCGCAGACAGTTCACCCATGACCCAGTTGGCAGCCAATTTGTAGTCACCACATTTTTTTGCAGCCGCTTCAAAGTAGTCAGCCATTTCTCGGGTAGCGGATAACACGCTCGCGTCATACTCACTTAGCCCATTCTCATCCATCAAGCGCTGTTTCTTTTGGTCTGGTAGTTCAGGTAAAGATTGGCGAACGGTTTCGATGTAATCGTCGTCAATCACAACCGGTAAAAGGTCTGGGCAAGGGAAGTAGCGGTAGTCGTTTGCCACTTCTTTTGAGCGCATGGAACGGGTTTCCATTTTGACTGGGTCGAACAAGCGCGTTTCTTGAACGATCTCGCCACCGTCTTCAAGAATGTCCATCTGACGTTCAATTTCGACATTGATGGCTTGTTCTACGAAACGGAAGCTGTTGACGTTTTTGATTTCGGTGCGTGTACCGAATTCTTCTTGGCCTTTTGGTCGCAAAGACACGTTACAGTCACAACGCATAGAGCCTTGTGATAGGTCACCGTCACAAATGCCTAAATAGGTCACGATGCTGTGCATTTTTTTGAAATACGCAGCCGCTTCTTTTGCGCTGCGAATTTCTGGCTCAGAAACGATTTCAATGAGAGGCGTACCGGCACGGTTTAAATCGATACCCGACATGCCGTGAAAATCTTCGTGTAACGATTTCCCTGCATCTTCTTCAAGGTGGGCACGGGTGACGTTGATGCGTTTTGTCGTGCCATCTTCTAAATCGATATCAATATGACCGATGCCCACGATAGGGTGGTGCAGCTGCGTCGTTTGATAGCCTTTTGGCGAGTCCGGGTAAAAATAGTTTTTACGATCGAACACAGACACTTTGCCAATTTCAGCATCAATGGCTAAGCCGAATTTTACGGCCATGCGCAAGGCTTCTTCATTGAATACCGGCAGCACTCCTGGTAGACCAAGGTCGACCAATGAGGCTTGCGTATTGGGCTCTGCACCGAAGGCGGTGCTTGAACCAGAAAAGATTTTTGATTTAGTGGCCAACTGAGCGTGAATCTCAAGGCCAATCACTACTTCCCATTCCATTTTCATCTCCTGAAGTGGGGAGAACCGCTATCTGCATATGTTTTAAGTCTATCGGCGCGCCTAAAACAAAAAGGTCTCGCAGCTGTATCGGTTCCAAATAATTTATTAAATGCCTTGAGGGGCTGCTAAGTGGTGATCCGTCACTTGCTGGAACTGGTGGGCCATATTCAGCATTAAGGCTTCACTCCAGTAATTACCAATCATTTGTAGACCCACCGGTAATCCCTTGATCTGCCCAGCAGGGACAGACATGCCAGGAAGGCCAGCAAGGTTAATGGCGATGGTGAAAATGTCTTCCATGTACATCTCGACAGGGTCACCAGATTTCTCGCCCATCTTGAATGCTGGAGATGGCGTCACAGGGCCCATGATCATATCCACTTCTTCAAACGCTTTGACGAAATCATCTTTGATCAAACGACGAATCTTTTGAGCCTTCACGTAATATGCGTCGTAGAAACCGGTCGATAGTGCGTAGGTACCAATCATGATGCGGCGCTTCACTTCATCGCCGAAGCCTTCACCACGACTGCGCTTGTACAAGTCTTCAACGTCTTTAGGGTCTTCGCAGCGGTGACCGAAGCGAACGCCGTCCATACGAGACAAGTTGGCGGAGCATTCGGCTGGCGCCACAACATAGTAGGCTGGAATGGCTAGCTGGGTGCTCGGCAGGCTGATTTCTTTTACGGTACAGCCGAGCTTTTCAAATTCAGCAATGGCTTCGCGCATTTTGGCCGCCATCTCACCATCTAAACTTTCAGGGAAAAACTCTTTTGGCAATCCAATGACTTTGCCAGCAAGGCTTTCATTAAGCGTTGTGGTGTAGTCTGGCACAGGTTGATCAACGCTGGTGCTGTCTTTGGTGTCAAAGCTGGCCATGACATTCAACATCATAGCGGCGTCTTCTGCATTGCGGGCCATTGGGCCTGCTTGGTCCAATGACGAAGCGTAAGCAATCATGCCCCAACGAGAACAGCGTCCGTAAGTGGGTTTGAGGCCGGTTAGGCCGCATAGAGCAGCGGGTTGACGAATTGAACCACCGGTGTCGGTGCCCGTAGCGGCAGGTACCAATCGAGCCGCTACCGCGGCCGCGCTGCCACCAGATGAGCCGCCAGGAATCGTTTCAAGATTCCATGGGTTTTTTACGGCGCCAAAGAAAGAGGATTCGTTGGATGATCCCATGGCGAATTCGTCCATGTTGGTTTTGCCTAAACACACGGCACCTTGTGCTTTGAAGTTTTCAACGACCGTGGCGTCATAGGGCGGAATGAAGTTGCCCAGCATTTTTGAACCACAGGTGGTTAACACGCCATCAGTACAAAAAATGTCTTTGTGTGCAAATGGGACACCGGTCCATTGGGTGGCGTTACCGGCGGCACGACGTTCGTCGGCGGCCTTGGCATCGGCAAGGGCTTGTTCTGCACTGATGGTGATGAAGCTATTGTAGCCGTTGTCACCCGTGTCTAACGATTGAATGCGATCTAGGAAGTGTTGAGTAATTTCGACACTGGTGAAATCGCCGGCTTCTAGACCCTTGGAAATCTCGGTTAGGGTTAGGTTGTGAAAGGCTGTTTGACTCATATCGCTCTCCTATTCAACTACTTTAGGTACGAGGAATAAGCCAGCTTCTTTCGCAGGGGCGTTATCCATGTATTTTTCACGTTGGTTTTCTTCGGTTACCACATCGGCACGCAGACGCTGAACAGCATCCAGCGGGTGAGCCAAGGGTTGAACGTCGTCGGTATTGACGGCATTCATCTGTTCAACCAGATCCAAGATACTGCTGAGCTCGGTGCGGTATTTGTCTAAATTTTCATCGCTGATGGCCAAGCGGGCCAAATCGGCTATGTTTTGTACGTCTGAGCGGTCAAGCGCCATGATTTTCTCTCGCGTTTGGAAGCTTTTTGCTCGCTTCTTTAATGTAAGTCTGTAAAAGGCGCATAAGTTAACACATTTCTGCCTTGCCCAAAATGCCTGCCGTTGATAGTCTAGGCTGCAAAATAATTATTGATTTCATCTTTGGAAAAGCCGGATGTTTAAGAAACTAAGAGGGATGTTCTCCAGTGACCTGTCCATCGACTTGGGAACCGCCAATACTCTAATTTATGAGCGCGAAAACGGGATTACTCTAAATGAGCCATCTGTGGTTGCCGTTCGCATTCAAGGCAACCAAAAATCGGTTGCTGCAGTAGGCCATGACGCCAAGCGCATGCTAGGTCGTACTCCTGGCAATATTCAAGCAATTCGCCCTTTGAAAGACGGTGTGATTGCCGACTTCCAAGTGACAGAAAAAATGCTCCAGCACTTCATTAAGAAGGTGCATCAAGATAGCTTCTTCACCCCTAGCCCGCGTGTTTTGGTGTGTGTGCCCTGTAAATCGACTCAGGTTGAGCGCAAAGCGATTCGTGAATCTTGTATTGGTGCTGGCGCTCGTAAAGTGTACTTGATCGAAGAGCCTATGGCGGCAGCGATTGGCGCTGGCTTGCCAGTAGAAGACGCTAGCGGTTCTATGGTGGTCGATATCGGTGGTGGTACCACTGAGATTGCGATCATCTCTTTAAATGGTGTGGTGTACAGTGAATCCGTGAAGGTGGGTGGTGACAAATTCGATGAAGCCATCGTCACCTATGTTCGCCGTAACTACGGCTCACTCATCGGTGAAGCTACCGCAGAGCGTATTAAACAAGAAATTGGCACCGCCTACCCAGGTGGTGAGGTGCGTGAGATCGACGTGCGTGGCCGCAATTTGGCCGAAGGTATCCCTCGCTCGTTTACCTTGAACAGCAACGAAATTTTAGAAGCTCTACAAGAGAGTCTAGCGGCTATCGTTCAGGCGGTGAAAAGCGCTCTTGAGCAATGCCCACCTGAATTAGCATCGGATATCGCAGAGCGTGGTTTGGTGCTAACCGGTGGTGGTGCCATGTTGCGAGAACTAGACAAGCTGCTTAGCGAAGAAACTGGCCTACCGGTCATCGTGGCAGACGATCCACTGACGTGTGTGGCAAGAGGTGGTGGTCGTGCGATGGAAACCATGACCGATCAGCAGCTTGAGCTATTGGCCAGCGAGTACTAATTCGTAAGTCGTCATCTGTATCGCATTAGCGACAAAAGGCCGAAAGGCCTTTTGTTGTGTCAGAAGGTCGCGATGCACATGCATTGAAGGAGTACGACCATTAAAGGCATATTCACTTCCGGCCCAACGATTGGATACCGCCTCCTCTTGGCGGTGATACTCTCAGTATCACTCATGTTGGCCGACAAACATCTAGCCCCCACCGCAGAGCTAAGAGGCTTCATCGGTTACTTCATCACGCCTGTCCAATGGGTTTCGGGCATGCCGGGTCAACTGGGTCTTTGGGCAGAAGAAACCGCCATGACCCGAACCACTCTGCAAGCAGAAAACGATCGCTTACGAAATGAATCTCTCGTTTTGAAGCAAAAAGTTCAGCAAATGGTGGCGCTTCGCGCTGAAAATAACCGCTTACGTGAGTTACTGAATGCCTCTGAGCAACTGGATGATAAGGTTCTGGTCTCCGAATTAATTGGGGTCGACCCTGATCCTTATACCCATCATATTATTGTGAACAAAGGTGCCAACCACGGGGTATTTGTCGGTCAGCCGGTATTGGACGCTCACGGTTTGATGGGGCAGGTGATCGAGGTGTTGCCGTTTACCAGCCGAGTCTTGCTGGTGGCAGACAGTAATCATGCGATTCCTGTCCAGGTTTCAAGGAATGGCGTCCGCGCCATCGCAGTGGGGTCAGGTAAGCTAGACGAGTTGGCTTTGATTTACGTTCCGGATACGGCAGATATTAAGCAGGGTGATCTGCTTGTCAGCAGTGGTTTAGGCAGTCGTTATCCGAAAGGTTACCCTTTAGGTGAAATAACCCAAGTCACCCATGATCCTGGTGAGCCTTTTGCGACTGTGACGGCTAAGCCGGCCGCCTTTTTAGATCGCAGTCGTTATTTGTTGCTGGTGTTTTCCAAGTCCAGCGAATTGCCGAGTGTGAATGTGGCGCTTGGCGAGGAGGGAGTTGAACCATGATACGAGCGTACTCTCTGATTCTACCCACGTTTTTTGTGGCCTTTATCTTGGCGGTGTTCCCAATGCCAAGGTTGTTGGACTATGTTCGTCCGGAATGGGTCGCCATGACCCTTATATTTTGGGTGCTCATGTCGCCAGCCAAAGCGGGTGTGTTTTTGGGGTTCTTCATGGGGATCCTGTTGGATGTGTTACACGGTCACCTGTTAGGCTTGAATGCCTTTGCCATGAGTGCATTGGCCTACTTATGCATTTTGCTTCAACCGCGCATGCGTCTTTATAATCAAATACAGCAAAGCCTATTGGTATTTGTGTTAGTTGGCCTATTTTTGCTGGTGCGTTACTGGCTTGAGTCGCTCATGCTGGGGCAGGGGCGAACGGCATTGTTATGGCCCAGCGTGGGCAGCGCGGTTCTATGGCCATTTGCATATGGCATACTGGGCAGTCTAAGACACTATTTTAGGACTTAATGCATGCCTCATTTGATACTAGCTTCGGCTTCTCCGCGGCGAAAAGAACTGTTAGAGCAAATCGGTGTCCAATTTTCTGTACATGCTATGGATATTGATGAATCGGTTTTAGAAGATGAGACACCAAGCGCCTATGTGGAGCGTTTAGCCAGAGAAAAGGCGTCGGCTGCTCAAGTGCAGTTCCCAGACGCCGTGGTATTAGCGGCAGACACAACGGTGACGCTTGGCGATCAAATCTTAGGTAAGCCGCAAAGTCGTGAAGACGCGGTGGCTATGCTTAATGCGTTGTCGGGGGAAACCCACCGCGTCATGACGGGTGTGGCTCTCTCTAGCGCTGAAGGTGTATTCAGCCGATGTGTGACCACAGAGGTAACGTTTAAACCCTTACCTGAAGAGCTTATAGAACGCTACGTAGATACCGGTGAACCCATGGATAAGGCAGGCGCCTACGGTATTCAGGGTAAGGCTGCCGTATTGGTTAATGATATTCGTGGTAGCTATTCGAACGTGGTGGGCCTTCCATTAGCAGAAACCGCGGAATTATTAGAGGCAGGTCAAGTTGCCTTCTGGCAAACCTTGTAGCCTGTAGAAAGAATTGTTTATTCACTGTCCGCATGGCGGGCTAAGTTGTGACCATGAATACGGAAATCCTGTTGAACGTGACGCCAACCGAAACCCGTATGGGGTTGGTTGAAAATGGTGTGCTACAAGAAATGTACATCGAGCGAACGAATCGCCGAGGTATAGTAGGCAATATTTACAAGGGAAAGGTGGTTAGAGTCTTACCTGGGATGCAAGCCGCATTCGTTGAAGTAGGCTTAGAGAGAGCGGCATTTATTCATGCGGCTGACATTCAAGGGCCAACCAAAGACAGCGACTCAGCGCGAAAGAATCCCGATGCCATCACCAGCCTGCTTCACGAAGGTCAAAGTTTGGTCGTTCAGGTCACCAAGGATCCCATTGGCACGAAGGGCGCGCGACTGACCACCCATCTTTCTATTCCATCTCGCTATTTGGTATTCATGCCACACACTCAGCATGTGGGAATTAGTCAGCGCATTGAAGATGAAGAAGAACGCACCCGTTTAAAAGAAATGGTGCAGTCGTGTATGGAAGCCGAAGGCTTAAATGACGAATGCGGTTTCATTCTTAGAACGGCAGCAGAAGGCGCTGGCCCCGAAGAGATTTTGTCGGATACCCGATATTTACAACGGGTATGGAACAAAGTGCAGGAGCGCATTAAAAGTGTGAATGCGCCTGGTCTTATCTATGAAGAGTTGCCTTTACACCTGAGAACGTTTCGAGACTACATTCGTCCTGAAGTGGATAAGGTCTTAATCGACTCCCGCGAGAATTTTCAAAAAGCGCAAGAATTTGCTCTGTCCTTTGTACCCGAGGTCACCGACAAGTTGGAGTATTATCCGGGTGAGCGTCCGATATTCGACTTGTATGCGGTAGAAGATGAAATCCAGAAGGCGCTAGAAAGAAAGGTACAGCTCAAATCGGGTGGTTATCTCATCATAGATCAAACGGAAGCCATGACGACGGTGGATGTGAACACCGGTGGTTTTGTGGGCCACCGAAACCTTGAAGAAACGATTTTTAAAACCAACTTAGAAGCCGCTACGGTCATTGGGCGTCAGCTTCGTTTGCGAAATCTTGGTGGCATTATCATCATTGATTTCATCGATATGGAAGACACAGAGCATCAGCGCCAAGTGTTGCGCATGTTAGAAAAAGTGTTGGAAAAAGATCACGCGAAAACCAAAATATCACAGGTATCCGAATTGGGCTTGGTTGAAATGACCCGAAAGCGAACTCGGGAAAGCCTAGGGCAAATGTTATGTGAGCCGTGCCATCATTGTGGTGGTCGAGGTGAAATTAAAACGGCTGAAACGGTTTGCTATGAAATTTTCCGCGAGCTTTTACGAGAAGTAAGAGCGTATGATGCGCAAGGATACTTAGTATTGGCCTCGCAAGGTGTTATTGATTTGCTATTGGATGAGGAAAGTCAAAGTTTGGCAGACCTTGAAAACTTTATTGGGCGCACGATCAAACTTCAAGTGGAGCCCATGTACAGCCAAGAGCAGTATGATGTGATTTTGCAATAGTCATGAAGCATACGTCTTTAAGACAGGGATTGAACGCCCTTAATCTTTTTCTGGTGGCTACTTTTCTGGTGTTGGCGCTGTACAGTGCCATTGGCCAACAGACCCTGCCCTACATCGGTCAATATCGTCCCAATATTGAATCGTTCTTAAGCGAAGAGTTTGGTGCCGATGTCTCTATTCGACAGCTGGATGGAGATATGGATGTATTGACTCCGTCTGTGCATATGGAGGGTATCGTCATTTCTCCTCCTGGCGAGCCTGATGATCCTGTGCTTTCAATTGCAGCGGTGGATGCGGTGCTGGATCCTCGCGCGTCGCTATTAAACTTCACTCCGGTTTTTAAAAGTATTCGCTTGTCTGGTGTCTCGGTTTTAATTGATACCACTGAAAAAAATACAGATCCATCCACCAGTGACCCTGCTTCCATTGAAGGCGTTATTGAGGGATTGTTGCTGCAACAGAACGTTGAACTTGTGAATGCGACCATCGAACTTAAGCATGCCAATGGCCGTAAGATTCTTCAGCTAGATCATATGGCGATGACCGGAGACGGCTTTCATCGATTGATGACTGGCAGTGTAAGTTACGGTGATGAGAACAAAATTAAAGCAGGCATTCGCTTATACAGTCATGGCTCACCGTATGATCTTGAAGACTTCTATTTACGCGGTGTTTTAGATTTACCTCAGCTTGATGTTGAATACTGGCTAGATGAATTAGTTGACGTGTCGGTGTTTGAAACCTTTTTGGCTTCTGCCCAGCTGTCTGTGGAATTCGATCAAGGCCTATTAAATTATGCAAAGCTAAACTTAGCGAGCCCGTCCGTACATATTCACAACCAG
>Ga0181591_10005570_pt1 | contig 10945 bp, 20 predicted proteins | sample 071ome_33_FD_133757 | JGI IMG/M metagenome (GOLD analysis project Ga0181591, IMG submission 133757) | Coastal salt marsh microbial communities from the Groves Creek Marsh, Skidaway Island, Georgia - 071412AT metaG (megahit assembly) | ecosystem: Environmental > Aquatic > Marine > Intertidal...
AATATTTTCTGCTGCCTTAACATCAGATCCATTCGTCTTGCGAAGGTCTTTTTCTAATGTTGATGCTGATGCTAAAGTTTTTCCGTTTACATCATCTATGATTTGAGCATATATATTTTTGGAAGACCTAAAGACACTTAATCTTGGTCTTTGATCTTTGTTTTTCTTCAAAGATCTTCTTACTCTTAATTTTCTCTTTGTTTTACTATTCAAATAAACCATTTTAAAACTCTATTTTTTCTTACCTTCTTTTCTGAATACGTACTCATCCTTGTATCTAATGCCTTTACCTTTATAAGGCTCAGGCGGCCTAAACCTACGAATTTCTGCTGCAGTTTGTCCAACTTTTTGCTTATCAATACCTTCAATAGTAATTTCGGTAGGCTTAGCACATTTTATTTCAATTCCTTCGGGAACCTCATATTTAACATCATGACTAAAACCGAGTGCTAATTGAAGTGTATTACCTTGAATTTGCGCTCTATAACCAACTCCCTGAATTTCTAGTGTTTTCATAAACCCTTCTGAAACACCAGCAACTAGGTTACTGATTAAGGTTCTAGTTAGCCCCCAAAAAGATCGAGCTTTTTTATTAGGACTTTTTGGTGCTACGCTAATTGAGTTATCATTAATTTGAACGTCAACATCATCAAAGAGTGATGCAGACAACTCTCCTTTAGGCCCTGATACTGTAATTATACCATCAGCAATGTTTGCCTTTACATTTTCAGGTATATCTATTGCTTTTTTTCCAATTCTTGACATATTTTCCTCGTTTAGAATACTTTACAAAGTATTTCTCCACCTACATTAGCTTCTCTAGCGTTAACATCGGACATTACACCTTTTGAAGTGGATAATATTGAGACGCCCAACCCATTAAATACACGAGGCAGTTCAGATACTGATGAATATACTCTTCGCCCAGGCTTAGACACTCTTTCCAAACTTTTTATCACAGAGTCACCTTCATGATATTTTAGTTCTATCTCAAACATTGGAAATTGTCCTTCAACCTCAATTCTCGTGTATCCTCTTATATAACCCTCATCCTGGAGGACTAATAATACATTTTCCCTAAGCTTTGAAGCAGGCGTTAGAACAGTTGATTTCTTTCTTAAAAGTGCATTTCTTATTCTAGTTAGCATATCTGCTAATGGATCTGTCATCATCTTTACGTCCTCACCAACTTGACTTAATCATACCAGGTATTTGGCTTTCTGCAGTTAAGTCTCTAACTGCAATCCTGGATACTCCAAGTTTTCTGTAATATCCTCGAGGCCTACCGGTAATTGCGCATCTATTTCTATATCTTGTAGGAGCTGAATTTCTTGGTAGCTTTGCAAGTTTAACAGCAGCTTGAAAACGTTCTTCCATTGATACAGTTTTATTTTTTGATAGCTCTTTGAGTGCAGTTCTCTTTGCAGAGTATTTCTTACTCATATTCCATCTTTTATTATTTCTCTCTGTAATACTAACCTTAGACATTTTTGCTCCTATTACTAATTCCTAAAAGGGAAATTTAACCCTGATAACAATACTTTTGCCTCTTCATCTGTTTGAGCTGTTGTGCAAATGATTATATCCATACCCCTTATGACATCTACTTTGTCATAGTTAATTTCTGGAAAAACAATATGCTCCTTAATTCCCATTGCATAATTACCATTGCCGTCAAAACTTTTTGAACTTATACCCCTAAAATCTCTTACCCTTGGCAGTGCTATTGTTATTAATCTATCAACAAAATCATACATCCTAGATTTTCTGAGTGTTACTTTTGTACCAATTACCATGCCTTCTCTTAATTTGAAATTGGCGATCGATTTTTTTGCTTTTGTGAATACTGGCTTTTGTCCAGCGATAAGTCCAAGAGCTTCTATTGCCACGTCCGCTTTCTTAGACTCCGATACTGCATCACCGAGTCCCATATTGATAACAATCTTATCAAGCTTTGGTATCTGCATAGAATTGGTGTAGTTAAATTTATCCATTAAATCCTTTACTACGACATCATCATAGTGTGATTTCATGCGAGGTATATAATTATTTGTCATCTATTAACTCCCCGGACTTCTTATAAAATCTGACTTTCTGACCATCTTTTTGTAGTTTAAATCCTACTTTTGATGCTTTTGAGTCTTTTGGATCGATTAAGGCAACATTGGATACATGAATCTTACCCTCTTTTTCAATAATTCCACCCTGCTGTGTCTGTGTTTGCTTTTGATGCTTTTTCTTTATACTTATACCTTGAACAATTAGCTTATTCTCTGAAGGAAATACTGTAAGGACGGTACCAGTTCTACCCTTGTCTTTCCCTACAAGAACGATTACATTGTCCCCTTTTCTAATTTTGGCAGCCATTAGAGTACCTCCGGAGCTAGCGATATAATTTTCATATGATTTTTTGCCCTTAATTCTCTAGTAATAGGACCAAAAATTCTAGTCCCAATAGGCTCTCCCTGGTTATTAATTAAGACAGCAGCGTTTCCATCGAATCTTATGGCTGTTCCATCATTCCTTAATACCCCTTTAGCAGTCCTGACAATAACAGCTTTTAGAACATCACCTTTTTTTACTCTACCTCTCGGGATAGCTTCTTTTACGGTAACAACTATGGTATCACCAAGGTGAGCTGTCATTCTCTTTGAACCGCCAAGCACCTTAATACACTGCACCCTTTTGGCACCAGAGTTATCAGCTACGCTGAGATTTGTTTGCATTTGGATCATTTTCTACTATCCCTTTTATAAACCTATAACACTATCCATCTTTTAAGTTTTGAGTAAGGTCTTGACTCTTGAATTCGCACTTGATCGCCTATGTTATATTTATTTTCTTCATCATGCGCATGATATTTTTTCGACCTTCTAACAGTTTTCTTTAGAAGAGGGTCAATAAACCTTCTCTCAACTCGCACTACTATTGTTTTGTCGAGACTATTATTTTCTACAACACCTGAGAGTATTCTCTTTGGCATTATTTCTTCTCCTCTATTATATTTTTCTCATTTTGTATTGTTTTAAGTTTAGCTATTGTTCTTCTAACAAATCTAACTCTTGCAGTATTATCTAATTGACCACTGGTTTTTTGAAAACGCAGATTTAATTGCTCTTTTTTAAACTTTACAAGTTCATCAGTAATTTGATCGTTCGACAACTCTCTTATTTCGCTTATCTTCATAATTCTAGAACCTAATTAACATCACTTATTCTTGAAACAAACTTACATTTAACTGGTAACTTAGCGGCAGCAAGTGACAATGCTTCACGTGCAACATCTACTGGCACACCATCAATCTCAAACATCATTCTACCAGGCTTAACTTTTGCTGCCCAATATTCAACTGATCCCTTACCTTTACCCATCCTGACTTCTGTAGGTTTTTTGGAGACAGGTACATCTGGAAATATTCTTATCCAAACTCGACCAGCCCTTTTCATATGTCTGGTCATAGCACGTCTGGCAGCTTCAATTTGCCTTGCTGTTACGCGGGATGGTTCCAAGGATTTTAGACCGTATGAACCAAAATTTAGTGTAAAGCCACCTTTAGCATTACCGCTTATTCTTCCCTTATGCATTTTTCTAAATTTCGTTCTCTTTGGTTGTAGCATGATTATTTCCTTAGATTTCTACCTTTGTAGAGCGAGTTTGATCCTGATTTCCAGTTATACTTCTTTCTTGAGCCATAGGGTCGTGTTCAAGTATTTCACCCTTGAATATCCATACCTTAATGCCGATTGCACCATAAGTTGTTTGGGCTGTTGCAACACCATAATCAACATTTGCTCTAAGTGTGTGAAGTGGAACACGTCCTTCCCTATACCATTCTGTTCTTGCGATTTCAGCGCCCCCAAGTCTTCCACCACAATTTATTCTGATACCACCGGCGCCCATTCTTAGCGCACTTTGCACTGCTCTTTTCATAGCTCTTCTGAACGCAACTCTTCTTTCTAACTGCTGCGCAATAGACTCAGCAACAAGAGTAGCGTCTATTTCAGGTTTTTTGACTTCGAGTATATTTATAGACACATCTGTATTAGTTATTTTTTGTATTTTATTTTTTATGAGCTCAATATCTGAGCCTTTTTTTCCAATTAAAATACCTGGTCTTGCAGAATAAATTGTTACGTTACATTTTTTATGTGGACGCTCTATAACAATTTTAGAGATCGCCGCAGTTGCTTTCAAACCATTTACAAGACTTCTAATCTTTCTATCTTCCATTAGGAGTTTTGGGTATTCATTTTTCTCAGCAAACCAACGTGAGTCCCACGTTCTGTTAATTCCAAGTCTTAGTGCTATTGGTGATACTTTTTGGCCCATTACTTTGCTTCCTCATTGTCAAGTTGTTTAACAACAACAGTTAGTTGGCTAAATGGTTTCTGAATTCTACCAACTCTACCCCTTGCTCTAGGTTTCCATCTTTTAAGAACGAGATTCTTTCCAACATATGCCTCATTTACATATAACTCATCAATGTCTAAATTATGGTTATTTTCAGCATTTGCTATAGCAGACTTTAGTGTTTTTAGCACATCTTGAGCAATTCTTTTTCTTGAAAACTGAAGATCATTAATTGCTTTATCAACTTTTTTCCCTCTAATCATAGCAGCAACAAGATTTAACTTTTGAGTACTAATTTTAAGGTTTTTTGTTGTAGCTAGAGCCATACCTTCTTGTGTTCTTGCAGCCATAATTATTTCCTTTTAGCTTTCTTATCAGCAAGATGGCCATAATATGTTCTCGTTGGAGAGAACTCACCAAACTTTCTACCAACCATTTCTTCAGTAACCAGAACAGGAATATGTTTTTGCCCATTATGGACACCAAATGTTAACCCAACAAATTGAGGAAGGATTGTTGATCTTCTTGACCAAATTTTTATGACATCGTTACGTCCTGATGCCCGAGCATTTTCAGCTTTCTTCAACAAATAACCGTCAACAAACGGTCCTTTCCAAATTGACCTAGCCATTTACATATTACCTTTTCTTTTTCAAATGCCTACTTCTAAGTATCAATTTATCAGTAGACTTATTACTTCTGGTTTTTTTACCTTTTGTTGGCTTACCCCACGGCGTTACTGGATGTCTACCACCTGAAGTTTTACCTTCCCCACCACCATGAGGATGGTCGACTGGGTTCATAGCGACACCACGAACAGATGGTCTTTTACCTAACCAACGTGATCTTCCAGCTTTTGCTAATTTAATATTCTTGTTATCAGGATTTGACACAGCACCGATTGTTGCCATGCATTCAGATCTGGTCATTCTTTGCTCACCAGAATTTAATCTTAAGATAGAATATGATTGATCCCTTCCGACAAGCTGAACATAAGTCCCTGCTGAACGAGCAATTTGCCCACCCTTGCCTGGCTTAAGTTCTACATTGTGTATAATTGTTCCAATTGGTATGTTTGCCAAAGGCATGGCATTGCCAGGCTTAATATCTGCTTTTTCTCCAGAAGTAATCACATCCCCCACGGACAACCTTTGCGGTGCTAAAATATAAGATTTTGTTCCGTCTTCATATTGAAGCAAAGCTATGAAAGCAGATCTATTTGGATCATATTCAATCCTCTCTACTGTAGCAGGTACATTATGATGATTTCTCTTGAAGTCAATAATCCTATACAACCTCTTATGACCACCACCTCTTCTCCTAGCGGTTACTCTACCCTTATTATTTCTTCCACCAGATTTTGTTAGTCCAACCGTAAGAGTTTTCTCTGGTTTACCACCCCATAGACTATGTCTGGAAACTAGTACTAACCCTCTTTGTCCTGGTGTATTTGGTTTAAATGATTTTAATGCCATACTATTATCCGCTTATACCTGTTGTGAAATCAAAATTCTGACCATCTTCAAGTGAAACAATTGCCTTCTTAACATCAGATCTTTTACCAACTCTTCCTCTAAAACGTTTAACCTTACCCTTACGTATTAAAGTGTTTACTGATTTAACTTTTACTTTAAATAGTGTTTCAATAGCTTCTTTAATTTGTGTTTTTGTTGCTGATTTTGAAACATCAAATATTACTTGCCCGTTCTCAGAAACCAAAGTAGCCTTCTCAGTAATAACAGGGTTTCTTATAATGTCATATAAATCTATCTCATTCATCTAAACGACCCTCGATTTCTTTGATAGCATTTTTGGTAATAAACAGTTTATCTCTTTTTAAGATGTCATAAACATTCATACCATGAACCGGAAGTATGTCCACATTTGGAATATTCATCGATGCTAATTCAAAATTTTTATCAAATTCAACAGCTTCAAGGAATAAAGCGGAGGTTACCGACATTTTATCTAAACTTTTAACTAGATCGGCTGTTTTTGGATTTTTAAGCTTTGCTTCACTTAGTATAACTACGTTGCCTTCCTGCATCTTGGCAGATAAGGCGTGTCGTAGTGCAAGTTTTCTGAATTTTTTTGTTAGCTTGATGGAATGATCTCTTGGTGTTGGACCAAATGCTCTTCCTCCACCACGGAATTGAGGTACTTTTTTAGAACCATGACGTGCACTACCAGTACCCTTTTGTTTATACATTTTTTTTGTAGTAGCAGTAATTTCGGATCTATTTTTTACTTTATGTGTACCAGATCTTCTTTTTGCCAATTGATAAACAACGGTCCTGTGCAAAATATCTTTTCTAGGTTCTAGTCCAAATATTGTATCTTTGAGGTCGATAGTGCCGGACGCTTTAGATGAGATGTCAATTACATTCATTTTCATTTTTGTTCACCGTCTTCAGTATCGCTAATTGATGATTCTTCCTGACTGTCATCTACATTTTCCATTTCTTGACTTGGAACATCACTATCATTTGATTCATCTGTATCTGTTTCAGTTTTCACTTCATCAGTTGATATTTCAATATCAGACTCCAATACCGCCTTATCTTCTACGACATCAGATTTTGGCGCATTTGGATCTATAAAACTACCTGGTTGTGGAAGCTCAACTGATGGAATTAATTTTACGGAGTCCTTGATGGTAACCCAACCACCACTATGCCCTGGTACCGCACCATGTACAAATATAAGTCCTTTATCTATGTCAACAGAATGAATTAATAAATTTTGAACTGTTACTTTTGCAGCACCTAAATGACCTGCCATTTTTTTTCCTTTGAACACCTTGCCTGGATCTTGACATTGACCTGTTGAGCCATGACTTCTATGACTTATTGATACTCCGTGTGAAGCTCTCAGACCAGCAAAGTTATGACGTTTCATTGCACCAGCAAATCCTTTACCGATACTTGTACCAGTCACATCCACTTTTTGACCAGGAACGAAGTGATCAGCTTTCATTTTTAAGCCAATTTGGATAAATTTATCATCGTCAACTCTGAATTCTACTAACTTTGACTTAGGCTCAACCTTATTTTTTGCGAAATGCCCACGCATAGGTTTTGTTACATTCTTTGTTTTTGGGGAACCAGCGCCAAGTTGTATAGCACAGTAACCATCTTGTTCTTTTGTCTTATGTGATACTACTTGACAGTCCGCTATTGACAGTACTGTGACTGGTATATGACGACCGGTGTCAGTGAACACCCTCATCATACCTAATTTTTCCGCAATCAATCCAACTCTCATTTTAGTAACAAATCCTATAGTTTAATTTCAACATCTACCCCTGCAGATAGATCTAATTTCATTAGCGCGTCAACCGTTTGGGGAGTAGGATCAACAATATCAAGAAGTCTTTTATAAGTTCTGATTTCAAATTGCTCTCTACTTTTTTTATCAATATGAGGACCACGTAGAACAGTAAATTTTTCAATTCGCCTTGGTAATGGTATTGGACCTCTTACATTAGCTCCTGTTCTCTTAGCTGTATTCACTATCTCTGTAGTGGAGTTGTCCAGTAGCCTGTGATCATAAGCTTTTAGTCTAATTCGTATATTCTGTCCTTGCATATTGTATTCTTTCTTTTTAGGCAAATTTTGCAATAACTTGGTCTGAGACAGCCTGCGGCACTTGCTCATAATGATCAAATTGCATTGTGAATTGAGCGCGCCCCTGACTCATTGAACGGAGATGGCTGACATAACCAAACATATTGGCTAATGGAACCTTTGATTTTATCACAGTAGCATTTGAGCGTGCTTCTGTTCCAGCAATCTGCCCTCTGCGTGAATTTAAATCACCAATCACATCACCCATATATTCTTCAGGTGTTACTACTTCAACATCCATAATTGGTTCTAGAAGTTTCGGTGCAGCAGATTGTGCAGCTTCTCTAAATGCAGCTCTTCCAGCAATTTCAAAAGCCATTACTGATGAGTCAACATCATGATAAGCGCCATCATGAAGTACCACATGAATATCTAAAAGTGGGAAACCTGCCAGAACCCCATTATCCAACACAGATGCAATCCCTTTCTCAACTCCAGGTATATATTCTTTAGGAATAGCACCGCCAACAATTTTATTCTCAAAGACGAAACCTGTTCCTGCTTCACCTGGGCTAATTGTCATTTTTACACGAGCAAACTGCCCAGCACCACCTGATTGTTTTTTATGTGTGTAGTCTACTTCAGATGGTTTAGTAATAGTTTCTCTATAGGCAACTTGAGGTGCACCAATATTTGCATCAACTTTGAATTCCCTCTTCATTCTATCAACGAGAATATCAAGATGAAGTTCTCCCATACCTTTGATTATTGTCTGCCCAGATTCATCATCTGATGAAACCCTGAATGATGGGTCCTCCTGTGCTAGCCTTGCGAGTGCAGCCCCCATTTTTTCTTGGTCACCTTTTGTTTTTGGCTCAACTGCTATTTCGATTACAGGCTCAGGAAACTCCATCCTTTCTAGCACTATTGGGTGTGATGGGTCGCACAATGTATCTCCAGTTGTTGTAAGCTTTAGCCCGGCTAATGCAACAATATCTCCTGCATAAGCCTCTTTAATATCTTCTCTAGAATTTGAGTGCATTAACAGCATTCTACCAACTCTCTCTTTTTTATCTTTAACTGAGTTTAGTAATTGCATACCGCTTTCGACTTTACCTGAGTATATCCTGCAGAATGTTAGGGATCCAACAAATGGATCATTCATTACTTTGAATGCCAGTAAGGAAGCATTTTCAGAGTCTGAAGACTTAACAAGTATATCCGTTTCAGTTTTTAGATCTATTCCCTTGATTTGTTCAACATCCAGTGGAGAAGGAAGATAATCTATGACACCATCCAGCAAAGGTTGTACACCCTTGTTTTTGAACGCTGATCCACAAAACACAGGGTAAAACGTATTGTGGCAGGTACCTTTTCTAATTAGTGACTTGATGGTGGCAATATCAATTTCTTCACCTTCAAGATATTTTTCCATCGCCGCTTCATCTAATTCAACGACTGTCTCAACAAGAAGTTCACGATATTTGTTTGATTTTTCGAGAAGATCTGCTGGAATTTCTTCATAATTGAATTTTGCACCCAGGCTTTCATCCTCCCAGATAATTGCTCTCATCTCAATTAAGTCAACAACGCCTTTTAGATTTGACTCGGAACCAATTGGAAGTTGTAAAACAAGTGGTGTAGCACCTAATCTTTCTTTAACCATTTCAACTGATCTATCAAAATCGGCACCAATCTTGTCCATCTTATTAACAAAGATCATTCTTGGTACGTTGTATTTGTTTGCCTGTCTCCAAACAGTTTCTGTTTGAGGCTCAACACCTGCGTTAGCATCAAGGAGAGCAACAGCACCATCTAGAACTCGAAGGGATCGCTCAACTTCAATTGTGAAATCAACGTGTCCTGGAGTATCGATTATATTTATTCTTTTGCCATTCCAGTATGTAGTTGTAGCAGCAGAGGTAATTGTAATTCCTCTTTCTTGCTCTTGTTCCATCCAATCCATAGTAGCTGCACCATCGTGCACCTCACCGATTTTATGACTTTTTCCGGTGTAGTATAGTATTCTTTCAGTCGTAGTGGTTTTACCAGCATCGATGTGAGCCATGATACCAATATTTCTGTAATCTTCGATAGGATTTGATCTAGCCATTATTTACTCTTTTAATTTTACCAACGATAATGAGAAAATGCTCTATTAGCCTCAGCCATCTTGTGAGTGTCTTCTCTCTTTTTAACTGCATTGCCCTTGTTAGAAAAAGCATCCATTAGCTCATTAGACAATCTATCAATCATTGTATTTTCGCCTCTGGCCCTTGCTGAACTGATTAGCCATCTTATTGCAAGTGCTTGTTTCCTGTCATTTCTTACCTCAACAGGTACTTGATAAGTGGCACCACCAACTCTTCTAGATCTTACTTCCACATCCGGCATTACATTCTTGAGCGCTTCATGAAATACATTTACGGGATCTTGCTTGCTTTCCTGCTCAATTTTATCGAAAGCACCATAGATTATTTTTTCTGATGTAGACTTCTTGCCTGATAGCATAAGACTACTCATAAATTTGGAAATCACTTTATCACCAAATTTCGGATCAGGTAAAACTTCTCTTTTCTCTGCGCGTCTGCGTCTTGACATTTAAAATTCCTTATTTTGGTTTCTTAGCGCCATATTTAGAGCGTCTTTGTTTTCGATCTTGTACTCCTTGAGTATCTAACACACCTCTAATAATGTGGTATCTAACACCTGGCAAATCTTTTACTCTACCGCCTCTGATAAGCACAACTGAGTGTTCTTGCAAATTATGGCCTTCCCCTGGAATATAACTTGTTACTTCAAAACCATTTGATAACCTAACTCTAGCAACTTTTCTTAATGCTGAATTCGGCTTCTTTGGCGTGGTAGTATAAACACGTGTGCATACACCGCGCTTTTGTGGACAAGCCTCCATAGCGGGAACTTTATTCCTTTTAACCTGAGCTTTACGAGGTTTCCTTAGTAGTTGATTAATAGTTGGCATATTAACCAATTTCCTTTCAAAATTTTATTCTTTTTAGTTTCTCAAT
>Ga0181591_10005575_pt1 | contig 10941 bp, 12 predicted proteins | sample 071ome_33_FD_133757 | JGI IMG/M metagenome (GOLD analysis project Ga0181591, IMG submission 133757) | Coastal salt marsh microbial communities from the Groves Creek Marsh, Skidaway Island, Georgia - 071412AT metaG (megahit assembly) | ecosystem: Environmental > Aquatic > Marine > Intertidal...
AGTGTCCCGTTCGTCTAGAGGCCTAGGACACCGCCCTTTCACGGCGGTAACAGGGGTTCGACTCCCCTACGGGATACCACTTATTCGACATATGTTGGTTATGATTAAGTCAATAACGGACATATCTTGAGAGCGGAGCGCTCTTAGAGAGAAGAATTGCGGGAATAGCTCAGTTGGTAGAGCACAACCTTGCCAAGGTTGGGGTCGCGAGTTCGAGTCTCGTTTCCCGCTCCAAATTAAAAAACCAGAACAGTGTTCTGGTTTTTTTATGCCCACAAGAAAGACAAAGCACCTAAAAAGGTGCTTGAGTCTATTGAGCTTGGAAAATTGATTGCTTAGCGGCTAGATAGTCGAAGTTTTCATCCCCTTCGGCTAATAAATCATCTAGTTTTTGGAATTTAGCGATTTCTTCATCTGGCATGAAATGAAGGGCTTCACCACCAAAATACCAAAGGACTTCACGACCTAGATGAGGTGCTAAGCTTGGATAGTTACGAAACAATCGGCTGAGCCAGCTTTGGCCCTCGAATGAGGCATCCACATGATGCTCTTCGAGCAGCTGAATAACCTGTATTAGCTGTTCTAAAAAAGATTGATCAGACTCTTCCAGTTCGCTTTGATTGAATGGAAAACCTTGTTGCATGGAATTTAAGAAATCTTTAAGCAAAATCAGGGTATGATGGTGAGGATTATACGTTTGCATAGAACAATACTGTTATGAGCTCATTACATGATTATATAGGGCCCGCATTAAGTATTACGGGGCTGAAAAAAGTTTACGATAACGGCCACGTGGCACTTAAGGGCATAGACCTTGAAGTGGCGCAGGGCGACTTTTTTGCTTTGCTAGGCCCAAATGGTGCCGGTAAGTCTACCACACTTGGTATCGTATCGGGATTAGTGAATAAGACAGAAGGGCAGGTGAAGTTGTTCGGTTTGGATATCGAAGGTGATTGGTATCAGGCAAAACGACTATTAGGCGTTGTGCCCCAAGAATTTAATTTCAATCAATTTGAAAAAGTGCAAGACATCGTTATTACCCAAGCGGGTTATTACGGTATGCCTACCAAACAAGCTCAGATCGAAAGTGATAAATACCTCAAAGCGTTGGATTTGTGGGAAAAACGCGATGTGCCTTCTCGCATGTTATCTGGTGGTATGAAACGTCGTTTAATGATTGCCCGAGCATTGGTTCATAATCCAAAGCTGCTTATCTTAGATGAGCCCACAGCTGGTGTGGATATTGAGCTTCGTCATAGTATGTGGGAGTACCTCGTAAAGCTAAATAAAGAATTTGGCACCACCATTATCTTAACCACGCATTATCTAGAAGAGGCGGAAAGTCTTTGTCATAACATCGCCATCATCAATAACGGCGAGATTGTAAAAAACACCAGTAAGCGGGCGTTATTGGAAGAGCTTCACAAGCAAACATTTGTGGTAGAGCTTGCGCAGGCTTACACTCAGCGCCCACAGTTAAATGGTTTGGATGCCAGTTGGATGGACGATCAATGCATCGAAGTGGAAGTTGAAAAGGGCACGGCTATTAATGAGTTATTCACGGTGTTCAATTCTATGGATATTCAAGTGAGCGGTATTCGTCCTAAATCGAATCGTTTAGAAACCTTATTTGTGGATGCGGTAAGGAAATAACATGATGTCATTTATAAGTGCTTACTGGATTGCGTTTACCACCATTTTAGTCAAAGAAGTTCGCCGTTTTATGCGCATTTGGCAACAAACCTTATTGCCACCAGCCATAACCATGACGTTGTATTTTATTATTTTTGGTAATTTGATTGGCTCGCGTATTGGTGAGATGTCAGGGTTAAATTATATGGCCTTTATTATGCCGGGCCTGATTATGATGAGTGTGATTAATAATGCATATTCTAATGTTTCGAGCTCCTTTTTTAGTAATAAATTTCAACGCAGTGTAGAGGAGCTGCTAGTAGCACCTGTGCCTAACAGTGTGATACTTGCGGGGTTTGTTTTTGGTGGTGTTGCACGGGGTATTCTGACGGGCATTATTGTCACAATTGTTGCTGTGTTTTTTACCGACATTCAAGTGCATAACTTTTGGATTTTAACGTCCATCGTGTTGTTATCCTCTATCTTATTTTCGTTAGGAGGGTTTATTAATGCGCTTTACGCGAATAAATTTGATGATGTATCTATCATTCCCACATTTGTATTAACCCCGCTTTCATACTTAGGTGGTGTGTTTTTTAGTACGGATTTATTACCAGAAGGCTGGCGATTAGTGTCAGAATTTAACCCTATTCTGTATATGGTGAATGGTTTTCGATTTGGTATGTTAGGGGTAAGCGATGTAAGTCTTGTTACCTGCTATGCCATTTTAATTAGTGTGATAGTTGTTTTAACCGCTTACAGTATGTGGCTGCTAAAACGTGGTAAAGGAATTCGCAGTTAATGAGTCACGATAAAACAGAATTGCTGCTAGGTAAGCATACAGAGTATGTATCTCAGTACGATAAATCACTGATATTTCCCATTGCTCGCTCTGAGAATCGTGCAAAGCTCACAATGCCAAGGGAAAAAGCAAATGGTGAATTGCCTTTCTTTGGTTTTGATGTGTGGACAGGCTATGAAATCTCTTGGTTGAATAACAAAGGGAAGCCTCAAGTGGCTATTGCGGAATTTATTATTCCGGCTGAGTCCAAAAATATTGTGGAATCCAAATCGTTTAAGTTGTATTTGAATAGTTACAATCAAACTCACTTTGATGATCAAGCCCAAGTGCAGGCTACAATGCAACAAGACCTGTCTAAAGGGTTTAATGCAGATATTGAGGTGGTGCTATATCCAGTAATAGGGTTTCCATTAAATGGCAATAACTTGGGTGAGTGCATCGATGATTTGGATATCCAAGTGCAAAATTATTCACCGGATTTCAGTCTGTTGAAAGTAAGCGATAGTGAGAACGCAAGTGAAGTTCTTCATAGCCACTTATTAAAATCCAACTGCCCAGTGACATCACAACCGGATTGGGCCACCGTGGTGATTCAATATGAAGGCTCCAAAATTGATCATGAAGCCTTATTGCAATACATCATTAGCTATCGCAATCATGATGACTTCCATGAGCATTGTGTGGAGCAAATTTTCTGTGATTTATTAGCAGCCGGGTCATTTAGCCAGTTGATCGTGTCTGCTCGATACACCCGTCGTGGCGGTTTGGATATCAATCCAACCCGTTCTTTACAGCCTATCTCATCAGAGCAACGAATAGGGCGCTTAGACCGTCAGTAACCCTTATTGATAAGCCAGTAGTCAGTGGATTGCTTGGCTTATTTTGACTCCCTCTTTTAAATCATTGATATCAGTCATCAAAGTGGTCAAATTTCCTCAGTCACAAAACAAAGTTATGTAAATTAATATTGAGAAGTATTATCATTATCAATAATCAAGATGTCATTGGTAGGTATCTATGTTTTTCGAAGACTTAAAAGTGGGGGATAACGCTGTTGTTACAGCAGCGGACTCAGACTCTACAGAACAACATCAAAGATTAATGATTCTAGGTCTCACTGAGGGCACACACTTTCATGTGACACGGGTTGCACCGTTAGGAGACCCTATTGAAATCCGTTTAAGAGGTTTTAACTTGAGCTTGCGTCGTGCAGAGGCAAAAGGGGTTAAGGTTCAAAAAGTATGAGTACCCAGCACTACACTATTGGCTTGGTGGGAAACCCAAACTGTGGAAAAACCACCTTATTTAACGCACTAACCGGTACGCGCCAGCGGGTAGGCAACTGGCCAGGTGTAACTGTTGAGCGAAAGTCCGGCACCTATTCTCATGCCGATACTGAGTACCAAGTTGTGGACTTGCCAGGCACTTATAGTGTGATCGCTGATATCAATGGCGACTCATTGGATGAACAAATTGCGCAGCAATTTATTCTGAATAAAGAAGCGGATTTGATCATCAATGTGCTGGATGCATCCAGTTTAGAGCGTGGTTTGTACCTTACTTCTCAGCTTTACGATGCGGGCATTCCCATGATCGTGGCCTTAAACATGGTGGACGTGGCCCACAGCAAAGGTATGCATCTCGATCATCAAATATTGGCGGAGCAGCTTGGTTGCCCTGTGATTCCTTTGATTGCATCTCGAGGAGATGGATTGGTGACTTTGATGGATATGGTGGAAAACCGCATCCAAAAAGGCACATGCCTAGCGCGCCCTTATGAATATGCCAATGAAATTGAAACCAGCTTAAGACAGATTCAGGAACACCTCACACAAAAAGAATCAGATGCGACACCACTTTTAGCGACCTTGCTATTAGAGCAAGGCCGAGTACCTCAAGAAGCGAACATCAATGGTTCTGAACAGCTATCCTCTCAATTAATTCAAGCTCGGTACCAATGGGTGGATACAGTCTGTGCTGAGGTTATCCAGCAACACCAAATGGAAAAGAAAACCCTGGGTGAGCGCATTGATGACATCGTATTGAATCGTGTGTTGGCTTTGCCCATTTTTTTAGGGGTGATGTATTTACTCTTTTTGTTTGCCATTAACTTTGGCAGTGCGTTTATTGATTTTTTTGACATCACTGCCCAAGCAATCTTTGTTGAAACCCCTCGTTGGGCGTTATCAGCCATGGGGTCTCCAGAATGGTTGACCACCTTTATAGCAGATGGTGTTGGCGGGGGTATTCAACTTGTAGCCAGCTTTATTCCTGTTATTGCCGCGTTGTTTTTAGCGTTATCGTTTTTAGAAGACGTGGGTTACATGGCCCGTGCGGCGTTCATTATCGATAGAATGATGCGCGCGTTAGGTTTACCCGGTAAAGCATTTGTTCCACTGATTGTGGGGTTTGGTTGTAACGTCCCCGCCGTCATGGCAGCCAGAACGTTAAATCGTGAAGGGGACCGTTTGGTCACCACCATGATGGCCCCATTTATGTCATGCGGAGCACGATTAACCGTTTATGCTTTATTTGCAGCGGCTTTCTTTCCGCAAAACGGTCAAAATATTGTATTTGGTCTATATCTTATCGGAATTCTCGTGGCTATTTTTACGGCATTTTTGATGCGTCGTTTTATGTTACCGGCACAAGAAAGCTCATTTATCATGGAGTTACCACCATATTTATTGCCGACCACTCGTAATCTGTTTATGCATACGTGGCATCGCTTAAAAGGCTTTGTAGTGCGTGCGGGTAAAGCCATTGTTGCTGTTGTGATTGTATTAAATGTACTTAATTCAGTTGGAACAGATGGCTCGTTTGGTAATGAAAATCAAGAAAACTCTGTGCTTTCAGAAGTGGGTAAAATGATCACACCTATTTTTGAACCTATGGGCATACAAGAGGAAAACTGGCCTGCAACCGTGGGAATTTTTACCGGCTTGTTTGCTAAAGAAGTGGTAGTGGGAACCTTAGATGCACTCTATTCACAAGGGGCGAGTAAGGACGACGCATTTGATTTCCTCGGCATGCTTTCTGAGGCCCTAGCAACGATTCCTGCCAATATTTCAGATATTACGGCTAATCTAACTGATCCACTGGGTTTAGATTTAGGGGATTTAAGTGATACCCAAACCATTGCAGCCAGTCAAGAAATTCAAGAAAGTACTCTGGGTGCATTACAAACATTCTTTGTTACCCCTTGGGCGGCATTTTGTTACTTATTATTTATATTGCTGTATATGCCATGTGTGGCCACAGTAGGTGCCATTGTGAAAGAGCATGGACACTATTGGGCGGGATTTAGCATGTTATGGTCGTTCAGTGTGGCGTATGTGTTGTCTGTTGGCTTATATCAACTGGTGAATTGGCAAGCACATCCAACCACGTCAGCACTTTGGATAATCGCTTTAACGATTTGGCAATTGGTTTTAACTGTTCTTATTTTGCGTTCGGGTAAGCGCCAAGCGCTGAAAGAAAACTTAATACCAATTGTTCAGGTTAAATAATTACAGACCTGAGTTTTAGCATCAAAAAAGCCCGGCATACAAGCCGGGCTTTTTTATTCGATTCGCCTTAGAGAACACTTAAAAAACCTAAAGGATGGTGCGACTTTGCTATGCTGAACATGAATAAAACACAAATAATCGCTGCGGCAAAATACGTGCGGCGCTTCATGATAGAAGGGTTTTTCATGGTTTGTATGCCAAACAGAATATAGCCCACAAGTAATGCCAGTTTTACGGTTAGCCAAGATTGCTCTAATGGGTAAAACCCCGTTATAAACATTAAGCTAATACCAGTGATAAACAATAGAGAGTCAATGGAATGAGCTGAAATTTTAACGGCTTTTCTCTCCTGCCACTTTTTACCTGTGATACTTAACCCTCCACGAATAAGAAAAAACACAATGCTGATGACTACTAAAAGCAGATGGGTATGTTTGAAGGGTAGATATAGATTTTCCAATTCTAAGCCTTATTCGAAATGATTCGATATGTAAGTTGACAAACGTCCGATTTAATATTTAAATGATAATCATTATCATTTACTTGCTTGGATTATTATATGAAACACCCTAAAAATATACAGGATGTGCTGACACTTTGGGAGTCATACACCCTAAAGGCAAATGAATTCTATCACCGTGGTGAGTTTAAGCAGGCCACAAGGGTGTTTTCTAAGACAGTAGACTTGATTGAGCCTTGGCTACAAAAAGAAACCCGCGAGCTTCACAGGGTGATGCACTTGTTTGTTTTGTCGTGTCACAACACTGCCCATTCTTCCTATCAAATGGGCCGTAAGAAAGAAGCGGAGTTTTATTACAGCCACGCTCATTTTCGCCTTTTAAGTCTTGTGAGTCAGCCAAAGCTGCCTTCGAAGTTCCTTGAGCAAGCCGTAAATGAAATTAAGTCCACGTTCAAACAATTAAAAGCCTACTTGGACTCAATGAACAAGAAACAATTGGCGGGTAACATACAAGAAGAAAGCATGCGGGTGATAAGGGCCAGCTATATGCATTATGTGGAGGATGTGTTCATGGCGTAGGTCATTTGTTACCACCTACGCACACGAAATTTTATTACCATTTAGTAGCCGATGGCACCCATTTGAAATTGCTCTGACTCTAGATTGACATGATATTTCATGTTGCGCTTTTGAGTTTCTTTTAAAAGCTGGTCGCTACTCATCTGGCTATAGTGCTGGGTAAGTAATGCATGATGAATCAGGGATACTTCTCTGTCTGATAAGTCCTTGGCTTCTTGTGCACTGAAAAACTGGTTACGAATTAAGTCGTTACGCCATGCAGTAGGATCATTATCGGCAACCATTATATGTTGAACAATTGTACTTACTAGCGGATTCATTTTAGCCATGGTGCACCTCTGTTGATTGAACATGCTCATCCAATTTAGATTCTACAGAGGGTACTTTCCACTTTTATCGGTTTTTCATACTTGAAAAATCTAAGCCATTTTTTCTTGTGAAGAATAATTATAAAAAATGCATATTGCACAATAGCACCAGTAAAATTAGGTCTTAAAGGTATTTTTCTAAAAAAGCTGGGTTAGTGGCTTTGCTCGTCTAGTTTGTTATTGCGAATGAATCTGCTTTTTAGATATAAATACGGCGTTTTTAGAATGGCTAAAAACTTAATAATAAAAAGAGAAGCACAATGAAAACATTCTTAGTTAGCATAGTATTTGCGGCCCTATCTTTGTCTGCTCAAGCTAAAGAGGTGGCTGGCGTTGATATGCCGGATCAATTAAAGACCAAAGAACAATCACTATTGTTAAATGGTGCAGGCGTTCGAACCAAGTTCTTTATGGATATTTATGCCGCAGGTTTGTATCTGCCACAGACTTCAAAAGAAGCGCAGTCCATCATTGAACAAGAAAAGCCCATGGCGTTACGACTTCACGTCACTTCAGGGCTGTTAAGTTCAGAAAAAATGGAGTCAGCAACACGAGAAGGCTTTGAAAAGTCCACAGGCGGAAATACGGCACCTATTCAAGACACGATTGATGCCTTTATTGAAAACTTCAAAGATGCCATTGCAGAAAATGATGTGTTTGACTTTGTTTATGATCCAAGTGAAGGCGTGAATGTATACAAAAATGGAGAGTTGAAGTCGACGATACAAGGCACCGAATTTAAACAAGCGTTATTTGGTATTTGGTTGTCTGAAGATGCCGTGCAAGAAGACTTGAAAGAAGGGCTTTTAGGTAGTTTGTAATATCAAATTAAACAATAAAGCCTTAGGGCTTTATTGTTTATCCTGCCATTTTGAGAGGGTTTCTTCTAGTCGATCGAGCTTAATCGGTTTGCTCAAGAAATCACTCATGCCTGCAGCAAAACATTCTTTTTGTTCTTCTTCTGTTGCGCCTGCTGTTAAAGCAATCACAGGTAGCTGGCTGAAAGCAGTGTCTTCACGAATCTTACGTGTGGCGCTGATGCCATCCAGTACGGGCATTTGACAGTCCATTAAAACCAGACTGTATTTTCCGGTTTTTAATGCATCAATGGCTTCTTGTCCGTTATTGGTAATATCAAATTCATAATCGAGCTTTTTGAGCATACCGCTGATCACCATTTGGTTCGTAGGGTTGTCTTCTGCGATCAAAATTCTTGATAAAGGCTTTGCTGATAGATTGGCCTCTTTTACAGTTTTGGCTGGCTGTTGCTCCTCGCCCTGGCTCAATTTAATGTCGAAGATAAACGTTGAGCCTAGTCCTACTTGGCTTTCAACCGTAATATGACCGTCCATTAATTCGATTAAACGTTTACTTATTTGTAGCCCCAAACCGGTTCCACCATATTTACGTGTAGTGGAGGAGTCAACTTGGGTAAATGCTTCAAACAAGGTGTTTAACTTGTCTTCCGGTATACCAATGCCGGTATCTTTTACTCGAAATTCAAGTTGGATATCAGGAGAGGTAGCTAGAGATATTACCTCTAAATTGATGCCGCCTTCAGAGGTAAATTTTAAGCTATTACTGATAAGGTTGAGTAAAATTTGTCGTATTCTTAGTGGATCGCCATTCAAGAAGGTTGGAATGCTTGGGTCTATTGAAAACGAATAGTTAAGCTGCTTTTCTTTGAGTTGAGCGACAAAAATATTCTCTAGTGATTCGCATATTTCTTTTAGTGAAAAGTTAATATGTTCAAGCTCTAATTTTCCGGCTTCAATTTTAGAAAAATCTAAAATGTCGTTAATAATAGATAGCAATGTCTCTCCAGATTGCTCTATGGTGGTGACATATTTAGATTGCTCTTCACTGAGTGGGGTTTGAGATAAAATATCGGTTATCCCAATAATGCCATTTAATGGTGTGCGGATTTCATGGCTCATGTGTGCAAGAAATTGCGATTTAGCTTCCGATGCGGCAGCCGCTGTGCGGGTTTCTTGCTCTGCTGACATAATTTGACGTTGAAGTTCCGCCGCGTGGCGAATGTCTCGATAGGATCGAAGGGCATTCAACAAGGCCATACGCAGTTTATGGGCTGTTATGTCAGTTTTACTGAGATAGTCGTTAATGTCGTAATCTTGGAATACAGATTCTTCTGGCGCCGCACCGGGTTGGCCTGTGCGGATCAGTAATCGAATTTCATTGTTGTTGTATTCATTGCGTATGTGGTTGACCAATTCTAGGCCTGCATTGTCGGTTTCCATTACGACATCCACTAGGGCAACGGCCACATTATCGTGATTGGCCAAATAGTTGATGGCTTCTTTTGCGCTCATGGCGCTGGCCAGCTGAATAGGGTGGCCATCAAACTCAAAACCACGTAGTACCATTTTTGTTAGTTGGTGAACGTATTCATCATCATCCACCACTAAAACGAGGTACTCTGGTTCAGTACTTGTAGGCTCAACTATGGTCTCTTGTGAGCTGATTTCAGTTTCATCACCGAAAAGCAGGTCATCACCTGAACTCATTAAGATTCTCCCTAACCCTATACTTCATGGGTGTACTATAAAGTATAGACACCAATGCTTATTCTTCTTCTAATTGTGTGCATTATAAAGACTTTTATTCAGGAAAATCACAATTAGCCCAAATATTTAGTACATGGACTATATCATTGAATTTAAAGGGTTTTCCTAAAAATTCATTCATTCCCGCGTCCATGCATGCTATTCGGTTACTTTCTCGAATATCCGCGGTTAATGCAACAATAGGAGTAGGTGAACGATGATTTTCCTGTTCAAACTGTCTAATTCTTTGCGTACATTCAAGCCCACTCATGCCTGGCAGCATGCAATCCATGAACACTAAGTCAAACTTATCAAGTGTAAATAGCTCGAAACCTTTCTCGCCAGTATCGCCATGATGAACGATACAGCCGAGTTTTAATAAGTATTGCTCAATAACCATGAAGTTAATGGGGTTATCCTCTACAACGAGTAGCTTAATATTTTCAAATTTTGGTTCCGCTGGGTTTAGGTCCATATAGGGGCCTTATGGCATAAATAATTAGGCTAGTTTTGACGTGTACTGTCTATATTGTTTATTCACTTACTAACTATGGCAAAGTTATGAGCGCAAAGCGAAAGATTTTCAGAATGAAAAAAGCCCACAGAAAGTGGGCTTATGGGATTAAGTTATGAGAGAAAAAATTAGTGCTTAGTGACTTTCTTCGATGGAGTGTCATCTTTCGCTGGTTTCTCTTCTTTTTCATCTTCATGATGCTCATCTTCGCGACCAATATCGGCAATATCTCTTAAACGTTCAAGCACCTTATAGTTAACAGAACCTTTCGGGAAATTGCCTTTTTTGTTGAGTTTACCGGCTTTTTTATCTGTTAGAATTTCAAGGGCTTGATCGACAGACTCAATGCCATAAATTGAGAACTGTCCGCTGGCAACGGCGTCAATGACCTCTTGTTTGAGGACTAAATGCTTCACATTTGATGCCGGAATTAAGACCCCTTGCTTTTTGTTTAAGCCACGGGCTTTACAGATTGAGAAAAAGCCTTCGATTTTTTCATTAATCCCGCCTACA
>Ga0181591_10005576_pt1 | contig 10941 bp, 9 predicted proteins | sample 071ome_33_FD_133757 | JGI IMG/M metagenome (GOLD analysis project Ga0181591, IMG submission 133757) | Coastal salt marsh microbial communities from the Groves Creek Marsh, Skidaway Island, Georgia - 071412AT metaG (megahit assembly) | ecosystem: Environmental > Aquatic > Marine > Intertidal zone...
ATCGTACCATTTGCCAGTGGTTATCTGCCGCGTGACAAGCATCACATCTATTATGAAGAATGCGGCAATCGCCACGGCATCCCGATCTTGTTTCTGCATGGTGGCCCCGGGGCAGGCACCGCACCCATGCACCGGCGGCTGTTTAATCCCGACCGGTTTCGGATCATTTTGTTTGATCAGCGCGGCTGTGGCCAATCGCGGCCGCATGGGACGCTTGATGACAATTCGACCGACGCGTTGATCGGTGATATCGAGGCGTTACGTCTGCATTTAGGGGTCAAGTCATTTGTGCTGTTTGGCGGCTCATGGGGCAGCACCTTGGCCTTGGCCTATGCGATTGCTTATCCGGAAAATGTGACCAAATTGATTTTGCGCGGAATCTTTTTGGGAACCGCGGCCGAAGTTGACTGGTTTTTGCATGATATGGGACGGTTCTTTCCGGAAGCGGCGGATCGGTTTTTGGGGCTTCTTGATGTGCATGAGCGCCAGAATGTGCTTGCCAGCTATTACCAGCGCCTGTCGAGCGCCGACAAAGCTGTCTGCCAACCGGCGGCCGAGGCGTGGGCTTCTTATGAAACATCCTGTTCAACCCTGCGGGCCGCCCATCGCCAGATGACCGGGACAAGTGCCTTGTCGATGGCCCGGATCGAGGCGCATTATTTTGTCAATAACTGCTTTATGCCGGATAATCATATCATGCAGAATATTGGCCGGATCCGGCATCTTCCGGCGACCATCGTTCAAGGTCGACATGATGTGATCTGTCCACCCCACACCGCCTATGAACTTGCCCGTGCGTGGGGCAGCCATGCGCGGCTGGAATTGGTGGATGCGGCAGGCCACTCGACCTTTGAAACCGGTATCGCACATGCGCTGATGGCGGCATTAGACGAAATTTGACACATGCAAATTGTATTTTATGCGCCGTGTTGCTGTTACGATTTTATTAAATCGGCCTAGTCTATATCAGCTTAACACCGGCTGATCTTGTCAGTCGGCGTTGTTGATTGTCCGGATGATAAAGTCAGTAAGGCAGGCGTTGATGCGAGCTCCTCCAGACGGTAGTAGTGAACGGAATTATCAAATAACCAACAACAATGCGATCGATATGTATGTCGGCAAGCGTGTGCGTTTGCGCCGAACGCTGATGGGGATGAGCCAAGAACAGCTTGGCGCCAATCTTGATATTACCTTTCAGCAGGTTCAGAAATATGAACGCGGATCAAACCGGATCAGCGCCTCTCGGCTCTGGGATATCAGTCAAATCCTTGATGTCCCGATCAGCTTTTTCTTTGACGATATGTCGGAAAGCACGATGCGAAACTCGCCACGCCGGATCAGTCGTGGCTGTGGTGCGGCAGATGTCGATTTTGAGATTGTCACCGATCCGATGGCACGCCGCGAAACCTTGGAACTGGTACGCACCTATTACACCATCCACAATCCGGCGGTTCGCAAACGCATTGCCGAAATGGTGAAATCCATTGCCACAACGCTGGTAGGCGAATAATCTGGTCTGGATATATCAAAAGGCCGGATCAATGAGTGATACAGATAATACCCCCCCGCCAGCAGCGCCGCGTTCGCTGGATAAGATTAGTTTTGAGGACGCGCTTGGCGAATTGGAACGGATCGTTGCTTCGCTTGAACGTGGCGAGGTGTCGCTTGATGATGCGATCAAGGCGTTTGAACGTGGTACCGAATTGAAATCCCATTGTCAGGCCCGGCTGGAAGAAGCACGGATGCGGGTTGAAAAGATCAAGCTGCCATCGGCGGGCGAGGCCCCCGATGCGGCAACGCCGTTTGACCCGTCGGTTGGCTGATAGCGTGACAGGCCCCGCTTTTGAACAGCAGTTGCGCGATGATGCAGCCGCCTGCGAATCGGTTTTGGAAGGCCTGCTGACAACGGCGGCTGGCCCGGCAACACGCTTGTCTGCCGCGATGCGCTATGCGGTGCTGAATGGGGGCAAGCGCATGCGGGCAGCATTGGTGATGGGGGCGGCCCGTCTGATGCAAGGCGGGGCGCAAAGCGGGGCGGAAGACGCGGCACTGGACCGGCGCATGTTGCGGGTGGCAGCGGCGGTTGAATGTCTTCACGCCTATTCGTTGGTCCATGATGATTTGCCGGCGATGGATGATGCGGCAACCCGGCGTGGGCAACCAAGCACCCATCTTGCGTTTGACGAGGCAACGGCCATTTTGGCCGGTGATGCGTTGCAGACAATGGCGTTTGAAATATTGGCCGATCCGTTGACGCATCCTGACCCGGCGGTGCGTGTGGCGCTGGTTATGGAACTGGCCCAAGCCGCGGGCGCTGCCGGTATGGCTGGCGGACAAATGCTTGATATTGAGGCAGAAGCCACCAGCTTTGACCTTGAGCAGACGAAAACCATGCAAATGATGAAAACTGGTGCCTTGATGTCTTGCGCGGTGGTTTCGGGCGGGCTTGTTGGTGGCGCTGATTCGCAATTGCTGACAGCGCTGCGCGCCTATGCGCGGCAATTGGGGCTGGCATTCCAGATTGCTGATGATTTGCTGGATTATCGGGGCGATGCGGCGGTGCTTGGCAAGCCGGCCGGACAGGATGCGCTGCGCGGTAAGGCTGGTTTTGTCACTTTGATGGGCTATGAACAGGCTGCCGCCGCGGCACAGGCGATGATCGACACCGCCAATGCGGCTTTGATGCCATGGCAAACTACGGCTGGCTATTTGCAGAATCTCGCGACATTCGCTATTACACGCAAAAGATGATAAACAAACTGAAATCGTGAACGTCACATAGCAGTGGCTAGGCCTTTCACTTTTCAGCGAACAGTTAAGCGGTAACAGCGGACCAGTTGAAACAAATGCGAACCCCCCTTCTTGATCGGATCAGCGACATTGACGATCTGCGGCGTTTGCCGGAGACCGAGCTGGCGCCGCTTGCCGACGAGTTGCGGGCGGCCACGATTCAGGCGGTTTCAAAAACGGGCGGTCATCTTGGGGCCGGGCTTGGCGTTGTCGAATTGACGGTGGCGTTACATTATGTGTTTGCCACACCGCATGACCGATTGATCTGGGATGTTGGGCATCAGGCCTATCCGCATAAAATCCTGACCGGCCGTCGGGACCGGATCGATACATTACGCCAAAAGGGCGGATTGTCGGGATTTACCAAACGCAGCGAGTCGGTGTTTGATGCATTTGGTGCCGGCCATTCGTCGACATCTATTTCCGCCGGGCTTGGGATGGCGGTGGCCAGCGAGATGCAAGGCCAGCATCGCAATGTCATTGCGGTGATCGGTGACGGGTCAATGAGCGCCGGCATGGCGTATGAAGCGATGAATAATGCTGGGGCGTCGGATAGCCGGTTGATTGTCATTCTGAATGATAATGATATGTCGATCTCACAGCCGGTTGGCGCGATGAGCAGCTATCTGTCACGCCTTATCACCTCACAGCCATTTCATTCGATTCGGGATCTGATGCGCGAGGTCGCCAGCCATTTTCCCGCTGAAATTGAACGGACTGCCCGCCGGGCCAAAGATGCGGCGCGCGATTTGATCGGCGGCAATTCGGTATTCAGCCAGCTTGGTTTTATGCATATCGGGCCGATCGACGGGCATGATATGGGGCATTTGCTGCCGGTATTAAAGAATTTGCGTGACCGGCCTGATCATGGACCGGTGCTGGTGCATGTGGTCACTGAAAAAGGCCATGGCCACCCCTTTGCCGGCCCATCTGTCGAAAAATATCATGCGGTACCAAAATTCGACGTTGTCACCGGTACCCAGCACAAACCGGCCGGTAACCTTCCGTCTTACACCTCGGTCTTTGCGTCGAGCCTGATTGCGGCGGCAGAGGATGATACGGCGATTGTCGCGATCACCGCGGCAATGCCGTCCGGCACCGGTCTTGATAAGGTCAAGGCACGGTTTCCGGCACGGGTCTTTGATGTTGGCATTGCCGAACAGCATGCGGTCACATTTGGCGCCGGTTTGGCAGCCGAAGGCATGAAGCCCTTTGTTGCGCTTTATTCGACATTTTTACAGCGTGGCTATGATCAGCTTGTACATGATGTGGCGATCCAGAATCTACCGGTGCGCTTTGCGATTGACCGGGCTGGTCTGGTCGGCGCCGATGGGGCCACCCATGCCGGGGTTTATGATCTTGCTTTTTTATCATGTCTTCCCAATATGATGATCATGTGCCCGGCGGATGAAGCCGAACTGATGCATATGGTCGCCACCGCTGCCGCATATGATGACGGCCCCTGTGCGGTCCGCTATCCGCGCGGCGAAGGGGTTGGCTGTGCGCTGCCGGACAAGGGCATGCCGCTGGAAATCGGGAAAGGCCGGATCGTGCGCCGCGGCACCGATATCGCCATTTTGTCGATTGGCACCCGTTTGGCGGCATGTGATGCGGCGGTTGAGGCGCTGGCGGCTAGCGGGATCAGTGCGACACTGGCCGATGCGCGATTCGCCAAACCGATCGATAGCGATCTTTTGTCCGATCTTGTCGAGACCCATGCCGCCTTGTTGATTGTGGAAGAGGGCGCGCCTGGCGGTTTTGCGGCGCATGCGCTGGCATGGATGGCAAATGCGGGGCGCCTTGATGGGCGCATCGCGGTGCGCGCTTTGACGCTGCCTGACCGGTTTATCGATCATGACAGCCAGTCGGGGCAATTGGCGCTGGCCGGGCTGGATGCGGCCGGTATCGAGCGGGCAGCAAAGCGGCTTGTGCAACCGGGCAAAGGCCAGCAAACCCACTCCACGCTGCGCCCCGCCTGATTGGCACCGGGCCGGTGCCGCCCTTCCCTTGGAATAAAGAGCGTGACCAAAACCAGATCGCACCACAGTGATGATAGGCTAGCCGATAGTGCCAGCGGCCCGGTTCGGGCCGATGCCCTGCTGTTGGCGCGCGGTCTGGTATCATCGCGTGATCGGGCGCGTGATCTGATTGCCGCCGGTAAGGTCATCGCCGATGGTATGCTTGTCAAAAAGCCGGCCAAAATGCTTGCCCTTGGTAGTGACATAGAAATCACCGGTATGGTTAATCCGTGGGTTAGTCGGGCGGGGCTGAAACTGGCGGGTGGACTTGATGCCTTTCCGGTGGTTGATATCGCTGGCAAGCTGGCGCTTGATATTGGGGCCAGCACCGGCGGTTTTACCGATGTGTTGCTGGCGCATCGGGCGGCGCATGTGATCGCGGTTGATGTGGGTAGCGGACAATTGCACCCGCGGCTTGCGGCTGACCCGCGGGTGACTGTTATGGACGGGGTTAATGCACGCTATCTCGATGCGTCGATGCTGCCGGCCGCACCGGCGGTACTTGTCTGTGACGCATCATTTATATCGCTGAAAAAACTATTGCCCGCGGCGCTTGACTTGGCGGCGCCGGCGGCGTTCTTGGTGGCATTGATTAAACCGCAATTCGAGGTTGGCAAGGGGCGGGTTGGCAAAGGCGGGGTGGTGCGTGATGCCGCGCTTCATCGCGACGTTGTGGCCGATATCGAAACCTGGCTTGTCGGCATGATGGGATGGCAGCATATCGGCACCATGCCATCACCGATTGACGGGCCGGATGGCAATCGGGAATTTTTGCTTATTGGGCAAAAGGCGGGGGCTGATCAGTCCAGCTGAAACCCGCATTGGGCGCGATGCCGCATCAACAAATCGACCAATACTAGCGACATCATCGCCTCGGCAACCGGGACGCCGCGGATACCAACACATGGGTCATGCCGCCCTTTGGTCACGACATCGACATTTTGACCATCAACATCGATCGATTTGCGTGGCGTCAGGATCGATGATGTCGGTTTGATCGCAATGCGTACAACGACCGGTTGGCCGGACGAAATGCCGCCAAGTACGCCGCCGGCCTCGTTGCTCAAAAATTGGGGTCGGTCAAGGCTGTTGCCGGCCCGCATCTCGTCACTGGCAATGGCGCCATCCTTGGCCGCTAACGCAAAACCGCCGCCAATTTCAACGCCTTTGGCGGCATTGATGCTCATCATTGCGGCGGCCAACTCACTATCAAGCTTGCCATAGATTGGCTGGCCCAGTCCGGCTGGCACACCATCGGCCACCACCTCGATAATCGCACCGGCAGATGACCCGGCCTTGCGGACTTCGTCAAGATAGGTTTCCCACTGTTTGGCCATAACCGCATCGGGGCAGAAAAACGGGTTATTTGGCACCTCGTCCCAGTCAAACCGGTTGCGGTCAATCGGGTGCGGGCCAATCTGCACAACAGCGCCCCGCACACGGTAGTCGGCCCCAAGCACGCGTTGCAGCGTCATATCGGCGATGGCTCCGGCGGCTACCCTGACGGCGGTTTCGCGCGCTGATGACCGGCCACCGCCACGATAGTCGCGATGCCCATATTTGATGTGATAGGTAAAATCGGCATGGCCGGGGCGAAATTGGCGGGCGATCTCGCCATAATCTTTTGATCGCTGGTCTTTGTTGCGGATCAGCAAACCAACCGGTGTACCGGTAGTTTTGCCGTCAAACACCCCCGATAAAATTTCGACCTCGTCATCCTCGCGCCGCTGGGTGACAAATTTGCTGGTGCCGGGACGCCGGCGATCCAGATAGGGCTGGATCAATGCCGCGGTCAAAGGCAGGTTTGGCGGCACACCATCAACCACACACCCTATTCCCGGCCCGTGGCTTTCCCCAAAGCTGGTGAAGTTGAATAATTTGCCAAATGTGTTATCGGCCATGTCAGACAACAGAAATATCAGGCGCGTCGACCGCCTTCATGCCGACAACATGATAGCCACAATCGACATGATGGGTTTCACCGGTCACGCCTGATGATAGATCAGACAATAAATAGAGGCCCGCCCCACCAACATCGGCAAGGGTCACATTGCGCTTTAGCGGCGAATTATATTGGTTCCATTTTAGAATATAGCGAAAATCCCCGATTCCCGATGCGGCCAGCGTTTTCATTGGGCCGGCTGACAGGCCATTGACCCGAATATTGCGCCCGCCAAGGTCAACCGCCAGATACCGGATTGAGGCTTCAAGCGCCGCCTTGGCGACCCCCATCACATTATAATGCGGCATTACCCGTTCAGCGCCATAATAGGTCAAGGTCAGCAGTGATCCGCCATCATTCATAATAGCGGCGGCGCGGCGGGCCACGGCGGTAAAGGAATAGACTGAAATATCCATGGTTTTGGCAAAATTGTCGCGTGAAGTGTCAACATAGCCGCCTTTCAGTTCTTCCTTGTCGGAATAGGCAATGGCGTGAAGCACAAAATCGATTTTGCCCCATGTCTTTTCCAAGGTGGCAAACACCGCGTCCATACTGCCCTCATCGGTCACGTCACATGGCATGACAAGATGGCTGCCAACCGATGCCGCCAGCGGCTCAACCCGCTTTTGCAGAGCCTCACCCTGATAGGTAAAGGCCAGATCAGCCCCTTGGTCCGCCAGTTTGGATGCGATGCCCCAAGCGATGGACCGGTCATTGGCAACGCCCATGATAAGGCCTTTTTTGCCTGCCATGACACCTGTTGAAGCAGCTGGGTTTGACATGTGAACCTGCCTTTTATGTCTTTAAAAATGGTTTTAACGGCGGCGCTGTGTCGCGCTGCGTGAAGTTTACTCCAACAGGGCGCAAACATACAAGTGATGCCGTGCAAAACACGGCATCAACATGATGTGATCAAAATGTGGTGATCGTCTGCTGTTCTAACGCAACGAATAGGTCGTGCTACGCTGTACCTCGACGCGTGCCCCCACCATCAACGGGTTACGGGTCTGGATTTTGATCACCTGACCATCAACCTCGATATGGTTGCGATAGCCGGTCACCTCGTTGACCCGTTCTTCGCGGATAACGGTGGTTGTCGAACACACCTCTTGCTGCCTGTAGCCGACGATACGGCTGTTGTCAGGGTTGTTTTTGGCATGTTCACGGCCAATCAGGGCACCCGCCACCGTGCCGGCGGCACCCGCACCGTCATTATCGGACATTTTATTGCCGATCGCCGAGCCAATCAGTCCCCCGATAATCATCGATCCAAGTTCCGATCCGCCCTTTTGTTCGGCATATACCGGCACATCCTCGGTGCGGCAACTGCGTTGGTCGGTCGGCGTTTTCCGGACATAGGTCGATGTCAGGGTGATGGTGTCAACGACTGTGCCAACAACCGTGTCAACACGCGTGTCAGCCTGGGCTGATGTGATCAGGCCGGACAACAATAAGGTGGCAACAGCCATCTTGCCGGTCTGTTTGGTCAGTTTATGTGTCAAGCGGATCATGTTTCACCTCGGATCTGGCTGTGAAAGCGTTTTTCAAGCGAAAGCGTTTTTTTATGGCGCCTACGGTTACGATTATAACATAGCGCGACATTATGGCCATTATGTGGTGGTTTAGCGATGAATAACAAGGCCCGCCCGTGATCTGGCCAAAGATCATCCGGACCTGTGATGACAGGCATCTCGCATCTTGCGTCACCGTGGTGAAATGCCTAGATAGGAAGGGCGGGGTGATAGTGTGATGAGCAAGGAGATACCGAATGGAAATTGCTGCCGGAACCGATCCTTTTGCCCTGTTTCAGACATGGTATGATGAAGCGGTGAAAACCGAAATCAATGACCCTGATGCGATTGCGCTGGCGTCGGTCAATGCCGATGGCATGCCGTCGGTGCGGATGGTGCTGCTCCGTCGCTGGTCTGCGGCAGGGTTTTTGTTTTTTACCAACTATGAAAGCCGTAAGGCCGATGAATTGCTGGCCACCGGCAAGGCGGCCTTTTGCCTGCACTGGAAAAGTCTGCGGCGACAGATTCGCGTTGTCGGGTCGGTCAGCCAAGCCAGCGATGCCGACTCAGATGAATATTTTTACAGCCGCGGCCGGGGTAATCAGATTGGGGCATGGGCGTCCGCCCAATCGAGGCCGCTGGCCAGCCGTGACACGTTATTGGCTGAAGTGGCGCGGGTCGAACAGCAGTTTCCTGATGCGGTGCAACGTCCTCCACATTGGGGGGGCTTTTGTCTGGCGCCTGACGAAATTGAATTCTGGCAAGATGGCGAATTCAGGCTCCATGACCGGTTTCGCTTTTTGCGGCAGGCCGCTGGTGGGTGGGACATTCAAAGGCTGAATCCCTAAAGCCCTGCGGCACAGATCAACCGCCGCCTGTCTGTTGTGCGATCAATGCGCGCTATGGCGATATGCTGGCTTTGCACGCATATGCGCCGAATTTGGCAAAATCGGGTCGTTTGTTAGACGCTTTTCCTGACAGCTTTGCCTAAATTAGGAGGCGAACTCGGTAGGCGCTACCGGGTGACCGCATGAATGGCAGAACCGGGAGACAGGAAAATGAAATCGCATGCGCGGGCGGTAGTGATTGGCGGCGGTGTTGTGGGTGTCAGTGCGCTGTATCACCTTGCCAAAAAAGGCTGGGATGATGTGGTTCTGATCGAACGTAAAGAGCTGACATCGGGGTCTACATGGCATGCGGCCGGTTTGTTGCCGTTGTTCAACATGTCTTATTCGGTTGGCCAAATCCACAAATATTCAGTCAAGTTCTACCAAGAACTGCAACAGGAAACTGGCATGGATGTCGGCTTTCGTAACGTGTCCAATATCCGGCTGGCAACAACACCCGACCGGATGGATGAATTCCGCCAATATGCCGGTGTCGCCAGCACGATCGGGGTTCAGGTGGATATGCTGACCCCAGAACAGGTTCTTGATTATTGGCCAATGTGCAATATCGATGGGCTGATCGGCGCCATCCGGCACCCGGAAGATGGCTATATCCAGCCAGCTGATTTGACGCAGGCGCTGGCGCGGGGCGCGCGTGATCGCGGCGCAACAATCTATCGCAACACCGTTGTTACGGCGATCGCCCGCACCGCATCAGGCGAGTGGAAAATCACCACCGACAAGGGCGAGATCACATGTGAACATGTGATCAGTGCGACCGGCAATTTTGCGCGCAAGACGGGGCAAATGGTCGGGCTTGATGTGCCGGTAATTCCGGTCGAACACCAATATATTGTGACCGAGGCGCATCCTGATATTCAGGCGCGGCACCGCGACGGCAAGCCAGAGATGGGGGTCTTGCGTGATTCGGATGGACGCTGGTACATGCGCGAAGAGGCGGGTGGCCTGATCCTTGGCCCCTATGAGGTGGGGGCGCCGGCCTGTTATGTCGATGGGCCGTCTGATGACTCGGAATATGAATTGTTTCAAGAAGATCTGGAACGGTTGGAGCCGCATATTGAATCGGCGATTCACCGGGTTCCCGCTTTTGGCGAAAGTGGTGTCAAGAAAGTCTATAACGGGGCAATTGCCTATACCCCGGATGGGAATCCGATTGTCGGGCCGGCATGGGATTTGCCAAATTTCTGGCTTAGTGAAGGCCATAGCTTTGGCATTACCGCAGCGGGTGGGGCTGGGTGGCAACTGGCTGAATGGATTGTCGAAGGGGAGCCAACCATCGATATGCTGGGGGTTGATCCGCGGCGGTACGGCAGCTATGCCGGTGCGGCCTATCTAAAGGTCAAAAACGAAGAAGCCTATGCCAATGTCTTTACCGTGCATTACCCGGATGAAGAACGCGAGGCCGCCCGGCCATTGCGAACCGCGCCATGCTATGACCGGCTAAAGGCGCTTGGCGCGGTGTTTGGTCAGAAATTCGGCTGGGAACGGGCCAATTGGTTTGCGCCGGAGGGGGTGCCGCAACAGGATCATTGGTCGTTCCGCCGATCAAATTATTTTGAACATGTTGGCAATGAAGTACGCAACGTGGCCGAAAATGCCGGTTTGCTTGATATGTCCGCCTTTGCCAAGGCGCGGATCTCCGGCCCGGAGGCGGCAGCGTTTCTCGACTATCTGGTGGCCAACCGGTTGCCCAAGACCGTTGGGCGAGTCGCCTTGTGCCATGCGCTGACCGATCGTGGCGGGGTGCATTCAGAATTTACCATCCAACGCGA
>Ga0181591_10005578_pt1 | contig 10938 bp, 14 predicted proteins | sample 071ome_33_FD_133757 | JGI IMG/M metagenome (GOLD analysis project Ga0181591, IMG submission 133757) | Coastal salt marsh microbial communities from the Groves Creek Marsh, Skidaway Island, Georgia - 071412AT metaG (megahit assembly) | ecosystem: Environmental > Aquatic > Marine > Intertidal...
ATGAGGACGGTAATAAGACTTCTGAGGTGAACGGGATTCGTGCTGCCTGTAAGGTGATGAAGACTCGTTACGCAAAACCCTTTGAAGGCGTCCAGGTGAAGATCCCCTACAGCACGGGGATGGATCCCTATTCTGGATTAGTTGATTTGTTTGAAAAGAACGGACTACTAGTCAAAGACGGCAACAGGCTACGATATGATCACTCTGATGGAACAGAGCATAAAGAATATCGCAGAGCATGGGTTGGCGAGAAACTAGATATGATTATAGAAGATATTCCTAATCGTTCTCTTGAGCTAAATACACCAGTTGAACCTCAAGAGGAGTTATAGAAAATGAATGAGCAACTCATCGTTGATACATGGACATTATTTAAAGATCATTTAGATAAAAAGAATATACCCGCAGTAGCTGAACAATTTGTTGAGCTCTGCGCTGACTACGGAGTAGATGACCCAACTTTTAAAACTGTATTAGGCAATTGTCCATACTTGGATCATGCAATTTCTTATTACATGGATGAATCAGACCTCGATTACGATGAGTAAATATGGCAGGATGGTACTCTAGTATCACTAGAGATGTTAGCACTATTCCTAACGCTATTCAACATTTTGAATCAGAATTAGCTCAAGCTCGATTAGAAGTTAAACTAAAAGGTTCTTTAGAGCGAGCTAGTTCTGAACTTCCAGGTATTGTTGAGCATAGGTTCAACCAACTTCAAGAAATAGAAGCTATGCTCAACTATCTCAACATTGAACTTCGCAAACTTAGATCCTCATACTTTAAAAAATATTTAGAAAATTATCAACGAGCATTGTCAAGTCGAGACGTAGAAAAATATGTTGATGGCGAGCAGGATGTAGTTGATTTTGAACTTATTATAAATGAGTTCGCATTGTTACGAAATAAATGGTTAGGCGTTATGAAAGGCCTAGATCAAAAGCAATGGCAAATAACTAATATTACTAAGCTACGAGTAGCCGGTATGGAAGATGCTTCATTATGATTTATGAGTTTCATAGACGACATAGAGGTAACGCAGGAGACTTTTACTGTAACCCTAGTAGGTACTTTGAAGATTTTTCTGCTACGACCCACCCTATACAACTACAAAACAAACCAAGATATCAAGTTACTGATGCTGGGAATAAGATTGTTGTTGTAGGCGGAGGCGGATTGATTCATCCATCCTTTACAGAAAATATAAATCAAGTTGTAAACCAAAACCCTGAGTTACTCATTGTCTGGGGTATTGGAACCAATTATGATGTAAATAAAGATAGAGGATATCCAGAGTGGCTTGACAAAGCCGATATGATTGGATTGAGAGATTACAACACGAGTATTGGAGAATATCTACCTTGTGTAACTTGTATGCATTATACATTTGATAACCCATATAAGATAACTCATGACAAGGTATATTATCTACACGCATCAAAAGAGAAACCGAATGTAGATGCGCCAATACTTACTAACAAGTCAAAAGACATATATAATATAATTCGTTTTTTGGCTTCAGGTGAAACTGTAGTAACTAATAGTTACCATGGAGCTTATTGGGCTATGTTACTTGGCAGAAATGTTCAAGTTGTTCCGTGGAGCACAAAGTTCACCACTTTCAAACATCCTCCTGTAATGTTAGAATCAATACACGAAGTATCTAATGATACCATGACACTTCCTAAAGGTTATCTTGAGGAGTGTAGAGAATTAAATAAAAACTTTTATGAACGATTTAAAAATTTATGTAGGATATGATCCAAGAGAAGACTTGGCATATGAGGTATGCCGACATAGCATTCTAACCCGCACACCCGAAGCAACTGTTTATCCTATAAAGAAAACATTGCTAGAAAAAACAGGATGGTATTATCGTCCAGTAGATAGATTAGCATCAACTGAATTTACATTTACTAGATTTCTAGTTCCTGCTCTAACACACTATAGGGGCTGGGCACTGTTTATTGACTGTGATACACTGGCAACAACAGATTTATCAGAGCTATTCAATCAAGCTGATGACAAATATGCTGTTATGGTTGTAAAGCATAATTTCCATCCTTTGAACCAAACAAAAATGGATGGTAAGATCCAAACAACTTATCCTAGAAAGAACTGGTCCTCAGTTATGTTATTCAATTGTGAGCATCCAAGCAATAAAGTATTGTCAAAAGAACTCATCAATGATACTAGCAAAGACGGCGCTTACTTTCATAGATTTAGTTGGCTACAAGATGAAGAGATCGGTGAACTGCATCACGAATGGAATTGGCTAGTTGGGCATTATCATAACGGAGATGGGAATCCAAAGCTAATTCATTTTACTGAAGGCGGCCCATGGTTCAAAAATTATTTTAATCAAGACTTGTCTGATGTATGGAAAGACGAGTATGAGAAACTAATGGAACGCCCATTCTTAATTGACTACACTGTTGACAAATGAAAAAAGTTACAGTATCGGCATACATCAATACTATACCACCCTCCGCTCGCAGAAGTCACAAAGCCGAGCTTCTAGTCAATTTTATTCGCGGAGTCAATGCTAATAAAGATTCTGGAAAAGTATATGATGTAAGATACAACCGTCCTATCCCAAGCGATGTAGCTTTACTGCAGGGTTGGGTGCATGAGGACAGTTCTACTTCACCACATCTCAATCTTAGACGAGCTGTTATAAAACGACAGCAAGATGAAAATGATAATATTATTGTTATAGATAGTAACCTATTTGGTTACAATGTAGATAAGTTACACCATATGCTATATCATAGATTTAGTATGGGAGGTGTATTCCCAACCACTGCTGATTACTTTGATGGTGTTGTAGATCAGAACCGCTGGACTCAGATAGCTAAAGACTTGAGCATTAATGTAAAGCCATGGCGTAAGTCTGGAAGTTACATCTTACTATGCTGTCAGCGTAACCAAGGCTGGAGTATGAAAGGATTAGATGTTGTCAAGTGGATCAATAACACTGTAAAAGAACTTCGCAAATATACTGACAGAGGCATATTAGTGAGAGCCCATCCTGGTGATAAACACGCTCATAGATATTTACGAGAAACTAAATTAAAAGTATCTAATAATAAAAGTATAAAGAAAGATTTTGAAAAGGCGTGGGCTACTATTACCTATAACTCTAGTCCCGGTGTAGCGAGTGCTATTGAAGGTGTGCCTATCTATGTGACAGATCCTATTCCTGAGACAAGCCAAGCCTATGCTGTAGCTAATACTGATTTATCTACTATCGAGAATCCTACAACCTTTAATAGAAATGAATGGCTAGAAAGATTAGCTATGTGCCATTGGAAGATGGATGAGTTATCCAATGGCGATGCTTGGAAACATATAAAGCAGTTTATCTCAGTGCCTTCTGCATCCGAGGTGAAGCATTGAAGTCTTTGTCTTTATGCTTTGCTTTTAGATGCCATAGCTTTCCTTGAAACTGATTATTGAATGGGCTTAGGATTTTATGAGGCTTAGGCGATAATTCTCTGTATTGAAAATCTTCAAACTTACGACAATCTCGAATAACCTTCCCAAACGCATCACCATCAAACGGCTTATACATATCTGAAAAGTCTCGACGATGGTATATGTTTCTGTATCTAGTATAAAACTCTTGCTTATACTTGTGGGCTCTATTGATAATAAAGAACCCAGTCTCTACTGAATAATATTCTTTTTGCGGGACACCTAAATGAGCACTAAAGTTATTAGTACTATCGTCCCCTATAATGTTCTGTAACCATACAGGTGTAATGTAACTTTCTGAGATTACATCTGCATCAAGCCATACAAGATATCCAGTCGAAGGCTTGAGGTGTTCTATAATAGGAAAGGCTTTTTTAGAAAAAATAGTAGCACGACTATTTGAATGCGATGCTTTTTGAAACTTATGAAAAGCTGATCCTAGGCTATTTACATCTCGAAGATGTATCCTTGGGTTGACTATTGGCAATTTATCTTCTGAATAAACTGTAATATGAAATACAGGAAGCCAATGCTTCAACCAAGTTTGTAACATATAAACCCCAACCTTATTATAATAGTCGAGGCTCATACTTGTTACAATATCAAAACTTCCAGTATTTCTCTCCACGCTTCACCATTAAATCTTGTTTTTTACTTTTACCAATCTGCTTCCTGTCACCCTTTAGATGATCCAGCCAAGTACCCAAAACGCTATTGATGAGAGGATGTCCTCCGCCTCCAGTTCGTGCCGTCTTCATATATATCCCTGCACTGTAATCTAACACATCAGGATACATACGCAAAAACTTTTCTAGACAATGCCCAAACACATAACTATCGTGCCATTCCTCTAATTTGAATATTCCATCTTCAGCATTCTCATATTGATATTTAAAGTTGGCGATAAATTGTCTTGCCTTTGCTGATGATGTATCTAATCCATAGAATCCACACTCGGGCCATGTCTGAGATCCTTTGCCTCTGCCTACATATGTTAGCCATACATCTGATGGAAATAAAGCAGAGTATGATTGATAATCCCAGTGACTATGTACAACAGTATCAGCATCAATCCATACTACCCATCTGTTGCTGAATCTTTCACACGCATCAAATACTGCATATACTTTATTTGAAAATCGTATAGCATCCCACTTGAATCTTTTATCATAATCCCGAGGACGCTTGTTGGGCCACGGACATTCTCCATTAGCTTTAGGAACCTTGCCCCACTTCTTTTTGAATGCTTTTAGCTCAGGCAACACTTCCTTTTGATTCAATATAAGAATTTTATTTGATGCCGGATTGTTTGGTTCGCAGTCCTCGGCATAAATGACTAATTGCATATTGTCGTCAGTGTTTTTTGCCCAAGAGTCAATAAATGTTTGCCCGTATAGATCCAAACCTTCTTTGTTGAAAGTGGATACAGCAATAATGTCAGTCATAGATTTCTCCTGTATATAAGTATATATAAGTATTTAATATGAAATCATTTAATTTATGGACAGCACATGGTGCACTAAATTCAACTCCAGTATTCAAAGCATTTGAGACCGGCGTCAAACGTTTAGGTTATAAATCATACATCAATAGTAACAAAGGCGACATAGATGTCATATGGAGCTTGCTGTGGCAAGGCAGAATGGCTGGAAACAAACCTATTTGGTTAAATGCTGTCAAACAAAACAAACCTATCATCGTATTAGAAGTTGGTGCTCTCAAACGCAATGAGTTATGGCGTATGGGCCTTAACGGAGTAAATGGTAAAGGATCTTTTGGTCCATCTAACAATGATGACAAGCGAGCAAAGAAGATAGGACTAACACTAAAAGATTGGCAACATAACGATGGACCAATTCTACTAGCTGGGCAACACAATTTATCCCAACAATGGAACAGTCCAACGCATCAAATCTCATGGACTAATGAAGTATTGAGCACTATACGAAAGCATACAGATAGAAAAATAATAATACGAAACCATCCACGGTGTCCAGTTATCTACAATAACCTTCCTGATAACGTTGTTCTACAAACGCCACGCCGAGTCCGTGATACATACGATGACTATGACTTCGATGTAAATACATCGTATGCTGTTATCAACTGGTGCTCAACACCAGGCATTGAGGCAGCACTAAACGGAATACCAACCTTCACTGGACCTTACAGTCTAGCAAAACCTGTTGCGAATTTAGATGTAAATAATATTAATAACCCAGTCACTCCAAATAGACAACAGTGGCTGAATGACTTGGCTTACATAGAATGGAGTCTAGAAGAATTATCTACGGGTAACCCACTGAAACGTTTGACTTTTAATTTATAATATGTTATAATACAAGTATAGGGTAGAATTTATGTTATTGTTTGGAACTGAATCAACTGAACGAAAAGGTCCTTTGGCTATTGAAGATTATTTAGACATTATTGTATTAACTAAAGATGTATTGAAAGATACAGACCATAAATTATTTTATAGTCTGCATAGACAAACTAATAAAGGTATGGGGTTGACTGAGCGACAACATGCACTGCTCAAAAATAAACTACTTGAATATTCTGATTGGTTGGATACAAAATATCCTTACTTTAGAGATGACTTAGATCATCTTCGTCGTCCTTATCGATCTATTGATCGAAGTAGAACTATTACTATCACAGAACGTGAGACACCAGTGTTTGGTGGAATTATATCTGTTACTATGATAGCAGTACGATTTCCATTCTCAAACAAAATGATAAAGCATATTGATTTTATCAAATCTGTTCAAGATAGAAGAATTTATGATAACAAAACAAAAACACATTATATCAAACTAACTGAACGCAATGCGCTAGATATTGTTACTCATTTTAAAGATTTAGATTTTGATATTGATCCACGTCTCATTGACTATTATAATGACGTATGTCATATTCAAGATAATCATTTAACTTATAGTCCAGGTGTATATAATTTTGAATTGAAAAATGTTCATCAAAAAGTAATTGATTATTCTCATAATAAATTTGGAGAACCATCAGTAAGCAACTTACATCTATATCGAGATGCTGCTAATATACTTGGGCTATCTCATTTTGATTCTAAAGATGTTATTGAGAATGAAAAATCACTTTCAGCAATGACTAAATCTATATTAGAAAGAACGACAAACTTATGCTTTGCATCATCTAAAGAATATGGACTAGATGAGCTGTTACTCAGCATCAATGAATTAGATAGATATCCGTTACTGGTTACTGTACCAATGATGACAAAACGAGAATCAAGTTATTTTTATAAGGCTAACGGATTTGCTACAACTTCTGACAAGCAGAGAGATTATCTAATAGAGGTTGTTGCTGATGTGACAATATTATCTAAAATGCATACTTATTTGCAACCATACGTAAACAATGATGAAATCTCTGTTATGTATCGCAAAGAAAGAAAAACAATTGAAGACTGTGACTTCAATAACTATATTACAAGGCACCAACTAAATAATTTACCAACAGAAAAAACTAAAGTAGTATTTCTACATCAACAAAAAAGAATTCCAAAACCACTACTAGAATCTAACTGGCGTCCTAGAACTTCGTTGTTATTGAAGATGACACTGTCAGCTAACAAAACTATTACCATCTTTAGAGAGTCATCGGATTTGATTATTACTTATTCAGATGAATTTTTAACATCACATCCATACTTTGTATTATGAATCCATGTAAACTTGTTATACAAGACGAAGTCAATATTAAACTAGAAGGACTTCCAGTCGATGTAAGACGCAAAATAGCAAACGCACTAAAATTTGAAGTACCATACGCTAGACATACACCTCACTACAAGCTAGGGCGATGGGATGGCAAGATTCCTTTCTTTGGCGTAGGAGGTACAGGATACGTCAATCATCTGAACATAATAGCTGAGATATTATCCAAACAGAATTATTCTATCACAGACATCGAGGACAACCGACAATCTATTACGCTAGACTTCCAACCAGTTACAGAAACATACTGGGCGGACCAAGGAGTATGCTGGCCCAAAGGACATCCGGCTGAGGGTGATAAAATACTACTACGCGACTACCAGGTAGAAGCGATAAATAACTTTTTAAATAATCCACAGTCGTTACAAGAAATAGCGACTGGGGCAGGTAAAACAATTACCACAGCTACACTCTCACACATAGCAGAACAATATGGACGAACACTTGTCATTGTACCAAACAAATCTCTTGTGCAACAAACTGAAGAGGATTACAAAAATTGCGGGCTGGACTGCGGCGTATACTTTGGTGATCGAAAGGACCTTGCCAAGACACATACCATCTGCACTTGGCAGAGTCTTAACATCCTCGGTAAGAAAAGCAGAGATCCAGAAACAGAAATAACACTAGCAGAGTTTTTAGATGGAGTCCAAACTATTATTGTAGATGAGGTCCATCAGGCAAAAGCTGAAGTATTGAAATCTCTGCTTACACAAAACTTAAAGAATGCTGCTATACGATGGGGACTAACAGGTACTATCCCCAAAGCAAAATTTGAATTTGAAGCACTCCACACTGCCATTGGTCCTGTCATAGGATCTATCAGTGCTAAAGAACTACAAGACAAAGGAGTGCTATCACAATGTCACGTGAGCATACAACAATTGATAGACATTGTAGCACATCGTGATTATCAAAGCGAACTCAAATATCTTGTTACTGACGACAAGAGGGTTGAGTATCTGGGAAGCCAGATCAATAATATTAGAGCTACAGGTAACACACTTATTCTAGTGGATCGCATATCCGCAGGTGAAAAGCTACAAGAGCTTATACCAGATTCAGTGTTTATCAATGGCAACGTAAAAGTAAAAGACAGAAAAGAAACATATGACGAAGTTCAGGATGCTGCTGACAAAGTCATCATAGCTACATATGGTGTCGCTGCTGTTGGCATCAACATCCCAAGAATATTCAACTTGGTTCTTATAGAGCCAGGTAAATCATTTGTTCGAGTGATCCAATCTATTGGTAGAGGGATTCGAAAAGCAAAAGATAAAGACTTTGTTCAAATATGGGACTTCACTTCTACTTGTAAATTTGCCAAGCGTCACTTAACTGAACGTAAAAAATTTTACAAACAAGCACAATATCCATTTACTATAACAAAGGTTGATTGGTCATGAAAATCCTAACACTTGAGAATAAATCATTTGATTTGAATAATTTACCAGAAGAGATTGAGGAAGACTTTAGGTTCTCTATTTTAGATAACTCTACACCTTCTGATCCAGATTTTTATTTTATCCCTCTAATCTTTTTAGAGTCATTTAGTAACTCAGCAATTGTATTAGATATCAATGGACATGAAATTATGATGCCTATTGATTTTCATATTGCCGTAGGGTGCAGTCGCACAGGAAAAGATCTTGAAGTAATGCCACTTACCAGTCTCAACGACAGAGGCTTTGAAGCGTTCTTATTCAACCCGCTAAAGAGCTACAAGGCGGACTATGGTGAAATCAAAGTTACAAACTTTTACAATGACATCAAATGGTATTTCCCTAAGCTAAAGCCAGGACAACTATTGTCTGTGCCATTGACTGATGATGAGAATCCGCTTTGTGCTTTCTTTATTAAGGATGTAAATAGGCAAACTGAAATTATTGACTTTTGCAATCTAATCTAAAGGAAAAGAATGGCAAGCACTAAAATCCCAGTAAAAGATATTTTGGCAGCTATTGATATGGGCGCCAAAAATGTCTGGGATGAGATGAATGATGACGAGCGTAAGTCAGTATCCTTTTGGTTGCTGAATAGATATGCTGCTAGTGTAAAAGGATCTGATGCTGAGATAGCAGTATTGAAAACTAATGAGTTCTATAACAAGCATTATATGACGATGTCCAAACATCCAAAGTTGATGTGGATGCTGTTGTGTATGTCAGCCAGTTATGATAAAATCAAATATCATGAATGGATTGGTATGAACTCAAAGAAGGATAAGCTCAAGCAGCAGGAAGGTAAATTTCTTTCTGTATTAGAGAAAGTATATCCAACTCATAAAATGGATGAGCTAATCATGTTGGCTAAGATGTCAACCAAAGAAGAAATAAAAGATTTGGCAGAAAACTATGGCATCGAAATCAAGTTCTAAACCATATACTTGCGAATACTGTAAAACAGGCTTTAGCCGTGAAAGCACATTACTCGTTCATGTTTGTGAAAAGAAAAGACGAGCGCTACAACGTGACGAGAAAAGAGTGCAGACAGGATTTCGTGCGTTCAATGTATTTTATCTAAAAGGCACCGGTGCTAGAAAGGAGAAGACATACGAAGAGTTCTGTAAGTCTCCTTACTACAACGCCTTTGTCAAATTTGGATCATTTGTCACAAACGTCCGCCCTCTGTACCCAAATAAGTATATAGAGTACATCGTAACAAGCGGAGTTAAGATTGATAAATGGTGTGATGAATCACTGTATGAAAAATATGCAGTTGATCTTATCAAAAAAGAAGATGTAGCTACTGCTTTAGAGCGTAGCATACAAACCATGATGGAATGGAGTAAAGATAATCCACCAGCACCATGGAACCATTACTTTAGATTAGTCAATCTAAATAGAGCAGTATATCATATTAAGGATGGAAAAATATCTCCTTGGATAATACTAAACTCTAAAGACGGACAAGAGATGATGTCTAGATTCAACGAAGAACAACTTGAACTCGTATATCATATTATGGATCCTGTGCATTGGCAGAAAAAGTTTTCGCTATCATCAAATGATATTAAACTTGCTAAAGAAGTTATAAAGGAGAGCAATTTATGAATATAGTCCATTATCCAAATGAGATCCTCACTACAAAAGTCGCTGAGGTAGATATCACTAATCCTGGATTTGATCCTAAAGAGATCAAAGCTATGATGATTGATACAATGCTGAGTAACAATGGGATTGGACTTAGCGCCAACCAAGTTGATTTGAATCATCAACTATTTGTTATGGGAGCAGATCCAAAAAGCTCTGAGCTTTGTATCAACCCTACAGTCCTACAACACACTGAGGACACTGTATTAGAAGACGAAGGATGCTTGAGCTTTCCTGGCATATTTGTCCAAGTCAAACGCCCTCGAGAGATTCTAGTAGAATATACAGATGAGAACTTAGAGCAACGACGACAGCACCTAACAGGATATGCTGTCAAAGTATTTTTACACGAGTGGGACCACCTACAAGGGATATGCTTCAAGGATCGTGTGTCACCACTAAAATGGAAAATGGCTGCTAAAAAAGCGAGTAAAAGAAATGGACATTGATATTGATTTTGCAGATAGAAATGATTTGCTCAAGATTATTCCGCACACTGTAGCGACTCTTGAGAATGGAGTCAAGCATAACACTGGTATCTATGCGACTTCTATTCCGCATAATCCTTTGACAAACCAATCTACTATAAACTATAAGGAAGCAGAAGA
>Ga0181591_10005580_pt1 | contig 10938 bp, 8 predicted proteins | sample 071ome_33_FD_133757 | JGI IMG/M metagenome (GOLD analysis project Ga0181591, IMG submission 133757) | Coastal salt marsh microbial communities from the Groves Creek Marsh, Skidaway Island, Georgia - 071412AT metaG (megahit assembly) | ecosystem: Environmental > Aquatic > Marine > Intertidal zone...
TAAAATTGTCAGCAATTTTAACCATGGGCGCGGTTATGATTTGCGGTTAAGGATCATGGCTCGGCCCACCAGATCATGCCATTTACCCGCATACATAGGCGTTGACGAATTGCATTTCACGCAGAGCTGTGCGCTAATATGGTACCCGCACAGGTGGCAGACACCGGTAAATGCCGCCAACATCAAAAACGGGTATCTTGATCTGCAGTCTCTCGAATGCCGGTTGTTCCAGACCCTGCCGGGACATCAGTTGAGCCATGCGCGCCGCTTTTGAAACTCTGTCGCCATCGTTGCGGGCAATGATAATGATGCTTGTCGCGTTGCTGCTGTTCACTTTGATGGGCGTATTTATCAAGCTTTCAGCAGAGCGTCTGCCTGTCATGGAGGTTGTGTTTTTCCGCAATTTCCTTGCGGTGATATTGCTGCTGCCGCTGGTGTGGCATGCCGGCATCGCGTCAATCCGTATGAACCGTCCAAAGCTGTTTATTGGCCGGGCTGTGATCAACGCTATCGGGATGATCTGTGGCTTCACCTCATTGACGATGATCCCACTTGCCGAAAACACGGCTTTGACATTCACCAGCCCAATCTTCGTCACCATCGGCGCGGTGATATTTCTTGGTGAAGTCATCCGAATGCGCCGCGTCATGGCGATTTTGTTCGGTCTTTTTGGGGCGCTGGTGATTCTGCGCCCGGGATTTACCGAAGTGTCGCTCGGCGCGTTGCTGGCTCTTGCAAGCGCCCTGACAATCGCGCTTGCCAGTTTACTGGTAAAGAAAATGACCGAAACCGAAACCTCAATCGCCATCGTGTTTTGGATGGTGATGATCCAGACGCCGCTTACCCTGATTCCATCGGCAATGGTATGGCAATGGCCAGACCAGCTCAGTTGGGTGTTCCTTTGGGGTATGGCGCTTTGCGGGACGGTTGCGCATATCTTGTTCACCAAAGCATGCGGCCTTGTCGAGATCACCAGCCTGCAACCGCTGGAATTTGCCAAGCTGCCCTTTTCAGTGGTGCTGGCCTGGCTGATTTTCGGGGAATGGCCGGAAATCTGGGTCTGGATTGGCGGGGCGGTTATTTTTGCCGCGACCGCCTATATCACCCGCCGAGAGGCAGTCGCGCGACGGTCACTCAAACCCAATCACGGGCAAAAGGAAAGCCGGCTTTAGGCGGCGTCCTCTACCTCCCAGAACAAGGGCTGGCCACAATCAAATATGGTGACAACTCCTGCGCCGGTCTCGCGTTTTGTCGGAAACTCAATCGGTGACTGGCGTTTGACAAGCGTCAATGTCTGCGCGCTCACGGGAAGTCGGTAAAATCCCGGCCCATTGCGTGAGGCAAATGCTTCCAATGACGGCAACGCCGACTCCGCCTCAAAAATCGTGGCAAGGCAGGACATCGTGTTGGGCGCTGTATAAATGCCGGCACAGCCGCACCCAGTTTCCTTTGCCGCATCCACATGCGGGGCACTGTCAGTGCCCAGAAAAAAACAGCTCTCGCCCGAAACCGCTGCCGCAACCAGCGCCTGACGGTGCTGTTCACGCTTGGCAACCGGCAGACAATAGTAATGCGGACGGATTCCCCCGGCCAGAATATGGTTCCGGTTGATGAAGAGGTGATGCGTAGTGATTGTCGCCGCGATATTTTCGCCACCACCGCGAACATAATCAACGCCGTCGGCCGTGGTCACATGTTCCAGCACCACCCTCAGGCCGGGCACCCGGCGGCGAAGCGGATCAAGCACAGTTTCAAGGAACACTGCTTCACGATCAAAGATATCAACCGCGGGATCGGTAACCTCGCCATGAACGCAAAGTGGCACGCCATGTTCAGCCATCGCTTCGAGAACCGGAATCACCTTGTCAAAGTCGCGCACGCCCGACGACGAGTTCGTTGTCGCCCCCGCTGGATACAGCTTTACCGCAGTGACAACGCCGCTGGCCGCCCCGGCAATCACATCGGCAGGATCAGTCGCTTCCGTCAGATAAAGTGTCATCAGCGGCTGAAAATCAGCCCCATCTGCAAGCGCCGCGTTGATCCGGTTGCGGTAGGCCTCGGCATCAGCACTGGTTACCACTGGCGGCACAAGATTGGGCATGATAATGGCACGGCCAAAATGCGCCGCCGTATCGCCAACAACACCGGCAAGCATTGCGCCATCGCGAAGGTGAAGATGCCAGTCATCCGGGCGGGGAATGGTCAGACGGTCCACGATATCAACTCTCTTTATCTTGTTGACCTGATGGCAGAATTCAGCCCTGTTGCCTTAGACAGATATCACACATTGAGCAACAGATATTCACGCTCCCACGGGCTGATCACTTCAAGAAATGCCTCGGCCTCGGCGCGTTTGACTTCGATAAACAATTTGACGAAATCCATGCCGAGAATGTCATGCAAAGCCGTCGCACTTTCAAGGGAGTCAAGCGCGATGTCCAGATTCTTTGGCAAGGTTTCCAGATCCTCACCGCTGATCTTGCGGGGACGTGTCGGGCGCTTCTTCTCACGCAGGCCAAGCCAGGTTGCGGCTAATGTTGCGGCAATTGCCAGATAAGGATTGGCATCCGCCCCGGGAATCCGGTTTTCAATTCTGCGATTGGCCGGATTACCCAGTGGCACCCGCAAGCCAACGGTGCGGTTATCCATGCCCCAGGCAAGATTGGTTGGCGAGTCTTCGCCACCTGAAAAACGCCGGTAGGAATTGACATATGGCGCCATCAGCGCCATGGCTCCGACAAGATGGCGCTGCATGCCAGAAATTGCATGCAGGAAGTTGTCCGTATCCTCGCCCTGATCATCAACAAAAATGCTTTTGCCGGTGGCCTTGTCCTTAACAGACACATGAATATGCATGGCGCTTCCCGGTTGGTGCTGCATCGGCTTGGCCATGAAGGTTGCATGCAAATTATGATTGATCGCGGTCTGGCGAACTGTGCGCTTGAACAGGAACGCCTGATCTGCCAGATCCATGGCCGCCCCGTGATTGAAGTTGATCTCCATTTGAGCGGCACCGGCTTCATGGCTCAATGTATCAATATCAATACCCTGTGCCTCGCAATGGTCATAGATTTCCTCAAACAGCGGATCGAATTCATTAACCGCATCGATGCCATAGGCTTGCCGGGCCTTTTCCGCCCGACCGGATCTGCCAGACGGTGTCACAAGCGGGGCATTCGCATCCGAACTTTGTTCAACCAGAAAGAATTCCAATTCCGGCGCAATCACCGGCTCTAATCCTGCCGACTCATAAAATGACATCACCCTTGCCAGCACCGCACGGGGCGTAAAAGGTACGTTTTCGCCGTCATGCGTAACTGCATCATGGATAATTTGCGCGGTAGGTTCGGGATACCACGGCACCAAACGGCAGGTCAGCGGGTCAGGTCGCAAAATAATGTCCGACCCGATCTCGTTCAGCACGTCACTGTCATAATATTCACCCATGACAGACTGGCCGAACACATATTCCGGCAGCCGCAAACCACCTGTTTCAACCGCTGATACATATTTATGCACGGGCACGATCTTGCCACGCGGGATTCCGGAAATATCGCTGACCAGACATTCGACCTCGGTGATCGATTGGTCTTTCAACCATTTTTGAATATCCATTTTATCTTCCTTGCTTGATGCTGGCCAGACAGCTCTGACAGCCGCGCCATGCTAAATCAGGTTAACCTGTCTTAAAGGCCAAGATCAGCAGCTGTCGCATCCAGAGCGGTTCTGGCGATTGCTACGGTGGCATCGATATCGTCGCGGGTAAAGGTCAATGGTGGTGACAGGATCATACCATCACGCACGGCCCGCATCATCAGCCCGTTGGCCACTGCATGATCACGGCACATCATCCCAACCACACCCACATCTGCGAACAATTCAGGCCCTTCTTTGCTTTTTACAAGCTCGATCGCCGCCAGCATTCCGTATGTGCGCACCTCACCAACAAGCGGGTGATCTGCCAATAGGGCCAACGCCTCGCCAAGATAAGGTCCGGTATCATCACGCACCCGCTCAATCAAGCCTTCGCCCTCGATGATGTCGAGATTAGCAAGCGCCACCGCCGCCGCGACCGGATGGCCCGAATAGGTAAAGCCATGATAGAACTCGCCACCATCGGAAATGAGGCGTTCGGCAACCCGATCGCCAACCATCACTGCCGACATCGGCACATAACCTGACGTCAAACCCTTGGCCATCGTCATCATATCGGGCGACAGATTCATTCGTTGGCTGGCAAACCAGTGTCCGGTGCGGCCAAATCCGGTGATGACCTCATCAGCAATGAACAGAATATCATGGCGGCGGCAGATATCCTGAATATGCTCAAAATAGCCTTCTGGCGGCACAATAACGCCGCCGGCACCTTGTACCGGCTCAGCGACAAAAGCGGCAACCTTGTCCGCACCTATCTCACGAATCTTTTCCTCCAGCCAAGACGCGGCATTGGCGGCGAACTGGGCTTCATCCTGATTGCCCTGATGCAGAAACCCGTAGGGTGGGCGAATGTGATCAAAATCAGGTTCGGCAGCAGCCTGTTCATGCATGCCGGACATCCCACCCATGCTGGCGGACATGATGGTACTGCCGTGATAACCATATTCACGCCCGATGATCACACGTTTTTCCGGACGCCCCCCAAGCGCCCAGAAATGACGAACCATACGGATGATGGTGTCATTCGCCTCGGAGCCGGAATTGGCATAAAAAACATTATTCAAGCCTTCGGGGGTGATGTCGGCAAGGCGCTTTGACAGGGCGATGATCGGCTTGTTGCTGGTCTTGAAAAAATTATTGTAATAGGGAAGTACCGTCATCTGGCGGGTTGCTGCATCGACAAGTTCTGACCTTCCATAGCCAACATTAACGCACCACAGGCCAGCCATGCCGTCCAGAATACGGTTTCCATCACTGTCATAAATATAGTGGCCTTCAGCGTGGGTAATGATCCGAGCGCCATGTTTGCGCTGCTCCCCATAATCTGTGAATGGCGCCATATGATGCGCTGAGTCCAGCTGTTTCCATTCGTTGGTGGACAGATCGTTGGGTGTCATGTTCTTAACTCACGGTTGTTGTTTGGCAAAGTATCCGGCGCTTTACCCGGCGCATCACCTGTCGCATCACCTGTCGCATCACAGGGCTACAGGACATCATGTGCGCCGCTTGATCCATTGCATTGATCCAGATTACTCTTATTGGCCTTCTGGTGCAATCTGCACCAATAGGTCACATCATATCACGCCAATAAGGGTTGCAAGACATGTCGTCCCCGGAAGAATCCATCTATGAAACGGAATTTGCCACCCGCGCCAGCTTTGGCGAACTGGATCATGCGCGTGACGTTGATGTCGCCGTCATCGGCGGGGGTCTGACCGGCATATCCACAGCGCTCCGACTTGCCGAAACCGGATTTGATGTTGCCGTTTTTGAAGCTGGCAGGCTTGGTAGCGGTGGATCAGGGCGCAATGGCGGACATGTATGTCAGGGATGGTCGGGTGAATTTCATCATATTCGCCGCCAGCTTGGTGAAGCCGATGCCAGAAAGGCGTGGGATGCGGGCATGGCCGCGGTTGATCTGGTCAAGGATCGCGTGGCCAAATATGACATCGATTGCGACCTGACATTCGGCTATCTGAATGCTGCCTATCATCAGCGTCATATGAATGAACTGGACGCCATGCGCCGTGAATGGGAAGGGTTTGGCTATAACGGCTTTGAACGCCTTGATGACCGCTCGGCGCTAGATGCCCATATTGACACAAATGCCTATGTCGGCGGGATGTTTGACCGTCATTCTGGCCATATGCAGCCTCTGAAATATCTTCATGGACTTGCACACGCGGCGATCGCCGAAGGGGCGTTGATTTTCGAACAGGCACCCGTCACACGGATTGATCGTGAGACCGGTGATCGCCGAAAGCGTCTCTGCTTTGAAAACGGGCATGAGATTTGCGCCCGTGTGGTGGTGTTGTGCGGCAATGCCTATCTCGCCAATATTGCCCTGCCGCAAATGACGTCACGTCTGGCGCAAGTGACCTCGTCAGTGCTGGCAACCAAGCCGTTGTCACCAAACCTCGTGCGGCAGATGCTGCCAACAAATGCCGCTGTCGCAGATTGTAATGCGGCACTTAACTATTACCGCATTGACCAGAGTGGACGCATGATCTTTGGCGGACGTGCGAGCTATACCAATGTCAATTTTGGTGATGTTGAACCTGATCTTCGCCGCCGTATGACCGAAATCTTTCCTGTATTGAAAGATGTTGAAAAAGACGCCATATGGTCGGGCCGGATTGGCGTCACCGTCAACCGCGTTCCACATTTTGGGCGGACCAAAGATGATATCTATTTTGTTCAGGGGTTCTCCGGGCATGGTGTTGCCTTGACCGGGCAGGCCGGGGTCATTCTCGCCGATGCGATTATCGGCGATCAGACACAGTTCGACATTATGAGCCACCTTCGGCACATGCCTTTCCCGGGCGGTCCTCTGCGCACACCGGCGCTGGCGCTTGGGATGGCATGGTATAAATTACGGGACCGGCTGAAAATCTGATTGTAAACCGGCATGTCAGGCTAAATGCGTCCTACCGGCTGGCCAACAGCCCCTGCCTGTTTTGCCAACACCGCAAGCCAGTCATAGGCAACGCTGGCGGCAGCAATCGCGGTGATTTCCGCATGGTCATAAGCCGGTGCCACCTCGACAATATCCATCCCCACCAGATTGAGTGGTTCAAGACCACGAACAAATTCAAGCCCCTGCCAGCTGGCAAGCCCACCGGCAACAGGCGTTCCGGTGCCCGGTGCGAAAGCCGGGTCCAGACCGTCAATATCAAAGGACAGATAGACCGGCGCATCACCCGCCCGCGCAATTGCAACGTCAAGCGCCGCCCAGATGCCATTGCGATGCACCCATGGGCTGGTCAAAATCTCAAAACCGTAGTCACTGTCATTATAGGTTCGAAGGCCAACCTGCGTTGACTTGCTGACATCTACAATGCCTTCATTCACGGCTCTGGCAAACATCGTTCCATGGTCAAACCGCACCCCGTCATCTTGCCAGGTGTCGCAATGTGCATCGAACTGAATCAACGCAAGCGGCCCATATTTTTTTGCATGTGCCTTCAGCAACGGATAGGCAACTGAATGGTCACCGCCAAGGCTGAGCATACGCGCGCCTGAAGCCAGAATATGGTCGGCATGTGCTTCAATCGTATCAAAGACGCTTGTCGGTTTATGTGGATTGATCATGCAATCCCCGTAATCGATGATAGACAATGCCTCACAAGGCTCTATCCCGGACGGAAAATGCTTGAGTTCAGTCAATTGCACCGAACCGGCACGGATCGCCCTCGGGCCAAGTCGTGCCCCCGGACGATATGTCACCGCATTGTCATAGGGTATACCGCTGATGACCACATCCACCCCGTCAAGATCACGGCTGTAGCGGCGGCGACCAAAACTGAGCGCGCCGCCATATGTCATCTCCGGCCACCATTCATTGTTGGCGGTGGCACGAAATGTCTGATCTCCCGATTTGTCAGCCATCAGCAAATCTCCCCTGCAAAGGTCATTTTTCTAGGTCCAGCATGCTCGTCCCCGACAAAAAACGCAAACAAGCTGGTTTCTGTTTTGTCATTTACTCTGATGGTAATCATGTGCAATCTGGCGCGTCACTCGTTTCAGGTTATCGCATGTTTCATAGAGTTACCAACGCTGTAAATGCCATGACCATTGCCCCAGGTATGGTGATGATTGCGCTGTCCGCGATCGCGCTGGGCGCCGCCTTTGGCGGCTACCTGCCGTTGATTGCCCTGTGGATGGAAACATTGGACGTTTCCTTTCAACAAATTGGCATTGTCTCCGGCACCACCGCGCTTGGGATCATTTGTACTGCTTATTATGCACCACAATTTGCCCAGAAATATGGCTATGTGACCACAATCAATGCCGGGCTGGTATTGGCGGCGATTATGACAGTGCTGTTCCGCTATACTGAAAACTACGCCTTGTGGCTGGTCATCCGTTTTGTTGGCGGACTTGGTCTTGGATTGCACTGGGTACTGACTGAAGCCTGGCTTGCCAATATAGTCTCGGACAAGGGACGCACACGGGTAATGGCCATCTATGCCACGGCAATTTCAATTGGCTTTGGACTTGGCCCGGGAATCATCTGGCTGTTTGGCTATACCTCCGTCACACCCTTCTATCTGATCGCAGGACTGCTTCTGGTTGCGGCCCTGCCAATCTTCCGGTTGCGAGGGCTCGAACCAAACACTGAATTTGCCGGTGGTGGCTCACCCATGTTATTGATCCGCAAGGCACCGACCGTTGCCTCGGCCTGTATTGTGGCTGGCGGGGTTGACCTGGCGCTGATCAGCCTTGTGCCGGCAATGGTTGCGCGAAGCCCGGGGGCAGAGCCCGCGCTGGCCCTCACCATTGTTCCGGCAATGGCGTTTGGCACAATGCTGTTGCAATATCCGATTGCGATGATGGCAGATCGATTTGGCCTGCGCAAAGTCAGCATGATCATTGCCACTGTTGGTTTGACCCTTTGTAGCCTGATTCCATTCTTCCTCGACTCGATCATCATCGCCATCACAGTTGCATTTCTTGGGGCCGGGCTTGTTTACGGCCTTTATTCAATTGGCCTTGCAATGCTGTCAAAGAGATTTACCGGCGGCGAGATAGTCGCGGCAAATGCCGGGTTTGTGATCGTCTTTGAGATCGCAAATCTTGCAGGACCCGGCATTGCCGGGGTTTTGCTTGATCTGAATATCCGGCTTGGTCTTCCTGTTTTCATGATCAGCATCGGCATATTCTATCTGGCCATCTCATGGCTGCGGCGGCATGCGAATCCCGATGACTAATCGACAAACTATTATCGATAATGCCGCTTTTCACTTGAAATAATGTTAAAAAATTGGACAAACTGTCAGCCGTTGACTGTGAAAGATGTGATATGCCTGACCAACAGACTGACATTCCCGATAATTGGGACCGCACCGGCCTTCCGGGATGGAGCTACAGCAATGAAGAGCTGTTTGCGCTGGAAACTGATCTGTTGTTTCAGCGCCATTGGCAGCTGGCTTGTCATGTCAGTGACCTGCCACAAGCAGGCTCTTACATAACCTTTGACATTGGTCCAGAACGCGCCCTGATCCTGCGTGACCGAGAGGGCCAGATCCGGGCATTTCACAATCTCTGCCGGCATCGGGGCAGCCGCGTTGTCAGTGATGATCGGGGCGTTTGCAAACATGCGCTAACCTGTCCGTTCCATGGATGGACATTCAATCTTGATGGCACATTACGGGCCGCGGCCCGGCCCGCAAGCTTGCCTGAACTTGACCCGGTTGAATGGGGGTTAAAACCCGTGGAGATGGACATTTGGCACGGTTTCATCTTTGTGAGGTTCCAGCCTGGCCCACAGGACAGCATTGCCAGTGTGATGCACCGGTTTGAGACCGAGGTTGCACCCTACAATCTTGCTTCAATGCAACGTGTTGAGGGCGATTTCATCTTTGCCGAGGCGGCGGTCAATTGGAAATCCATGCGTGATGTTGACAATGAGGGCTATCATGTCGCCAAGGCGCATCCCAGCCTTCAGGACCTGTATGGCAAAACCTATTTTGATGAAAGCTACGTCAACGGCACAACGCGCAGCCTTGGCAAGTTCAATCCAAGCCCATCGAAATTATGGAGTGTCAAATCCTATCGATCGATCGTCGATCGCCTGTCGCACTTGCCGGAGCCACATAACGCCGCGTGGCTTTATCTTGGCATTTTCCCGAATGCCGTCATCGGCCTGTATCCCGACTCGGTCATTTTTTATCAGGAAGTACCGGTTGGCCCGAAATACACCTTGCAGCGCGGTGCCGTTTACCGACATGCCGACGAAACGCGCGAAATGCGCGCGGCACGATATTTGTCCGGCCGGATCGACGGCCTGACCGCTGACGAGGATCTGCAACTGACAAAATGGACCGATGAAGCGCCGCTTTCGAGTGGGTTTGATGGTATCATCCTGTCCGATCTGGAATATGGTGTTCGCAGTTTTCATGATCAATTGCGCACTATCATGCCTGTCCTCGATCTCGAGGTGGCTCCCCCTGTCGGCACGTTGGCAGAACAAAATGACGTGATGAAGGGCCGCTGAATGAGCGATCCAAAGTCATCGTCGTTCAAGCGCATTCTCCCGACAATGACCCCTGATGGCTGGAGCGGACTCAAACTTGTCAGTCCACCGTTTGTCTATTCGCTTTTGATGCTGGCCGCGCCATTGGTTCTGGTCTTTCTGCTCAGCCTGTGGACACAGAATTATCTCGAGCTGGACCGTACCTTCACAACAGCCAATTACAAAGAAGCTCTATCGGAAAAGCTTTATCAGACCTTGATGATAAGGTCGCTGACCATCTCCGGTATCGTGACCGCGGTGACTGTCCTTCTGGCCTATCCAATTGCCTATTATGTCGCCTTTTTTGGCGGCAAACGAAAATCGCTCTGGCTGTTATTGATTACCATTCCATTCTGGACCAGCTATCTCATTCGCGTATTTCTCTGGAAGGTTATTCTCGGCTACAACGGCGTCGTAAATGGCAGCCTCATGGGACTTGGCTTCATCGAAGAACCATTAAGTTTTATTCTTTATAACGCAAATGCCGTTGTTATCACGCTGGCGCACGCATGGGCGCCCTTCGCCATTCTGCCAATTTTCGTGTCGCTGTCTCGTATTGACCACAGCCTTCTTGAAGCAGCCCGCGATCTTGGTGATGGCCCTATCAGACGCTTCTTCAGAGTAACCCTCCCTTTGTCAATGCCGGGGGTTGTTGCCGCTTCATTGATCGTCTTTATCCCGACGGTTGGCGATTATGTGACTCCAAAATTGCTGGGGGGGACTGACGGGTTGATGATTGCCAACATGATCCAGATCCAGCTTGGCAA
>Ga0181591_10005584_pt1 | contig 10932 bp, 10 predicted proteins | sample 071ome_33_FD_133757 | JGI IMG/M metagenome (GOLD analysis project Ga0181591, IMG submission 133757) | Coastal salt marsh microbial communities from the Groves Creek Marsh, Skidaway Island, Georgia - 071412AT metaG (megahit assembly) | ecosystem: Environmental > Aquatic > Marine > Intertidal...
CACCCGATATAGGATCGTCTACTGATTTTCTGAGCAACGGATTTAAGGTGAGAACCACTGGCATAAATATTTCAGGCCAGACCTTTATCTACATGGCATTCGCCGAATCACCTTTCAAAACAGCAACCGCCCGATAGGAGGCACATATGACATCAATTTTTAAATGCTGCCACGGGCAGATCATCCGACCGGGCAAAGCGTGGACCGATCAGACCGGCATCACGCACCCCGCCAACTGGCACACGTACAGCGCAGAGCGTAAAGCAGAACTTGGTATCACCGAGATCGTGCAGCAACCTGCGCCTGATAGCCGGTTGTACAACTGGTCTTATAACGACGACGGCACGGTCAACAGCACGGCCAAGCCGCTGGACGACGTAAACGAAGTCGATGAGAACGGCGATCCGATTATGGAAGACGGTGTGCAAGTCGTCACCAAGGGCGTCAAGTCGAACCTGATTGCCGAAGTCAAAGCACAGCAGGGCGCACTGCTATCCGAGACTGACTGGGCCGTGATCCGTAACGCTGACACTGGCGATGCAATTCCGGCAAATATCGCAACGTACCGTGCCGCAATCCGCAGCAAGGCCACAGAGATGGAGACGGCTATCACTGCCGCCGCTGACACTGATGCGGTAGCTGCGTTGTTCCTGACGTACACGCTGGAAGACGACGGCACGACGACCAAGTCCGGCGTCCTGTACGACTGGCCTGAGCTTTCAGAATGATAAAGAAATCTTTCTTTCTTTGGATTTTTGCTTTAGTAACCTTAGCAGTCTATGCTAACACAGTTAAAGCAAATGAAATACCTTGCATAGGAAAAGAAGAAAGTGAGATATTCGAACCTTCTGAACTTATTCGGGGTTATGGAATTAGAGAAGGAGCTTTAGTTAAACTGTCTGTTAGTTCTCAAGGACAGTGGCTTCTTACTCTATCTCCTCCTAAAATGGAAGGTGCAGTTTGTATAGTTTTAATGGGAACAGACTGGAAGTTTGTAACTTCTAAAGCTACTAAAGAAGAGGCTAGATATGGAAGGAGCAATTGATCTAAGAACCATATTAACCTTAGGAGGTGTTTTGTTTAGCGTGGCTGGAGCCAGTGCTGTAGCTAAAATGCAGATAAAACAACTAACTGAAACTCTAGTAGATGTAGAACAACGGCTAAGAAAAATGGACGGTATGTACGATAAACTACATACTTCTACAGAAACACAGGAGCAACGTATAAACGTACTTGCTAAGATGGCTTCTCCAGAAAACCTTAGACGAGATCATATGCAACTAGCTGAGTTACTAACTCACGTCAATAGACTACAAAAAGATTATGACCGGCTATATGCCATGCACAATGGCAAACATCCGCCAGTAGCCAACGAAAGGAAAGCAGAATAATGTTAAGCTTAGTAGGATCACTTCTTGGGTTTGCTACCTCAACTGGCCCCGGTCTTTTCAAGATGTACATGGAAGGCAAGCAGGATGTCAGGGACAAAGAGCATGAACTTAAAATTATGGCTCAACAGTCTCAAGATCGTAGAGATGAAGCTGTAATCACCAGTGTAGGTGAAACTAACATAGCGGTACATAAGAATGCCGATGAACACACTAAACGTGCTAGTCAGTGGGTAGTCAACCTGTCTGCTACGGTACGTCCTTTGATTACCTACTTCTTCTTTCTTGAGTTTGTCCTTCTGACTTTCCTGTCAGCCTTTGGTCTTATCAGTGCAGAGTTGTTTGACAAGCTGTGGTCAGATGAAATCATAGGTATCTTCAGTGTCATCATTAGCTTTTGGTTTGGTCAACGTCTGGTTAGCAAGTGGTCTAAATGATAAATAAGAAAGGTCTGGAGTTAATCGAAAGCTTCGAAGGTTTTCGTTCTGAACCTTACAAAGATGTAGCTGGTATCTGGACAATAGGTGTAGGATCAATATACGGACTAGACGGAAGCAGAGTTACCAGAGATCACAGACCGATTACAAAAGAAGAAGCTTTTGGTCTGATGGAACGAGACTTGAAGACAACGGTAAACAGATTAGGAAATCTAATTAAAGTACCAGTAAATGAAAACCAGTTAGCTGCTCTAGCTAGTTTTGTCTACAACATAGGATCAGGAGCGTTTCAACGAAGCACAGCAAGAATGAAGCTAAACAGAAAAGATTACTTCGGTTGTGCTGATGAGTTTCTTAAGTGGAAGTATGCAAACAAAAAAGTTATCCCCGGTTTGCTGAGAAGAAGAGAAGCAGAGCGGCAGCTATTTTTAGATGAGGAATTAACTGATGAGCTATAGGACTGTCATAGACAAGGTTTTAACGAGGCTTAGAGAGGACACCATTGGTGCTGATTGGGTTGGGGCTATCTCTTCTGCATCTGAAGTAGATGCCTATCAGAAGCTCATCGGAGAGCTTGTAAACGAGGCTAAGGATATTGCTGAGGATTCTTGGAACTGGACTGCACTACGTTCTATTGAAACAGTAACTACGGCAGCTTCTACAGCTACCTACGACATGCCTAACGTAACCGACAGGACACGTATCTTGCAGGTCATAGACAATACAAACGATAGTATTCTTAAGCAGACCAGTGACTCACACTTCTATAACTTGACTTACATCGGTGACACTCAGACTGCTAACCCCACCTACTACCGCTTAAATGACAATGACATTTCTTTCTGGCCTACTCCAGACGGAGTGTATGATATTAAAGTACATGCAGTTATTCCTCAGGATGATCTTACGTTAGCTGCTGATACCTTTACTCTTCCTGAAAATATCATCGTTCTTGGAGCTTACTCTCTAGCTCTAGCAGAACGTGGAGAAGACGGTGGTACAACCTCTGACCTTGCTCTACGACGCTTTCAGCAATCTCTTGGAGATGCTATTGTACAAGATGAAAATCGAACTGTAAACGAGACAACGTGGTATGCCAGTTAAACCAGTCACGCCTGTAATCCTGAAGGGTATAGGTTCCAGAGGACTTAATACCCAGACCCAGAGTTCTACAATTGGTCCTGAGTTTCTGACTGAGGCTGAAAATGTAGTCTACGATCTGGAAGGTCGTATGGGTCCAAGGAAGGGCATTAAACAAATTACAAGTGCGGTAGCATCTCCTGTGAAATCTTTAGGAGAGTTTGTTAAAGCTGACCGTACCAGAGAATACTACGGTGGTTCTGGATCAACCATTGTAAAGCTTAACTTTGCTACTACTCCAGATACTCTGGTTACTCAAACTTTCTCAGGAACTCCTCAAACCATTACCGATAGTAACTGGCAATGGATAAACTTCAATGATGAGTTCTGGGGTGTACAGGCAGGTCACAAGGTTATTAATTATGATGGGACAGACTGGTATGATATTGATGATCTGTCTGGTTATCATTCTCCCTCTGGTATTACTACCTTTGATCCTAACTGCGCTCTTGGTGAGTTTGGTCGTATCTTCTACGGTGGTGTTACTGAAGCAAAGGGAACTTTGTTTTATTCAGACAACCTTATTGGTCAGGATTTAAACACAGGAGCTTCTGGTTTTCTTGATCTAAAAACTGTCTGGGGTAATGATGAGATAGTTGGTTTAGGTTCCATTGAAAACAAAATAGTAATCTTCGGTAAGCAGAACATTGCTATTTACTCTGGTGCTACCAACCCAGCTACTATGGTTCTTGATGAACTTATTAGAGATGTAGGGTTAGCAGGTAGAGATAACATTGTATATGTAGATTCTGATGTAGTCTTCCTAAGCTACGAAGGTCTTCAGTCGCTTTCTCGTGTACAGCAAAGCGATGGTAAGTCTCCTCTGGAAGGTCTGTCTCTTACAGTACGTAACGACCTTACAAGGTTATTGTCTCAGGCAGACGTAGGTAACATCAAAAGTGTTTACTATCAGAAAGAAGGTATTGTAATTACCTTTATGCCTGACGATAACAAAGCATACGTATTTGATTTTACTGTAGGCAAGAGGACACTTCCTCGGATAACCACCTGGACATTTAACGATAACCCTCTGTGTGCCGTCAGTACTCTAAGTGGTAAGCTTTATATGGGACTGTCGGACTCTGTTGCAGAATATGACAAGTACTATGATGTATCTTTAGATGGCGGTGGTAATGATGTTAATACTGATTACAACTGGCTTTTTCAAACTCCTTGGTTAGACTTTGGTGATCCTGTGTTTTCCAAGATACTCAAGCAAGGACTGTTTACCATTACAGGTGGTGAAGGAGCAGCGGCTACCATAGAAATTTCTAAAGACTACGAAGAGAACTCTAAGTTTTCCAAGACATTTAACCTGACTAGTGATCAGATTACATTTCTTTATGGTGCATCAAACTCTCTGTATGGAGCAGCCAAGTATGCTCCTGCCGCTAGTCCTAAAGAGTACAGGGTATCTCTTGCCAGAGCAGGTAAAACAATTAGACTTAAGATGACGTTTGACGTAACTGGTCATTACTCAAGCTTAATTAACACAACACTTCTTACCAAACAAGGTAAAGCTAGATAACTTTAAGAGGAAAAAGATATGTCAATTTTTGATATAGTAGGTGCAGGACTTAGTTTCTTTGGTCAACGAGAGCAGGCTAAAGCTGCACGTCAAGCTGCTGAAACTCAAGCACAAGCAGCTAGAGAAGCAGCGGCGGCTGCTACGAGTGCTGCTACGCCCTACACTGTAGCATCTCTTGGCGGTATAGCTGAGTTTGATCCAGATAAACAAGCTGCACTTCTTACGCTTTCTCCAGAGCTTTCGGATATCTACCAAGGTGGTATTAGCCGTAGTGGTTTGTTTGGTACTCAGGCTGCTGAATATGCCTTTATGGACCCCTTTGCAGCAGGAGAACAGTTCTATCAGCAGATGCAACCTTTCTTTCAAGAGGAAGAGGACAAGGCTAGGACTGATTTAGAGACACGTCTGCTTGCACAGGGACGCCTTGGTGGTACTGGTGGTGCTGAAGAACAGAGGGCGCTTGAGGAAGCTATTCAGAAGTCCAGAGCGCAGCGTAGGACCGCTGGATTTACTCAGGCTCAGTCTCTGATCGACACTCTTCTCGGTAGAGAACGTGGTGATATTGCTCAGTCTGTTGGTCTTCTTGATATTCCGCTTCAACAGGCTAATGTTGGCCGTGGTATAGGTGGTACTGTTGGTAGTGTTGCAGCTTCTGGTCTTCAGTCTCAGGCAGCATCTCAACGACTTCTTGCTCAGACTGCGGCACAAGACCCCGGATTGTTTGGTACTCTAGCGTCTGGTGTTGGTGGGATAATTAGACAGAATTCTTTGATTAACCAGTTAAAATCAAGATAGGAAACGTAATGGCTACCAATCTTCCTCCGTTTTTAGTTGAATATCTTCTAAGGCAAGGTCTGTTTTCTAATAGATTTTCAACACCAGAGGATACTCAAGAAACCCCTAAAAAAGAACAAGAACTTACTTTTGAAAAAGTTCTTCAAGATATTTTAGATGGTGGTCTTGATACAGAAGATACTACTTCAGTTTCTTCAGCACCTTCTCCATCAACACCCTCTACTGGTGGGCTTGGCCTCGGAGACATTGGTGGTCTATTCGGTGACATAGAACAAACTTTAAGTGACGCTCTTTCTTTTGATCTGGGACAAGCTGCAATAGATGCTGCTGAAGATGCAACTGGTCTTGATTTAAGTTTTGAAGGATTGTTTGGGATGGAAACTCCTTCGTTTATTAGTGACATTCAAAGGGCAATGCCAGAGGCTGTAACTCAAGGTATTCTTAGTAGCCCTAATCAATCTCTAGGAGCAAAAATAGGTGCGTTAGGATTTAACCTTTTATCACCTCTTATTCCCGCTCCTATTTCAATACTAGGAACAGCATTTAATATGATGGGAGCTACTGATCCTTATGATCCCGCTAGAGATGTTGCCTTAGCTTATGATCCTATCGCTGATGTAACTACAATTTCACCCAGAGCAAGCTCTCTTTCTGAAGATGAGCCTAATGTAACTAGAAGTGAACTTGGTATGGCTTTTGATCTTGCAGATGCGATGGCCGCTGAACAGGCAGGGAAACTTGCGGGTATTAGTTTTGCTCCCGGCACTCCTGCTTTCTCTACATTTGATTGGGCAGACCCCGGATTTGGAGTGGCTAAAGCAGTAGACCCCATATCACAACTAACAACCTCTGCTCTTGATACCTTAGGTTTTGGTGGTGGCTTTGGCGCTCCCGGTGCATTTGCAGCACAGCCTGATCCTACAAGTCCCTTTGGATTTGCTCCGAATTACCACAGTCCTTCATTTGATCCTGCCGGTTATGACGGGAGTGATCCTGATATGGGCTTTGATGATCCCGGTTATGATCCGGGATTTGATGAACCGGGCGGCTATGGTGGCGCGGATGGGCCTGATGGCAGTGACAGCGGTAATGACGATGGCGGATTTGACGGTGGTCTGGGTTATTAATTAAAATTTAATCGAGGAAAAAGAAATGGCAAATGGTTTGTTTAATACGCAGAGTAATGCTGCACGGGTAATGCTACAGATGGAGGCTGAAAGGGCCAAGCGTATTCAGGACGCTGGTGCTGGTATGGACCCCATTGTTGCCTCTATGGCGCGAGCGCAAGCAGGTATGCGTGAGAGTGTAGGCGACCTAACAAGAACTGGCATGGGACTCTTTGGTAAACCAGCCGCTGAAGACCCTCGTCTTACTATGGCTAAAAAGGTTGATTCAGATCGTACTGAAATACTTGCAAAAATTAAAGACTATGCTAGTGACGGAACTATCAATGAAAACGAAATGCGTGAAGGTTTTGCTCTTCTGGCTAAAAAAGGTTATATGAAAGAAGCTAAAGAGTTTCTTACTATGGCTCAGTCCATGAAGAAAGAAAAACTAGAGGAAAGAAAGGTAAACGCAGATTTGCTTAAAGCAGCTAAAGACGCTGGAATGAAAGCTGCTGATTATAATGCAATAAGAAAGTCAGCGGCAGACTCTTTAAATGCTGTGCTAATAACTGATCCAATAACTGGACAGACAAGTATGACTATAGGCGGAAAGCCTATAGATACTCCTACTCGTAACAAGATAAACGCTGCGATAGAAAAAGCAGTACAAGCTTGGATTGATGCAGGAGGAGGAAGCGCAGGGTTTACAGCAGTTACCAAAACATTTCCTAAGAATGGCGGTAAAACTGTTGGATCAAAACCTAAGACAGAAAAAAAGAAAAATCCTCCAAAGCCTCCCCCCGGTTTTAGTCAATAAAGGTTAAGAATGTCTGATACAGCTTTCAACCCGGAAACAAGAGAAGCTGTTCGTTTAGAGAACAATAAGTGGGTTCCAACAGATGCTGCCTTTAACGACAAAGGAGAGGTAGCGATATGGGACGGCTCTAAATGGGTAGTTAGAAAAGTTACTCCAGAAACACCTGTTTCTGAAGACACTCCAGCTACGCCTGAAGCTTCAGAAGATCAGGAACTTAGAACAGAAGACCCCTTCAAGAAAGAAATGGAGGCTCTTTCAAGTATAGTTGACAAGGCTAAAACTTCTGATCCAATGTCAATGATTGCAAACGCTCAAACTGACCTTGGAAAATCATGGGCAACAGGCGGTAAAATATTTGCAAAGGTTGGTGAACAATTTTTAACTTTCTTTCCAGAAACTTTGCTAAACATTACAAAAGTATTAGCTCCAGAAACTGCGGAAAGGATAGAACAATCTGAAACTGGACAGGCTGTCTCTACCTTTATAAACAATCTTAATCCTACTACTGAAAATGAGGAATTAGCTGCTACCCTCGTAAGTTATTTGGGTCTTGTTACTGCTGGAAGACAGGTAAGTAAAGACACTTTAGAACTTCTTGTGAACAGATTTGGCGCTCCTAAGGCAAAGAAAATTGCCATTGAAATGAACAAGCAGATGGGAGGTAAAGCCAAAGAGTTTCAGTCAAGAGGGCAACGTGTTCTTATAGGAACAGGAACTGCTACGGGAACTGCTGCTACCTCTATTGCCGCAGATGTTGCTCTTCGCCCTGAAGACCTGATTTTATCCGCTGAACTGGTTGATAACTTTCCAGAAACTTTTGATTACATTGCCAGAGAAGTTCCCTTTGGTGATAGCTTTGTAAAGCTTGCCAATGAACTTCGCATTGCAGACACTGACAGTGAAAGAACTAAAGTTCTGAAACAGTACGGAGATGCGGCTCTTCTTGAGCTTCCTCTGAATGCTGTAGTACAGTCAATTTTCATGTTTGCTAAGTATGGTCCTAAGGCAACTATGGAGGCTGCTAAGGCAGGGGCCAAAACTAAACTAGGAAAGCGTATAGCCTCTGGTCTACGCCCTGTGACGGAGACAGTTGCAAACATCAATACGAGAACTGGTAGAATTCTTACTTCAAGGGCAGCATTGCCAAGAATCGGTGACGATGATGAGATGATGCAAGCTGCTATAAGTCTTCAGAACAGCCGTAAGTATTTTGAAACTCAGGTAACCTTCCGTCTTAAAGAACTTCAGAGAGCGCAGAAGAGATACGGAGTTTCTGATGATGCTTTTAAATCCTACTTTAATACAGGAAAGGGTGACATAAACCCTAACGTAAAAGAACTGGTGGATGATTTTAAGGTATTGATAAACCAGAATGAGGCTGAGATTGCAAAGATTCTTGGGTACAAGGATGGAAACTTTGGAGTTCGTTCTGATGGTCAGGACTTCTATGTAAGACGTCAGTATTCTTCTGCTCTGAGTCCTAAAGACAACAAGAGAATGAAAGAGGCAATCCTTGCCTATGAAAATAAAAAGACTATTTCAGACGCCTCTCTTGAAAACAGGATCAATGGTGTTATAAAACTAATAGACCCAGAGGATGAGCTTTCAAGAAGCCAGAGAGCCAACGTCATGTACAACATCATTGAAAACATGAGGGGTACTGAGGGTAGTTGGCATCGTAGCTTGTTTGATGGTGTAAGCGATAGACATGCTAGGTCTGTTGCAGAGGCAAACGCCAAAAGCTTGTTGGCAAGAAAAGACTTACCTGAAGAATTCAGAGCTTTTCTAGGTCAGGTTGACGACCCCTACAAAGGTATTCAATCGACCGTCTTGGCTCAAGGTCAGGTGCTATCTCAGCTCAGGTCCTACATGGATATCCAGAGGATAGCCTCTCAGACAAAAGGGAAGGAGTTTGAGCTTCCCGGTCTTGTTCCCTTCCTCCCGTCTCGTAAAGAAACTTTTAAGGAAGGTGCCGGTGCTGGAGATAAATACCTAAGTGAACTCATGCGAGATGCTATGGGTAAGTTTGGAGGTGTTAATAACAAAAGAATTCTTGAAGACCCCGCAGTTGGTGAGTACTTTGCACGGATGATTTCAAGGGGTCTTGATGTATACGACGTTAATAACTCAAGTAGTCTAATGAGGGGTCTGTCTAAGATATCCTCCTTTGGTCAGGCTCTCCAGACTACTCTAGATGCTCCTGCTTACCTGTTGAATACCTCAGGTATGCTTCAGATGATGGTAGCTAATGGTCATGGCTTTAATCCTAAAAACTATGTAAGGGCTATATCAGAGATAAATACCCTAGCTCAACAGGTTATTAAGAAAGACGTTAGAGCTATTGAAACACTAGCTACGCTTAAACGTCTTGGAGTTATTGACCAAGATGTAACCGGCGAAATGATTGCTCAAAATGCACGTATCTTCGGAGACAAGCAGGGAAATATAGCAAGCAGGGCTTTTTCTAAAACAATGGAAAAGGCTGGTAGGCTTTATGGACAACCAGACTTGTATGGAAAGCTTGTTGCTTTTCAATCCGAAGTAGCCGCACAGAGAGCGATGTTCCCCAACCTATCTGCAAAACAGATAAACGAGAAGGCGGCAACCATTGTCAGGGACACCATGCCAACTTACGGTTCTGCTCCTGCTTTCTTCAGGCAGTTTTCTAGAATTCCTGTGGTAGGTAACTACACCCTGTTTCCTGTAGAACTCGTGAGAACTACAAAGAACGTAGCCAAGTATGGCGTTCGTGATCTTCAAGAAGGATTGAGAACAGGTAACATGCGTCAGGCAGCTACAGGACTACGAAGGCTTGCTGGTCTGTCCGCTGTTGCTGTTGGCATGGATCAACTGCTTACTCAATCTAGAAACGTGTACGGCATAACAGATGAACATCGTAAGGTTATGGCTACTCTAAGACCTGAGTGGTCTGCTGGATCAGACGATGTTTATATGGAACCTGTTCATATAGATGAATTAGGTGCTGAAGCTATTACTCCTGAAACTGTTAAGTCACAGTTTCCTGAAGATGACTGGCCGGATATAAAAGAGAGGCTTGGGTATAAAGGAAACTACAAACAGTTTATAGCCCAGCGTGTTAAAGAACAGAAAGAAAATTACAAACCTTTCATCAGGACAAGGACTCTTAACTCTGCCGCTTTTAACACCTTTGACCAGATAGTCCGTCCCATAAAGCTTCTCACTGGGCGTATCTTTGGAGGTGAAACGCTGTCAGAAGAGGAACTAGAAGACCCTCTAGGGAAAGCTTTAAATGTAGCGTTAGGACAGTTCGTATCTCCTAAGATTGCTGTACAGGCAGGAATGAATGTTCTTACCGGAGTAGACAACAGAACTGGTAAGCCTGTATATGAAAACTATGCAGGTATAACTACCGAAGAAAAAATTTCAAACGGTTTAGAAACTCTTCTTAAACCTATAACCGCTGGCGGAAGTTATAAAATTATAGATGAGTTTGCGAAAACTCAAACAGCGGAGGAACTGCTGGGTTTAGGAAGGGCTGAAAGGGCCAACGGAAGACCTTTGAATGAAAACGATTTAATTTTCTGGGGAGCTACCGGTAGTCGTCCTCGAACAAGAAACCTTACTTTGGAAATGGGATACAACCTGTACCAAGATATGCTTCCCTTGACTGCTTCTAAACAGCGTCTTCAGAATGAGATAAGACAACTGGAGCCTCAGTTGTTGACTGAAGAAAAGATGA
>Ga0181591_10005586_pt1 | contig 10930 bp, 6 predicted proteins | sample 071ome_33_FD_133757 | JGI IMG/M metagenome (GOLD analysis project Ga0181591, IMG submission 133757) | Coastal salt marsh microbial communities from the Groves Creek Marsh, Skidaway Island, Georgia - 071412AT metaG (megahit assembly) | ecosystem: Environmental > Aquatic > Marine > Intertidal zone...
AATGAGGAATAGCAGCCCCCACTTAGTGGCTTTACTCATCTTCTAAAATTAAAGTCCGAGTGCTTGACGAATAGAGAACAACACATTTGCCTCGCTAAATGCGATAAACATCAAATAGATGATGAACAAAGCGTAAGGGGCAAGAATAACGTAGCGTAGAGCTTTGCGTTCATCGCCCAGGTGCATAAAGACCATTACGATGTATGCCGCTTTTACAAGAGTCATCACAATAAAGGTCCATTTCACGATCTCCCACTTCACACCAGCATAGTCAGATGCCATGATACCAAGGCCAACCTCGAGTGCTGTTACTACAGTAAGAAGGATGGTTACAAAAACGATCTTCTTACGGATCTTTTTACCCGCTTCCTCGTCGTGATGTGCGTCTAAAGAATATTCAATAATGTCGTCTCTTTCCATGACTAAGATCTGTTAGATAAGGTAGTAGAAGGTGAAAACAAATACCCAAACAAGGTCAACGAAGTGCCAGTAAAGACCAACCTTCTCAACCATTTCATAATGTCCTCTTTTCTCATAGGTTCCTCCGATCACATTCAAAAGAATGATGAAATTCAAAACAACTCCTGAGAACACGTGAGTTCCGTGAAATCCTGTAACAAAGAAGAAGAACTGGGTGTAGTGCGCTGCACCCGCCGTGACCCCATCGGCTGCGGGGTAGGGGTTTTGTGCCAGCGTAGCATTATCGGCCCAGGTAGTTAAATCTCCATCAGGACCAGCAATATAAGATGACCACTCCCAAGCCTGTGAACCCAGGAAGAAAAGACCTCCAATTACGGTAAGGCTCAACCAAAGGATCACGTTCTTTCTATCCATTCTATGACCAGCCTCCACTGCAAGCACCATAGTAACAGAACTTACGATCAGGATAAAGGTCATTAACGCAACATAGGCCAATGGCAAGTGCGCATGGGTGAAAGGAAAGTGAAAGAAAATGTGCTCACTTTTTGGCCAGGTGTCGGCAAACTTCATTTTCATGAATCCAAGTGAGACCAATAGCCCTCCAAATGTTAGGGCATCCGAGATGAGGAAGAACCACATCATCATCTTTCCATAGCTAACGCTGAAAGGAGACCTTCCTCCTTCCCAGAGCGTTGTGGTATCGATTGCTTTAGTAGCTTCTCCGGCCATAGTAGTTAGTTCGTTTTAGCGGATATACATTAAGAACATCAGCAAATATATCCATAATATATCTAAAAAATGCCAGTAGGTAGCTGTCAATTCAAGACCTGTATAATTCGCTGAATCATAACGTTTTAATGATGCTTTGATCAAGGTGAAGAGCAATGTGATCAATCCTCCAGCGAGGTGAGCAAGGTGAACGCCGGTGATCACATAGAGGTATGATCCAGCTGCGTTGCTCTGTGATCCGGCAAAGAAAATTCCGAGATCGACCATCTCTCCCCATGCCTGAAATTGAAAGTAGGTAAAGAGTAATCCGAGGATCATGGTCAAGCCTAATGACAGCATAATTCCGTTGTGATTATCTCGCTTCGCGAAGCGCACAAGGGGTAGCAATGTAACGCTACTCGATACTATCATTGCTGTGCTGATGTAGAAGGTTGTAGGAAGCTCAAAATAGAGCCATTGCCCCTCAGCCTGCCTCACGATGTAAGCTGATGTCAATCCTGCGAAAAGCATGATCATACTGAGGATTCCAATCCAAAGCATGGCCTTTTGAACTCTCCGTTTACTTTGAAACTCTTGTCTTATTGCTGCTTCTTCTGCCATATTTTTATTAGAATAAGAATGATATCTGAACTATAGGCAGATATATAAAGGAAGCAAACATCAGTTTTGTTGCATCCTTCAGATCACAAGTTTTCAAAAGGCGTAGCGAGTAATAAAAGAAGATGAGCCCTACGATAAGACAAACTACTAAACTGATCATGCCTGATAGGCCAAAGATGTAAGGTAAACAGCTTACTGGAATCAAGAAAAGGGAGTAGGTAGCAATCTGAACGGCTGAAGCGAAATCCCTACCTCCTGGTGAGGGAAGTAAATGGAATCCTGCTTTTTGATAATCGTCGTGAGCTTTCCAGGCAATGGCCCAAAAATGAGGAAACTGCCAAATGAACTGTACCGCGAATAAGATCCCAGGTGCAAGACCAAAAGTGCCAGTAGCCGCGATATAACCTAACATTGGAGGTATGGCTCCTGGAAATGCTCCGATCAACACTGCAAATGGACTTACTCGTTTCATTGGAGTATAGATCGCCACATACATAAACAATGCAAGCGACCCGAGAATTCCTGAAAGGGTGTTGGTCATGACAAAGAGCATGTAGAGCCCAATAATTCCCATGATCGAAGCACCGATCAATCCTTCTCTGGCGGTCATCTTACCTGCGGGAATGGGTCTTCCTTTGGTCCGATCCATCAATTTGTCAAGCTCTCTTTCAAGAACCTGATTAAATCCGTTTGAGCTGGCGGTAACCAAAAATCCACCAACAATCAAGGCGATCAACTCGGTCCAAATGACCGTTGATGCCGCCATGAAATATCCTAATACTGAGGAGAATACGACGAGACTCGCAAGACGCAGCTTTCCGAAAGCCGCATAAACTCTGAGTCTATCTGCAATCAGACTAAAGATTCCCTTGTTTGTGATTTCTTTTGCTTGCAAGAGCTGCTATTGGGTCGCGAATTTAGTAAATCCTGACCTCTCTTCTTAAAGATTCTGAATGAAATTCAGAGAGTCTAACTCAACTTGAATCGCAATGCGATACCTGCGTTTGTTGTGGCGGTTGGGAAAGAATTGGAGATCGCTGGTGTATTCATGATGCGATCATAGAATGCTCTGAGGGTGAGTTGCGAGCTGATCTTGTAGTCGCCGGTGAACTTAATTGAAAAGACACGCATTCCAGCGGTGGCCTCGTGACTGCGATCGGCAATTCGGTGAATCACAGTCAGGTTGTCGCGGATAGAGATATCACCGCGAACCTGGAAGTCGCTGGTAATGGTCTTTCCAGGCTGGAACTCGATCGGGAACTTGACTTTCTTGAAAGTATATCCACTTCCGATCACGATCTCTTCTGACCTCATCTCCATCACTTGAGAATTAGATGGGTTGAGCGTAATATTCCGACTTCTTCTGAATTCAAGGCGTGCCTGAATCGAGTTGTTGAAGGTCATATCCAAACCAAATAACGGACTGAATTGCTCTGAAATTACGATTGAGTTGTATTGATACTTTGCAATGAAATTACTGTCCAGATCAAAGCCGTCATTATAGTCAGGGAATCCATCCCCATCTTTATCTGCATAACGCTGATTGTTTACGAATCCACCGACGTTAACAGTAGAGTTATACCCATGCGTCAGGTTAAAGGTCTTGAAATGCTTTTTCAGCGATGGCATTTTTCCAAGGCCCGTATAGCTGACTCTCCAATTTAGTCTTGGGATCAAGTCGAACACACTCAAGTTGGTCAATCCCACAGTTTTTCCCCCATAAGCAGCAAGGAATGAAGGGATCAAGACGTCCACTGATGTTGCTCCATATCCTTGTCTGAAATCTCCCGTATCAACCGAGTGAACTCCTTCTGAAGAGGAATTCGCATCTGATAATCGCGCTGAAAACTGATTCCGTACTTCGAGAAAACGATCGAAAGTTGCCGAGCTATAGTCATCTCCGAGGGGCACAAAGGCAGTTCGCCATGAACTAAATGAGGTGCTGAAAGAACCATTGTATACCGGGCTTTCAGATTGATACTGCAGACTGTCTGGGTTCCATCGATAGAATTCCGTTCTACTTTCACTGGTTTGTTGCGAACCTGTGAAGTTGATCCTCAGATCTGGAAGAGGAGAAGCACTCGCATTGAGATTAATGTTTCGGCTGTAAGTATACATTGCCGGATTGTTCAGGTTCTCCTGTTGAACCAACCAGCCCTGAGAAGCAGCATATGGAGCAAAGTCCATGGAGTCAGTCCCGAAATTACTTTGCTTACCAAAGATGAAGCCCAATCCCGGCGCCTCAAAACTTGGATCCATACCGATGACCTGAGTTCGGCGATCAAAACCTGGTAGAAGGATGCCCCTATTTTCGGAATATGAAAGCGAGGCACTTTGCAGTCCCATCAATACATTGACCAATCGCTCTTCGATCGTAAATCGTTCTGATCTTGGTTTTTTCTCTTCCTGAGTTTGGCTTTCTCCAGTTGCATTCTTCTCTTTTTCCTTGTCTTTTGGTGGTCGGCGCGCGTACTTATTTGCCTCCTGCTGAACTTTTTTCAGATAGTCGATCTTATTGTAAAGTGTCCTGAAGTTGAAGTTCATATTCCAGGTGATCGCACTCGAGTTTTGAATTGTATGCCCAATGGAGTCGGCGGCAAATGGAGCTCTTTGCCAGCTATAGGTGCTGCTATGTCTTAAACTTGAAGTGGTCCAATTCAATAGACGGATTTTGTTCAATGGAATATTGTAATTGAGATTGGTTCCATGACGGTAATTCATGGTCTCTCCCAGGTTGGTTATGTTAGATCGGACTGAATCTCTCCATCGATCATATTGTCCTTCGTCGTTGATGTTCTTATTTACCACCCCATCGGGTTCGTCAACCAGAGCTCTGTTGTTTGCATTGAAATCAAGCTTGAGGTTTCCGGTGATATCCCAACTCATGGTGTAAATGCGATCCCAGGTCCATGTTTTATTGAAGAAAGCGGGTAGGTCGGCCCGAATTCCCGGGTTGGTGTTTCGAATCTGTCGCTCATTATAAACCCTATTCATATTGGTTTGGAATCCGATGGATTTCGGTAGAGCGCTGAATTGGAAATCTCGGATCAGACCTAAACTCGGATCTCTTCTTATGGGCTTGACCTTGCTGAATGGCTTGATGGGTTTTGCCGAAACAGTATAGGCATAGTTGATTCCTCCTTTGTAAGTTTTAGTGATATCTCGTTCGGTATCGAAGTCGCGGTTTAGCTCTTCGGAATATGAATAGGATGCAGAGAAGTTCTCAATGTCGTATGGCATTGGTGTCTTTTCTCGATTTGTTCGGGTCTTTTTGACGTTGGTGAAGTTGATGCTACGTCGAATGGTCTTGTCCTGAATCACGCGTTTTACACTATCCCGTTCAGACTGCGTATCCCAGGCCTGAACGTATTCTTTGAAAGGAACGTCTTCGGCAAGCGGCGAGAATTGAGGATTGGATGTGTTTTCAGAATATCCTACGTACATCGGAATTTGCACTCCACTCTTTTCAGGGAAGAATTTATCAAGCCGGATCGTACTTGAAGCATCGAAGCTGGTTTTTGTTTCCAGCTGTCTTTCGTTGACCTTCTGTTCGATGGAACCGAAACCTGGGGTGCTTATTCTACCTGCCACCGAAACAGACGCAAGGTCTGCAAGTTTTGCGTTTACACGTCCGACAGCGGCCCATCCTGCTTTGTCGTCAAAATTCGAAGCTCTAAGCTCATTGACCCAAATCTCAGCACATTTTGGCAAGCCGTCATCTGCACTCAAACTATCTAAACTTTGACGGGGGTTACGGACTCCGATCATTATCGTTTTTACCTCCCCGAGGTTTGGGGTACCGACTACGTAAATGGTTCCCTGTCGGTAAGACTTGGCGTATCTCTTTTTCTTCAGAAGAATTGACGCACCGTCCATGATTTCACGATCGCGTTCAAGCTTCACTTCGCGCACCTTTTCCAGGTTCAGGTCGATCTCATTTTCAAAAGGCCAAACGAGCTCCCTTTGATCATCAAAATCTCCCTGATAAAAGCCTGGTGGAGTAACTTTTAAAGGGATCTCATATTCGTAGTAATGTTCTTCGAAGTCGGTTCCGAGGCGAATGAACACCATTAGGTCATCATCCTCAATTGGTTCGGCAACATCTTCTGGGAGAGACTCCGCATGCACCGACATTCTCAACGTTTTGTATCTCCTAAGGTCAAATTGAACCTGACGAAAAGCCGCTTTGGCAAATCCATCTCGCAATCCACATACCTCGAGAGCCATCGATTGTTCGTTCAACTGCTGAAGGTTAGCGGTGTTGAAGTTTACTTCTCTTCTGATGCTAGGAGGAAGCACGTAGTTCACAGGTTGACGCGCTCCGTTCTCTTCGATACTTACTGCCCGAATATTGAAAATACTCGATTGGTCATCGGCTATTCCTTCAGGATTGTCATCGAGGTCGCCCAGATACTGTCTCCATTCCCCTCTGATCAATTCCAGGCGAGCGAAGCGCAAGTGAACCTCTTCCTGAAATCCGGTCATGAACATCCGCATGAATCGAATACTTCTGAAATCGGAAATGTTACCGATGCGTTGCTTGAAGTCGCCTCTCAATGGAATCTTGAATTGATACCATCGGACTCTTTTCAATTCACCATTTTCAGCAGTTACCGCAGCTTCATAGACATCAGTAATGAAGTTTTGACCAATCATTGCCGGGTTAATGGCATCTGGCGAGATCCTAACACGATATTGATAATAACCTTCAACATTATTGATCACGTTATCCGCATTGATGTCTTCTTTGTCTGGAGAAGTGGTGGCGGAAGTCGGGTATCCCTGAGCATTCAGCTGCTCGTATTGCTCCTGAGTAGGAGAGTTTCCTTCCATTCCGTTGTACCGCTTATAGCGTTCAAGGATGTTCAGCTTTGCGTCGTCATAGTCGTCGTCCCTGTAGTAGTTGTAGTTATCACCAGCAGGATCAGCTTCCGCCAGTTGATAGGCCCTTGATCCCACACCATAGGTTGCCTCGATCTGATCGAGGTATGTCGCATAGAATTCTCTCTCTTCTTCATCTCTGAATCCATCCAAACCAACATCCTGAAATTGTCTGGTATTTGGATCATTGTCGAAACCCGGTGCCAAAGGAACTCCAGGTGTAATTCTTCCCCAGGCAGAGGTGCTGTCAGTTGGTATTTGCGTTGCATCATCCTGAGTTCTTGGAAGATCTTGCTCGTAGAGGTTCTGTCCATCATACATCACATCTTCAGAGATATTACCAAAGTTGAAGTAGAGACCCCCTCCTTGATGATCACCCTCTGGATCGGCATCCTCGTTAAATGGGTCCATCAACCAAAACTGAAGGAATTCAATATTCGCTGCTTCGAAGTCATTCTGGTCGATCCTTCTCATAATCCCACCCCACTTGTCTTGTGGATTAGCTAGAGTTCCATCCACATTCAACTCATCTACACCGAAGTTGTATGGACCTCTTTCGGTTGGGTAGAAACTCACATCAAGCACAGGAATGTTGTTTGCTGTGAATCGGTCAATTGCACGGTTTGGAAAGACCTCTGTTTGAAAGATCTGTCTCATCCTGTGATCTGAGATCATGTCTGGGTTTTCTCTAATGTGTGCAGGTGCGCTGTTTTGGTAGAACAATGGATCTACGATTCTCCAATTGATCAGGGCTCTGCGGTAACCATTCTCTAAATTATTAAATAAGTTTCCTTCAGGGAAAAGCTCTGTTTGATTTTGAGGTGTACTTGACAATCTCCAGCTGTTCATGGCTTTCAGGTCAATGAACGACTGACTTCCTTCGAAGTCGTCTAGATATGAGTTTCCACTTCTTCCAACTGCACGTGAATGTCCTGGTAACAATTGAGCAAACTCACCACTCACCGAAATACTCGACTTTGCTTTGGTTTCTACAAAGGGGAGTTTATCTACCATCTTGGTTAGAATCGGCATCTCGGCTTTGTAGGTTCCATCGACGCCCCAAATGGTATTTGCCACTGGTTCATTTCCATAGTCGATCTTTTGGGTCACCGGTTTTTCACTCAAGCGAAGAATGGTTCCCCCTACCACAAGATCCTTGTTGAATTTGTAGTCGAAGCGATTGCCAATAAGGGTTTTTTGTTGCATCGCAAAAACCTCGTTGGTTTCGAGAGAAACATTGATCGGAGTGTTCGACTCCAATAAGCCCTGATCGATGATGGTAACCCGACCCAAGTTGTAGTTCACCTTGTAGTGTACTCCTTCTTGCAATACTCTTCCTCCCGCCGAAACAGTCACTGATCCTTCGGGAACATTGATCGCATTTAGCATGATGTCCGATCCTCCGGAAGATTTATATTCTCCTTTTAAGCTGAATCGATTCTTTCCGGGAAAGAGGTTTTGCGCATCCTGTTGAGTTCTTGTATAGAGCGAATCGAAGGCATACTTTTCCGCTAAAATGGGATCTGGGATAGCTGCTCTCAAGCCGCTTCCAAATGGTTCGAGTAAGGGGAAGATGATTCTCCCGTTTTGAGGAACGATCGTGAAGTTTGGAAGGTAATCAAAGAGCCCATCTGACCTCGGTTTTTGGTTCACGTTCAGCTTATCCAGACCGAGAAGTTGCACTAGTGAGCGATCGTTATATCCGTCTTCAGGGATGTAGTTGATATCGATCCCCAGGTTTTGATCAAGGTACCAAACGTCGAATTCGAATCCATCCGGTTGAAGTTGATAAGCCCCGATGTTATAGATGTTCTTCATCATCAGATCCCACATCGGAACCTTCGTGTTTCGTTCAACTGATTTCAAAAGCTTTAATACTAACGGAGCGGGAGCAGCAATGTCAGTTGAGAATTCACCAACCTGATAAACCTGACCGCGATAGGTGTATTCATAGGCCACAGCAAGCACCTGATTCATATTCATTTGCTGACGCAGGGAGATATATCCAAGTTGCGAATTGAGCTCATATTCAGATGGATCGAGTTTTCTGGCAAATTCGACTTTTTGATAGTCCAATCTCGAGTCGAATCCAAAGCTGCCATCCAGGATATTTGCCGACTGAACTATTGAACGTGTCGGACCAAATGCTCCAGTTACTCTTGTATAGAGGTTATTGGCATCATTATCTGCCGGCACTCCGGGCTGACCGATGTTCACGAAATTAGGATTGAAGATCTGCTGTGGGTTCGTTTCGCCCAGATCCTGAAATGCCATGATGTCTCTCGGGTTCTCAGGATTTGTTCTCAAGTTGGTTACCCAAACTTCAATTCTAGTGATGTTCACTCCTGAATTGTACATCGGAGGTGATGCAACTGCTCGCTCGTATTGATCCCTGAAATAGTGCGAGAGGAAGTAGTGGCGGTCTGCTTCGTATCGATCTACTTTAACTTCATACTCGGTTACCTGAGCTCCACCTTCGGTAGAAATGTTCTGGCGTTTACTCTGTTGTTGAGACAACACCGTGGTCACAAAGAGTTTCCCAAACTTCATTTTCGTTTTCAGTCCGATCAAACTTTGTGCTCCTGTGATCAACTGTCCGCTTAAAGGGAGTGACACATTTCCCATCTCAATATCCTGCAAAATTTCATCCTCATATCCGGTATAATCAAGCTTGACCTGATTGTCGAAGTTGAAGGTAGCGTCAGTATTGTAGTTTACCGTGGTCTTAACCTTATCACCGATATTACCGAGGATGTTGAGTTGCATACTCTGGTCGTACTGGAAAGTGGTGATCCTTCTTTGTCGCTCGGGAATCACAGGGTTCTCATTTCGCGATGAGCGGACCCCAAAACGCAATTCGGCAGATCCGGTCGGTTTGATGTCGATCTTATTTCCACCGAATATTCGGTCGAAGGCTTCGCTTTCTACTTCCAGTTGAGGCTTAAATGATCCTTCATCTTTCTTGTACTCAGTTTCTGAACTTGCTTTTTCGTTCCAGTAATCTCTGATACTCTTTTTGCGCTGTTGCTCGAGATACTCATCGAACTCCATGAATGAAGAAGACTTGTAAGCTCGCTCTCCGATCTTTTTGTCGTAGAGGTAGTTTCCAGATTCAACATCGTATTTGACGTCTTCCTTCACATTGGAGGGCTCCTCCATACCCATTTTGTTTTCAGGCTTCACTGCAGGGTCTCTTTCCTGCTGCATGGGGTAGCGCGCTCGGGTCTTTCCCGTATCACTTTGGGCATATACAGATACAGTCCCTAGTGCCATCAAAGTGAAGGCAATAAGAATACTATACCCGTTATTTACGAGAGACTTAGACAAGACTACTTTCTTGCGCTCAAAGGAATTTCAAGGCTTGTTTTACAAGGGCTTCCACCGGAAGGTCCGGTTCTGAGGCTTCCACCTTCTGAAGCATCTTGCGTGACTTTGACTTGTCAAACCCAAGAGCAACCAGAGCAGATAACGCCTCTTCAGTATGTGTATTGTCCTGAAAATGAATTTTTTCTGGGTCGGGAAGGTCGGCGGTGATCTTGTCTTTGAGGTCGACAATGATGCGTTCGGCCGTTTTACCTCCAATTCCTTTGATCGATTTGAGAAGATTCACGTCCTCATTGATGATTCCTTGTGCCACTTCACCTGGACTCAAAGAAGAAAGCACAACCCTTGCTGTACTTGCTCCAACGCCCGAAACCGAGATCAATTTTCTAAAGATCTCTCGCTCTTCTTCATCATAAAAACCATAAAGTGTTTGGGCATCTTCTCTTACGATTTGATGAGCATATAGAAAACAAAGCTCGTTAGAGCCGATTTTGGCATATGTATTAAGTGAAATATTGAGGTAATAACCAACTCCCCCACACTCAATAACCACATAGGCCGGATTCTTCTCGACCAGTTTTCCTTTGAAATGATTATACATCCTGTCTTGTTTGTGCGTCTGCTACCGCAACTCCTACCATATTTACTATCTCTCTCACTGAACTGCCTAGTTGAAGAATGTGTACCGGTTTCTTCATTCCCAAAAGGATTGGGCCTAACAATTCAACATCTGTCATTTCCTGAATCAATTTGTAAGCAATATTTCCTGAAGAAAGATTCGGGAATATCATGCAGTTGACCCTATTCCCAACAAGATCTGAGAATGGAAAAATCTCCTTGATCAGGTTTTGATTCATTGCGAGGTTCGCCTGAATTTCACCATCCACATTCAGATCGGGATGATGTTTATGTAGATATTCAACCGCTTTATGAGTTTTAACCGCATCAGCCCCTTTTGAACTGCCGAAGTTGGCAT
>Ga0181591_10005595_pt1 | contig 10918 bp, 9 predicted proteins | sample 071ome_33_FD_133757 | JGI IMG/M metagenome (GOLD analysis project Ga0181591, IMG submission 133757) | Coastal salt marsh microbial communities from the Groves Creek Marsh, Skidaway Island, Georgia - 071412AT metaG (megahit assembly) | ecosystem: Environmental > Aquatic > Marine > Intertidal zone...
TGAGTGGGGAAACCCCAGATGTTGCCCAGACCGATTGCTGAGCCAGCCGCCGCAAGAATAAAACCGGTACGAGAGGAAAAGCCACCGCGATTGTCGCTCGCGGCTGTTGCAGAGTTGGCCATAACTGGCTCCTGAGTGTGTAGCGGCAGTCTTGGCAGGACGCGGTTACTGCTGGTTGCAGTTGTTCATGCCTTGTGAGCGGAACAACCAGCAACCGTTAATAGATAATCCCGGCCGGGTAATGCCGGGTGCTCTAGCTGCAATGGGGGCCTGGGTTCAGGCCTTGAGTAATAACCAGATCATGCCGCCAACAGCGATTGCTGGGCCGACCAGTTCCGGGATTCCCAGAGTAAAGGCTTGCCACCAGGCGAAGACACCACTGGCCAGAGTCAGAGTGCCCAGTGTCTGATGACGCTTTTGGTTATTCTGCTGTTGCAGGGTCGCGCGCAGTTGCAACAACTCGTTGTGCAATGCTTGCTGGTTTTCGTCCATATGGTTGAGGCGCGATAACGCACCGTGTACCAAGCCGGGAATTTGTGGCGCTTTCTCGATCCAGCCCGGCAGTTGTCGCTTCAGTTCTTTGTAGGCTGCCTTCGGGCCAAAGCGATCGCGCATCCAGCGCTCAAGGTAGGGTTTGGCGGTGCTCCATAAATCCAGTTGGGGATACAGCTGACGGCCCAGGCCTTCGATGTTGAGCAGGGTTTTCTGCAGCAGTACCAGCTGTGGCTGAACTTCCATATTAAAGCGTCGGGCGGTACTGAACAGTTGAATCAACACCTGGCCGAAGGAAATCTCGGCCAGTGGTTTATCGAAGATAGGTTCACACACGCTGCGGATGGCGGCGGCAAACTCATGCACTTTGGTGGTCGCCGGTACCCAGCCTGAGTCGATGTGCAGTTGCGCTACCTGGTGATAATCCTGATTGAAAAACGCCAGCAGGTTCATCGCCAGGTAGTGCTGATCTTCTTCGGTCAGGCTGCCGACAATACCGCAATCAATGGCGATGTATTGCGGTTGTTGCGGGTTATGCCGGGCGACAAAAATATTGCCCGGATGCATATCCGCATGAAAGAAGCTGTCGCGGAATACCTGAGTAAAGAAAATCTCGACGCCGCGCTCAGCCAGTGCCTTCATATTGGTGTTTTGCGCCTGTAGCTGATCGATATCCGCCACCGGGATGCCATAAATACGCTCGCTGACCATTACCTTGGTGCGGCAGTATTCCCAGTAAACTTCCGGCATATACAGCAGCTCAGAGTCGGCAAAGTTGCGTTTTAGTTGCGTGGCGTTGGAGGCTTCAATCTGCAGGTTGAGCTCGCCATAAATGGTATGGCGGTAGTCTTCCACCACTTCCAGCGGTTTCAGCCGACGGCCTTCGGCGGAATATTTCACCAGTAGTCGGGCCATAAATTCGAGCAGCTGCAGATCGCGTTCGATGGTGTTTTCAATGCCCGGGCGCACGACTTTGACCACCACTTCCTGATCGCCGTGTTCGCTGTCTTGCGGTAAACGCGCCGCGTGCACCTGAGCAATGGACGCCGACGCCAGCGGTTGTGCTGAGAATTCTGAGAACAGCTGTTCGATTTTCTGGCCAAGTTGATCTTCGATCAGGGCGATCGCGGTATCGCTGTCGAACGGTGGCACATCGTCTTGCAGGCGGCGCAGCTCGGCAACGATGTCGTCTGGAATCAGGTCCGGGCGGGTCGACAGAATCTGGCCGAATTTCACAAAAATCGGGCCCAGGGCCTCCAGTGCCAGGCGCAGTCGCGCGCCGCGGCTGAGCTTGCTGGGGACCGGGTTTAAACGCCAGGGTGCCAGCCATAACGCAATGCGCAGTGACAGCGGCAGTTGTTCTGTCGGCACCAGGCTGTCGAGGCGGTAGCGGGTAAAGATGAAAAGAATTTTCCACAGGCGCCAGAGGTTGGCCATAGAGAAAGTCCTGAATTAGGGTTGGTTATCGGGCTGCGGTTCTTCAGCCGCCGATGGATCGACTTCGAGCTGGCGAATGCGGGCGGCGAGGCGATCGCTGGCCAGTCGCAATTCATCCACCTCACTGGCAAAACCCGCTAATAATGGCCCGGGTGTTACCAGTTGTGCTTCATCTTCAAGGTAATCTTTGCCGGCCACTGCATAGGTTGCGCTGGTGGTTTTGCCCCAGCGAAATAATCCGCGCACGCTTTTGCCCAGCTGATGGGCCAGCAAGCCGCCGGTCAGCGGCTGGATCAGTGCTTCCCAGTCGATATCCAGTTGCTGCACCACTTTCGTTAGTGCAATCGACAGTTCGGTATCACCATCCATGTCGATATCGCTGTTGATCAGCTGGTTGGCTTTATTATCGGCGCGCGCCAGTGCCTTAAAATCGGCCAGCGAACCACGCATGATGACATCCGCGCTGGCGTCATTGCTGAGGCTGAACGCCACTCCGTTATCCAGTAAGCGCACGTACAGCGGGGGGAATGCATCAACTTCAATGCACACCAACCTACCGGCATGGGCGGCGATGGCACGCACCGCTGCCGGGTCGTGGCGCAGCAATGAGTTCACCGATGTTTCCAGCGGCACCAGTGCCGCTTGTGCCAGCATCGGATTAGCCGCCAGTTGGGTAAGCAGAGATGACAGCATCGCTGTTACGGCTTAATGCCGCGGTGCAGTGCCACCACACCGCTGGTCATGTTGTGGTAGCTGCAACGCACCAGCCCGGCGTTTTCCATCATGCTTTTCAGCGTTTCCTGATCGGGGTGCATACGAATCGATTCCGCCAGATACTTGTAGCTTTCGGAATCGTTGGCCACCACTTTGCCCATAAACGGCAGGGCGGTGAACGAATACAAATCGTACGCTTTGCTCATCAGCGGGTTGGTGGGCTTGGAGAACTCCAGCACCAGTAAACGACCACCAGGTTTAAGCACCCGAGCCATGGACTTCAGAGCTTTATCTTTGTCGGTGACGTTGCGCAGACCGAAGGCAATGGTGATGACATCAAAGCTGTTGTCATCAAACGGCAGACATTCCGCATTGGCCTGAACGTATTCAATATTGCCGACATAGCCCTGATCGGTCAGGCGGTCGCGGCCAACGTTCAGCATCGAGGAGTTGATGTCGGCCAGTACCACGCCACCGCTGGGGCCAACAATTTTCGAGAACTTCTTGGTCAGGTCGCCGGTACCGCCAGCCAGGTCGAGCACTTTATCGCCCGGGCGAACGCCACTCATATCGATGGTGATGCGCTTCCACAGACGGTGAATGCCAAACGACATCAGGTCGTTCATCACATCGTATTTGGCGGCAACGGAGTGAAAAACATCGGCCACCATGGCCTGTTTCTTCTCGCTGTCGACTGTCTGGTAACCGAAATGGGTCTTGTTGTCGGACATGCTGACCTTCTCTTGATTGTCCGGCAATGGCCGCTGCTGAAACAGCGGTCACGCCGGAATAGGAAAAATTGCAGGCATTTTAACGGCCTGGCCGGCTAATGTCTTGTGCTGCGTCAGGCCGGGCCAGGCCATATAATTGTTTGCCTTGTCGCGATTGCACCTAGCGTGGCTATTGCGGCTGAGGCACAGTGCTGCGTCTCTGCGTACCGTTATCAATCACACTACACCGGAGCTAATCATGCTGGTTACCCTGAATAAAGTTGCAACTCTGCTGTTCTGGCTACTGGCCATTGTCGCCCAGGTTCAGGGCTGGCAGGACTGGCTGGGGTTATTACCGACCGTCGCGCTGGCGGTGGCCGCCATTCACGTGCTGGAAGTGGTCTACTTCTGGGTGGCATTGCGCGATCGCAGTGATAATCCGTTCCTGGATGCATTGCAGATTTTTGTGTTTGGCATTTTCCACATGCAGCGTTTCATCAACGCCAGAAGCGCCTGACAAAACCTCACTCTGGCTGCTCTCTGTCGCGGGTGAATTGGATGACATTACTCACTCGCGCCCGATATCCGCTGTGATAGGCTGACTCCGGATTAGTAAGGAGTCTGACTATGGCACAGCGTCTCAACCACAAAATAGCTTTAATCACCGGGGCGGCCAAGGGTATTGGCGAGGCCTGCGCCCGCTTGTTTGCGCGTGAGGGCGCTGAGGTCATCGTCACTGATATCGATGATGTACTGGGGGCGGCGGTGACTGCGTCCATTGTTGATGAGGGTGGTCAGGCTGAGTTTCAGCATCTTGATGTAGCGCAAGAGTCACAGTGGCAAAACCTGATCGTGCAACTCGATGAGCGTTACGGCCGCCTGGATGTGCTGGTAAATAACGCGGGCATTATCGGCTTCGATGAGGTGCCAGGTCCACACGACCCGGAGCATATGGATATGGCGGCCTGGCACAAAGTGAACCAGGTGAATGCCGACAGTGTCGCATTGGGTTGCAAATACGGAATCCGCTTGCTGAAGAAATCCCGTGCGGCCAGCATTGTGAATATGTCGTCGCGCTCTGGTTTGGTCGGCATACCGGCAGCCGCACCCTATGCAGCGAGCAAGGCGGCGATCCGCAATCACTCGAAATCTGTGGCACTGTATTGCGCGCAACAGCGTTACCCGATTCGCTGCAACTCCATTCATCCGGGCGCCATCCTGACCCCGTTGTGGGATGCCATGCTGGGGGAGGGAGAGGCCAGGCAGCAAGCGATTAACCACATCGCAGCGGATATTCCACTCGGGCACATGGGAGAACCCGTCGACGTTGCGTATGCGGCTTTGTATCTGGCCTCGGATGAATCCAAATACGTTACCGGCATTGAGCTGAATTTAGATGGTGGAATTTTAGCGGGTAGCAGTGCGGCGCCAGGTGAGAAATAAACCTCAGGCCATTATTTGTACTGGAGTACCAATTCCTTCCGATGTGAAAGTATCACCCCTGTCAGTATAGTCAGGGGCCGTTTTCACCTATGGAAGGAATAAAAACAATGAAAAAAACGATTATTGCAGGGCTATTGTCATTGGGGGCAATGAATACTGCAGCGCTTCAATATCAGGAGCTAACCTACGGCGCCGATCCTACCGGCCGATCCCCCGGTTCCTATGTTGGTACGACTGAGACTGGCATAACGGTACTCGGTATTGAATCTGGTAATACTACCAATGTTAATTTTATCGACACGAATGCAGACGTCACCTTGGAAGATGCATTAGCTAAATCTGAGGAATTCTTTAGAGGGTTTCCGTGGCCAAATGGTTACCAGGCAGGCCTGTTGGCCAACTACCCGGCTCTACCGGATGATGCGGATCGTTTTGAACACCTGGGTGTAACCTCCACAATGGAAGCTGGAGAGTTTAAAAAACTTGCTGATGCACTGATCGCGACGGTGAAATCGATAATAAAAGGAACGACTTATCTGTACGACTCCTCTGAAGCCAGTGGTTATCGTGCCGTGAGTGTTGGTGGCAATCAGGTGTTGATCGCCAATGGAACTCAGTTTGATGCGACCACGGTTTATTCATGTGACTTTTCCCAGTGGGATACATCAAAAGGTTTTCTTGATAATCTGAATACCTGCCCTTCAAGCGAGTTCGATCCTCTGAATGTACGCGGTTTATCAGCCTTTGACATTGGGTTGGTTACCGAAGCAAGTAACTCCAGAGGAACCGCTGTACTGAAAGCGAAGCGTTCTGAATCAGACACGAATTTTAACGAAGTTGTGGTTTTTAATGCTGAGTCAAAAACCTTTAATAATTATCCAATAAACAGATCATTCGTGCGCAATGGCTCTAAAATTCAGATATCTGACGGGCAAAAACAGTTTGTTGTGATTAATCACCCAGAGCAGAGTAGTGGCGGATTTTATTGGATTGATGAAGGAATAAATCCGGTTGAGTTCCGGGGCGATTCTAATGGGAATAAAGTTCTTAGTATTGATGATGATTACATTAATATGATCTCTGAAAATAAGGAGCTTTTTACCTGTGAAAACAATATTCAGGATCCAAGTAAATTCACCTACCATGATATTGTAAGGCTTGAATTAGATCCTAATGAACCAGGCTATGAGTTCTATGCTGCATATCCTTCTTTGCCAGCAGGCCTGGATGGTCATATTGAAAATCTTGGCATTCAGGATCAGCTGCCATTAGGAAGTGGACTGGCGGAATACAAGGCTTTTATTGAACAACATATTCTTCCGGAAGTAGAACGCCTGCTACAAGAATACCGGGACAACAAGATGATTTTTGTCTCTTGTGGTGAAAATACCACTCAGAAAATAGCTTCTGACGTTAGTGGTGTTGTTGAAACCTTTACCAGTGGTGGCAATCAATACACGGTATACGTGAAAAATGTAACTAAGCCGGGTGAAGATATTACAACGCTGAACCAGGCGGTTGCCATTGCGTATAACCATACAACTGAATCCAGTCTTTCATTGTCTTATCAGATGATGAAAGAGCTCGAGAATAGCGACTTTTCTTCCTTGATTGAAGTTGCGAAACAATCGAATCAATCTGCCTATGGTTCATTGATTAATACGTTGCCGAATATGCCGGATAACTTTGAGGACTATGGACTGGGTCCGGATATCTCTACAGAGGAATATCTGAGCTTTGTAGCGAATGTTGTTACTAACAGCCTTCCGTATAAAGCTTCTGGTAGTGTTGATATGTACCGACTGCCACTGGCTTTCAAGTTTAATGGTGGCAAACTTGGTTTTAATGCTGGTTTCTTAACTTTATCTGAAACGTCTGAAAATTCAGTTACTGTGACTGGCAAGCCGGCTGACGCAGTGATTGATCCTTACACCAACGCGGTTTCGTCAATGGATATCATCACAGACGGTGAGTTATTTGCTGCCGATGTCAGCTGCTCTGTTACCGGCCCGCTGGATATTACTTCAGCCGAATACGGCAGCTGGGGTGGCTCTGAGCGTTTAACTCTGCCTGTGCAATGGCAGAATAAAAATGCTAGCGGTGTTGTTTCTCTGAAGGGGGATATCGATTCAGTAACAGGTGAACAACAATTACTGGTTTTAGACACGTTGGCAGAATTAACGACTGCGGATGTAACGGTTAATTGTTCTGCAACTGTGTCGGATAAAAACGGTAGCCAGCTGAGCGTTAATCTGGTTCCGGTAACCATTCGCCTGGATGATGGTATTCACGGTGGCAGTGGTGTGATTACCGGCCAGGTAACCTTACCTGCAGGAGTAAACGCAGAGGACGTTACCGTTGAAGTAACGATCAATGGCCGTACCATTAACGTTGAAGTTGATGAAAATGGTCGCTTCGAATTTGATGAGTTACGTGATGGTGATTTCACCGTTAATGTTAAGTCAGAACGTTACACTCAATCCTGTATCAATACCACTACCGGTGGAAATACTATTGACCTGGGAAATATTGAGTTGATTGCAGGTGATGTAAATAACGATGGTGAAATCAATATCGCTGACTTCACTTATCTGGCAGGTCGTTATGGTTCAGCCAAAGGTGATGAGCGTTATACTGTTCAGGCGGATTTAAATTCCGACGACAAGGTTAATATTCAGGACCTGGCGATTCTGGGTAGCCACTTTGGTTCGCGTCAGTGCAATCCGTAAGATAAGCTATCACCGGGCGCATGCCCGGTGATTTTTTTAGGAAAAGGAGTGGTAATGAAATTCCTGCATGTAATCTATCTGAGCCTGTTTTTCCATCTCTCTTGGGCTGGTCCTGAACTCGAGGTCAGAACAGAAGATAAAAATGGCGTGCGCTGGTTGTACTTTGTGGTGACGGAGGTCGATGAGATTTATGGCGCTGATCTAGAGCTGAAATACGATCACCAAAAGATTCAGGTTGTAGATGTAGACAACAAACAATCCGGAACTCAGGTAGCGCGTGGTGCCTTGTTCGGCGAGCAAGCTTACGAAGTGTCGAACTATGCAGACCCGAGAACTGGCACTGTACGTATAGCGGCCAGTATTCTGCATCCGGCGGAACCAGTTAGTGGTAGCGGTGCAGTGGCTGTGGTGGGCTTCAAACATTCAGGCATGGAGGTTGGTAAGGTTGAGGTGTCACGAATGCAACTGGGCGATAAAGAAGGGCGCTTAACCGAAGTGTCTTATCCAAAAACAATCGCTGTCGAAAAAGCTTTGTCAGAAGCAGGCAGCGAACAACAACCGATCGGCGCATATGTACCAGGTACGGCTCAGATCACTAATCAGGTTGTTCAGAAAAAAGACAATATGCTGATATATGCCGTTATCGCACTGTTGTTGGTGATTGTGATTCTGCTGGCAGTTTTATTATTACGCCGGCCAAAACCAGCGGTTTAGTTGCCGTGTGAATATTCAATAAAAAACCGGAACTGATTTCTCAGCTCCGGTTTTCTATTTTCTTGGCCAATGTGACGCTAAATCAGCCCTGCGCTAACCAGCCATTTAATACTTCGATATCCTTTTCGTTCAGTGTACCGGCGTAAAACTTCAGGTTCAGCAGGTTCTGAATGTAGTCGTAGCGAGCGTTGGCGTAATCACGCTGCGTTTGGAACAGGGTGCGCTGGGCGTTCAGGACTTCGACGATATTACGGGTGCCGACTTTGTAACCGGTCTGCGTGGCTTCCAGTGCACTTTCAGCCGAGACGATGGCTTGTTTGCGGGCTTTGATGTTCAGCACATCGGTTTTTACCTTACGGAACAGGCTACGGATGTTCTGTTTCATCGAACGGCGTTCACTTTCCAGCTGGTATTCGGAAGCTGCGTACTGTTTAGCGGCTTGCTTACTTTGGTTGTACAGCGAGCCCCCGGCCAGCAACGGCATGGAAACCTGGAAGCCAATGGCGGTGGTGGTGGTATCAACGGTATCCCCGGCGGTAGCAACAAACTGATCGCCGTCAAAGTAGCTGCCAACCAGGCTGATGGTCGGCAGGTGGTTTGAGCGGGTGGCATTGCGTTGCAGGCGCACCGCATCTTTATTGGTTTCGGCCAGACGCAGGCCAACGTATTTGGCCATACCGGATTCTACCCAGGACTCCACGGTAACCGGCTCCGGCATTTCCATGGCGACATCGGCGCGTAACGGCTGAACCGAATCGAAGCGCTGGCCTGTGAGCTGTTCGAGTGCTTCGTAACTGATGTCGAGGCTGGCTTCCTGGCCCAGCAGGTTTACATACGACAGGTCGTAACCGGCCTGAGCTTCATGAACATCGGTGATGGCAATCAGGCCGACGTCAAAGCGCTGCTTGGTTTGCTCCAATGAGCGCTTAACGGCTTTTTCTTCCGCTTGAGCGGCTGAAAGATTGTCTTTGGCACGCAGCACGTCGAAATAAGCCTGAGCGGTACGCAGCAATAACTGTTGCTCCGCCAGTTGCAGTTGGGCGGCTGCGGCATCGTCTGCAGACGCGGCGGCCTGATAGCTGTACCAGGCGTTCAGGTTAAACAACGCCTGACTGGCCTGAATTTGCAGCTGTGACTGATCGTAATCAAAATCCTGGCCGGCTGATTCGCCATCCACTTCGGTCTGGCTGTAGCTGATGCTGGCTTGCGGCAATAAGGCACCACGAGCGGCCCCTACGCCATAGCCGTTGGCTTCTCGACTGGCACGTGCGGCTGCAATCTCGGTGTCGTTGCTGGCCGCTTGTTGATAAATGGTGCTAAGGTCTGCGGCGTTAGACAGGCTGCTAACCAGAATCGCAGCGCTGAGAGTCAGTAATTTGTTCATAAAGTGGGGCCTTTGGCAGCCATGTAAATAAAGTTATTGGATTCTAACAGAATAAATACCGCTCAAAATGCCTTCATTGTTCCAATAATGAAAACAGACTGTGCAGCGGCATCAGCGAATATTAGTCATCACTGATATTCTTCTCTAGTTATATAGATAGGTCAAGTAATGAGCGACCAGTCCAACTGCTACCTGAGTGACCCAGAGTATAGCCATGACGATATTGAGATCGTAACCAGCAAGCGCTCTTTTGACGGTTTTTTTGCCATCGACACCATCACTTTGCGCCACAAACGGTTTGCCGGCGACTGGACTCCTGGCTTTACCCGCGAACTGTTTGAGCGCGGTGAAGCCGTGTGTGTGTTGTTATTTGATCCAGGCCGGGATGTGGTGGTGCTGGCCGAACAGTTTCGCATTGGCGCATTGCAGGATCAGCGTTCCCCCTGGTTGCTGGAATTGGTGGCGGGCATGGTGGAAGCGGGTGAAAGCTACCAGCAGGTGGCGGAACGTGAAACCGAGGAAGAAGCCGGCTGTCGCTTTTATCGGTTAATACCGATCTGTAATTATTGGGTATCCCCCGGTGGAACCAGTGAACGGGTGCAACTCTATTGCGGCCTGATTGACAGTACGGGAGTGGGTGGTGTCCATGGGCTTGAACAGGAAAATGAGGATATCCGGCTGCATGTGTTGCCATTTGAGAAGGCGTATGGGGCGATTGGTAGTGGCGAAATTAATAACGCCGCGACCATCATGGCGTTGCAGTGGCTGAAGATTCATCATCAGCAGCTATGTCAGCCATCATCAGCAGGAGCGCCAACCGTCGGTCGTTGATGTGGGCCTTTGATGTGAGGCGTTGATATAGAAAACCGACTGTTTAGCTGTATTTATTATTTGCCTTGGCAGTCGCCGTTGCCTTTGGTTAGGCTGCTGTCGTTACATTCACGTCCATATGATTGAGCTGGGTGGCCTGGGTTGTTGAGAAAGAAACGTTACGTGCCCGATTTGCAGGAACTGTCTTCGCTGGCAGAAAAAAATTACCTGCGATTTTTCAAACTGTTTCCGGCAATGGAAGCGGGTAGCGAGCGCACGTTTATTATTACCGGAGCTACGAATCAGCAGGCCAGTATCTGTGTACGGGTTGAAGAAGTGCATCGTTACACCACTATGCTGGAAATCCTTCAGCATGGACTCAGCCCGCAATGGATTCAGCCGCCGCGAATGCAGGTTCGGCTGTATCATGATGCCAATATGGCGGAAGTGCTGAGTTATCAGAATCAGAAGCGCTTTGAAGGGCA
>Ga0181591_10005597_pt1 | contig 10918 bp, 15 predicted proteins | sample 071ome_33_FD_133757 | JGI IMG/M metagenome (GOLD analysis project Ga0181591, IMG submission 133757) | Coastal salt marsh microbial communities from the Groves Creek Marsh, Skidaway Island, Georgia - 071412AT metaG (megahit assembly) | ecosystem: Environmental > Aquatic > Marine > Intertidal...
AGTTGGGTGGAGCATTTGCTCCACTTTGTCTACCGAAGTTTTCGTTGGCATTCGTTTCGTATCCGTTCTGATATTTGCGTCGAATCAGGAAACCTGATCGACCGTTTCGATGGCGCGCTTCAAATCGATCGCACCTGAGTAAATTGCCATGCCCGTAATTGCACCTTCAGCACCGAGCTCAGCGAGTTGAACAAGGTCGTCTATAGACGATATTCCGCCCGCTATAACAATAGGATATCGCAGGTTTTGCTTCAGATCGGCAACTGCAGTGAAGTTTGGGTGGCTCAAAGTGCCGTCACGACTGGTATCGGTATAAATAAACCGTCGTACGCCAATGTCGACCATTTGCTGGGCTAGCTCTGCAGCTGAGACGGTCGACTGCTCCAACCAACCACGGGTTTGAACCATCCCATCTTTCGCGTCGACACCGACTATTACGTGGTCTTCGCCGACAGATTTCACTGCGTTGGCGACTTGCTCAGGTGCCTCAATTGCGGCAGTTCCGAAGATCACGCGGTCAACACCGAGGTTTACAAGCTGCATTGCGTCGGCTTCTGTACGAACTCCTCCACCAAGCTGGACAGGAATGTCTACCGCATCCAGTATCGCTGTTACCGCGTCGGCGTTTGATCGAACACCGTCACGCGCACCATCGAGATCGACGACGTGCAATCGGCGTGCCCCGGCATCTACCCAACGGCGTGCAACGCCTGCCGGGTCGTCATCGAACACCGTTTCGCGGTCGTAGTCACCCTGGGTTAGGCGAACACACCGACCGCCGCGTAGATCTATTGCTGGAAGAACGTCCATAGATTTATTCGGCCCCCGCGGATTGCTCTTGAGCGAGGTCGAGGAAGTTTTCGTAGATCTTCAAACCGATCTCACCACTCTTCTCGGGGTGGAACTGGGTTCCAACGACATTTCCCTTGACCACAGCTGCGCAAATGGGAACGCCGTATTCGGTTTGTGCTGCTGTGTCGTTCTCGTCACTCGGCACGCAGCGATATGAGTGAACAAAGTAGAAATCCGAGCCTTGTTGGATCCCTTTGAAGATCGGGTGTCGCTCGTTTTCTGCGCCCGCAAACGTAACCTGGTTCCATCCCATGTGTGGAACCTTCATTGGAGCACCGAGCGAGTCAGTCATACCAGTCGGAATTTGCTGAACTGTACCAGGTACCAAACCGAGTCCACCGAGTTCGCCTTCTTCGGATGAATCAAGAAGAACCTGTAGTCCGACGCACACACAGAGCAAGGGTTTCCCTGTGGCGGCAAATTGCTTCACCGGTTCGGAAAGCCCCATTCTGTTCAGGGCACCCATAACGGCATCACTCGCACCTACACCCGGCAATACTGCGGCGTCGGCGTCGTTTAATTCGGCCGGATCGCTCGTCACGAGTGGATCTGCGCCAACTTTACGCAAGGCCTTCTCCACACTGTGCACGTTCGCGGCGCGCGTGTTCAGAACGACTATTTTTGGGTTAGATGCGGACACCTGCTAAATATTCCTGATAATCGAAATTACACAGATAACCTATTGTAGTTTGGAAACTACGCAGTAGCCTGACAAATGACCTTATTCGCGCTGTTTTGCATCAAATCGTCAGGCACGCGAGAATTAGATGAGCCATTTGCGCCAAATGAAGTAGAAGTTTCATCACAGAGCAGGTAGATGACAACAGCACCACCAGAACGTTCAGTCTGATCAACACAATCGAGATAACCGAAAAAGCCGCGACCAAGGTTCGCCAATTCGCTGAACAGCAAGGCAAAGATCCGTTCGGATTGAAAGTTGCCGTAAAAGGTGGCGGTTGTTCTGGTCTGACTTACGTACTGGAGATCGTCGACGGTCCTGACGATGACGACAAGATCATCGATTCGCACGGCGTCGAGGTGTATGTCCCAAAAAAGGCTTTCGTATTCCTCGCCGGCACGGTTCTCGACTTCTCAGACGGTCTCAACGGCAAAGGCTTTGAGTTCGCTAACCCGAACGCGTCACGCACCTGCGGTTGCGGGACCTCTTTCTCGGTCTAGATAGACCACGAAGGAGAGTTCGATTACCAACTTAGCTCAACGCGCACTGCTGACAAGATGTGGTTACTACACCTGGCATTCCTCAGGAATTGTGGAACATCGCGGCACGGACGCTCTGGATCTGCTTCACCGACTCACTACAAAGTCGTTGATCGATCTCGGAATCGGCGATTCTGAGCGCACGATACTCACCTCGAATCGAGGTCGAGTAGTAGACGCTTTCAATGTAGCGAGAGTTGAAGACCATTTTCTGATTCTCGTTAGTGATCAGGAATCGGCGTCGGCGTTGATCGAAGCGATCGATTACTACACCATCATCGAAGATGCTGAACTAAAAGATCTGTCGGACGAACGTTCAAGGATTTCGCTTATTGGTCCAGAAGCTCCAACAGTTGCTGCGCGAATTTCGGAAGAGTTCTCCGGCGTTTTAGTCATAGAGGATTCGTCGAAGCCTGTTGAGTGGTTCGAGTTGATTTTTGCTGCCGACGACAATCCTGATCTACTCTCGATTCTCGAAGAATCAGACGCGATGTCGATCGACGCCGACAACTACGCTCATTACCGCATCGAAAATAAAATTCCTGCCGTTGGTCACGAACTCGGAGAACACTCCAATCCGATTGAAGCGGGTGCACTGGACCGGATCGATTTCGACAAGGGTTGTTACGTTGGGCAGGAAGTCATTGCGCGACTCGACGCCTACGACAAAGTTCAACGGAACTTGGTTCAACTTCAGTCAGGTTCGCGCATCGATGAGTTTTCGGATGTGACTGATGGAGATCGAAACGTCGGTGTCGTCACTACGTCATCGAATGTGACTGAACCGGACGGGGCTCACAAAAGTCTTGCGCTCGTCAGACTGGCTCATGTCGAGCCAGGCACAAAACTGCAAAGTGGAGACACCGAATTAACGGTGCTGTAGCGTTTCTCCGCCATCGACCATGATCACCTGACCTCTGATCATGTCGGCATCATCGCTGCACAACATGGCCACCACTTTGGAAACGTCTTCCGGCGTGACCGGTCTACCTGCAGGTGTTGGTCGTGAAGCTATTTCCTTGACTCCCAACTCTTCTGGAAACGCGTCAAGAGCATCAGTTTGCACATAACCAGCGGATACAGTGTTCACTGCGATGTCCTGGGGACCCAACTCAACAGCGAGGTATCGGGTTACAGCTTCGATAGCGGCCTTGGAAACTCCAACGGCGAAGTAGGAGTTCAACACTCGTCCGGCTCCGGGACTGGACAGGTTGATAATTCGCCCACCGTTTTTCATCAAGCGGGCGGCAGCAACTGACAGCATCCACGGACCTCTGGCGTTTATGTCCATAGTCCAGTCCCAGTGCTTCGCGGAAAGCTCGGAAGCCGGTCGCATAACGCCAGAAGCGGCGTTGTTGACGAGGATGTCCAGAGTGCCGAACTGTTCTTCAACGGACTCGACCAGAGCGGCAACCGCCTTTTCATCTCCAACGTGTGCCTTCAGTCGCACGCAATTGATGCCAAGCGCTTCTAGCTCTTCTACTGTTTCTTTCGCTGCAGTATGATTCTTTAAGTAGTTGATTACTACCGTTGCCCCCCGAAGTCCGAGTTCGCGTGCGATGGCTTTTCCAATACCGCGCGAACCACCAGTGACCAGTGCGACTTTACCGTCGAGGTTCTTGATATCTGCCAATTAACAGGTCTCTTTCAGTACTGGAGTGGCTAGATAGCCATTCCACCATCAACGCGGATGATCTCACCGGTGATGTACTGGGCTTCGTCTGTGGTGAGGAACGCAATCATCGGAGCGACTTCGTCGGGTTCACCGAAGCGACCTTGTGGAATCCAGGTGAGAACAGTTTCTCGTGCCTTGTCAGATATGACTGATGAAGTTGCGGTTGTGATGTAACCAGGAGCGACAACGTTTACTGTGATGTTCCGTGTTGCAACCTCTTTGGCGAGAGACTGAGAGAAACCATGAACTGCGGCCTTGGACGCTGAGTAGTTCGCCTGCCCGATGTTGCCGCGCATGCCCACCACTGAAGAAACGTTGATGATGCGACCCCATCGCCCTTTGAGCATTCCTGGCAACACTTTTTGGGTGCAGTAATACGTTCCGTACATGTTCGTCTTCATGGTGTGATCGAACTGGTCATCTTTCATACGCATCAGGAGTGAATCACTGATAACTCCAGCGTTGTTAATGAGAATTTCGATCGAACCGTGCTCCGCCTCCGCAGCATCGATCATCGCGCTGACTGCATCTTTATCGGCGACGCTTCCACCAACTGCAACGGCCGTTCCACCGGCAGCACGAATTTCTTCGACCACAGCATCCGCTTCATCAGCGTGCGAGTTGTAATTGACTGCAACTCGGTGACCCGCCGCAGCAAGCCTGAGCGCGGTTGCTCTTCCGATACCTCTTGATGCACCGGTTACGAGAGCACTTCGTGATTCATTTCCGCTCAAGTTCTACGTCCTTCTGATTGATCAGTCGGTAATTTCAGCCCTGATTCGGTCTAGTTCTGCCTGCTGTTCTTCGATCAGCCCTGTTGATATTACGTATTTTGCAGTGCCAACAGCGTTCGCGATCGCGTCGACCCCTGAAGCGCCGTGCCCGACAATCGCAAGACCGTTCAAGCCCAACAATGGGCCGCCGCCGAACGCTTCAAGAATGTTGAATTTTTCAAATATCGACTGCGCCAGCTCGTTAGCTTCCTCGGTGTCACCGAGTGCTTCTTTCACTTGGTTTACAACCGCCGATCCCAGGCCTTCAGTCAGCTTGAGAACCACATTTCCGACGAAACCATCACAAAGAACGACATCGGCTTTACCCTCGGGAAGATCGTTAGGTTCGATGTTTCCGATGAAGTTCAGATCGGTTGCTTTGAGTAGATCTGTAGTTTCTTTGACGAGGGCGTTCCCTTTTCCTTCTTCGGAACCCACGCTGAGCAGGGCAATCCTTGGGTTTTCTTTCTTGTAAATATGCTTCGACATCACATTCCCAAGGGCCGCGAAGTCGACCAGCAACCTTGGACGTGTGTCCACGTTTGTTCCAAGATCAACGATGACGGTGTCTGGCGCGTATCCGATGATCGGTCCGCCCAGGGCGCCACGGTCGATACCTTCAAGGGTGCCGTAAACAACTTGTGCGGCTGCGATGGATGCGCCGGTAGAGCCCATGCTCACAAAACCAGCGGCTTTACCCATTTTCACCACGCCAGCCGAAACGAATACCGACGCCTTGGGCTTAGATCGGTACGCGAGTGCGGGGCTTTCACCTTCTTCGACCACACCTTCTGCGGGAACAACCTGAACGAGTTGCTTTGCCGGTGTGTCGTATTTATCGAGTTCAGCCTGGATGGCTTCAGCGTCACCGACCAAGGCAATCGCAACGCCACCTTCACCGATCGCCTTGAGCGCGGCTGGGACGGTCACAACTGGACCGTGATCTCCACCCATAGCATCCAGGGCTATTGGAGTTATTCCTTCGGGGATTCCCGTCATACTGACATCGTCCTAATTTAAACCGGCCAAACCAGTTCGCTCGTTCAAACTTGTCGTAATGGTACTGTCGCTTTACCTGAAACGGCGTCAGTACCATCGGGTTTCTTACATCCAACATTACAGGTCACAACGGTACCTTCGTCGGTTTCCGTTACACCCGATATCGAACCGTAAATAGATACTGTCTCCCCCGGGATTACGGGAGCACTAAACCTGACCTTGATTTTCCCGCCCGCGTGCCAGTCGTCTGGGAATGATTTTGCGAGCAGTTCTGTCACGAAGGCGAGACTGAGCATGCCATGTGCGATTCTCGTGCCGAATGGGGTTGTCGATGCGTATTCCTCGTCAAGGTGAATAGGATTGTGATCACCGGACGCTTCGGCATATGCGTCGACACGATCCTGTGGGACAAATCGGTCAAATCCTGGCAGATCAGCTCCGGCTGCAACTTGGATATCTGACATTAGGTTTCCACCCCCGAAACTATGATCGTGGTGGAGGAATCACCTACTTTGCTTCCGTCTGCATCCGTGTATTCCACTTTCACGGTAGCGAATTTACTACCTCGGCGCATTGAACTGGAAGCCAGGGTACCTGTCGCAGTAATTTGCTCCCCTACGTTGATCGATCTGATCCAGGAAGCTTCTTGCCCCGCATGAACAGTTTGCAAACCTTCACTGAAAAGACCCAAGTCCTCGATAAGTTCCGTGAGTGCCGCAGCAACGGTCATCATAGGGGCAAGAGATATTCCGTAATCGGGTGATTCGTCGCCTCCGACGGCCTGATTGTAGGAAGCTGAACGTTCAGGCGAAATAGTCACATCGTAAGGACCGAACGAGTGTCCAGTTTCAACCGATTTGATAAGAACGTCTGCCAATAGATCCCCTGATAAAACTTCGAACGATTATTCAGTTTGGTTCGCGTGTCGAAATTCTAATTCTGCCCCACGTTTGAGGCAAAGCTAAAAGCGAACCTAAACTCCAGTCGTTACGCCACTTCTTCGCTGCATCGAAATCGCTTCATCAACCAGTTCAGCTGCGAGTTCAAAAGACATCGGGTTTCGGAAGTCCAACTGCGAGATTGCAAATACGCGGTACAGCAAGCCTGTGGATACGAGACCTGAATTACTTTCACCTAGTGCCGGTAGTTCGATCCCAAGTGCCTCAGACATGGCGACAGCTGCATTCATACCGCTTCGATTCAGGTACACGCGGGTTAGAACCCTTCCTTTGTGAGTCAGGCTTACGCCCGATCGATCCTGATTAAGCTCGACCCTCAAGTGAGACCTGGGTCGCTCAAGAAGTTTGTAACCGTGTTCGAGAGCGCGTTTTCGTGAGACTGTCAATATCGCCTGAAATCACAACTAAATTTTTACGCAACATCGCGATGAAGCGAGTTCGTAAGTCCGTTGGCTAAGTATAATCCCGCGCGGTTTGCGATCTCAAAATACGAACGCGGTTTTCAAACTTGAGTCTCAAGAACAAAAATGCAATCGTCACAGGCGGTGCCACTGGTATCGGCAAGGCAATCTCTTTGAAGCTTTCCGAACTAGGCGCGAACGTTGTTGTCGCCGATATTATCCGGGAGGCAGCCGAATCAACAGCCGACGAGCTTTCTGAACGGTCGATTGGGATCGAATGTGATGTCACTGACATTGACCTGATTCAAAGGATGGTCGAGCACTCAGTATCTGAACTCGGCTCGATAGACATTCTCGTGAACAACGCCGGTATTGCCGGTGCCTCAGGATGGTTTACTCGGGCAGAGTCGACAGAAGAAGACTGGAAAGCTACCTACCAGGTCAATGTGATTGGGATTCAAAACGTGACCGCTGTGGCTAACGATCACATGAAAAAACGACGAGAGGGCAAGATCGTTAACCTTGCGTCAATCGCTGGTCGAGAGGGCCGCCCCTCGCTTCCTCATTACTCAGCATCAAAAGCTGCTGTCATCAATCTCACCCAGTCTATGGCAATGGAGCTGGCTCGATACAACATCAATGTGAATGCTATTTGTCCCGTACTCTTGTGGACGCCAATGTGGGAACAAGTAGGTGGCAGGTACGCGCGGGATATTCCTGCATACGAAGGGTTAGAGCCCAAAGAAGTCTTCTACAAGATGATTGAAGACCGTATTCCAACGGGCACTGAGCAAACCCCAGAGGATGTTGCCGACGCAACGGCATTCCTTGTTTCTGATGATGCTCTAAACATCACCGGTCAGGCGTTGAACGTCGACGGTGGATTTTTTATGCGGTAAGGCCAGTTTCGTGGAATTTGAAGGCAAAACAGCAATAGTTACCGGCGCTGCGAGTGGCCTGGGTAAAGGCATCGCTATCGAACTCGCTACTCGTGGCGCAAACATAGTTGTTGCCGATCTCGATGAAAAGATAGCTTCTGAGGTCGTTGCAAGTGTCAAGGCAACAGGAAGCAAAGCCTACTTTTGCGAAACAGACGTCACTGAACAGTGGTCGACCGACGGCATGGTTGAAGAGGCGCTGGAACAGTTCGGTGACATCGACGTGTTGGTCAACAATGCTGGCGTGTGGGGCGCACCGGGTTATACAGAGCGTTCAGAACCGAGTCAGGAAGACTGGCAGGCGACGTTCGATGTAAACGTGCTGGGTATCGTTCACTCGATTCAATCGATCGAGCAGTACATGTCTGAACGTGGCATTGGCAAGATCGTAAATATCGCATCGGTAGCCGGCCGATTGGGACGTCCCGGATTCGCGTCTTATGCAGCGTCTAAAGCAGCAGCAATAAACGTTTCGCAAGCGTGGGCATTCAAGCTGGCTCCCTTGGGGATCAACGTGAATACGGTTTGCCCCGGGCTAATTTGGACACCGCTTTGGAACTCGATTGCTGAGTGGCGTCAGGCGCAAAACGAAATGTACACTCGTTCGACGCCACGACAAATATTTGAGCAAACCGTTGCTGAGCGTGTTCCGCTGGGGCGAGAGCAAACCGCCGAGGATGTCGGTAAAGCGGTAGCTTTCCTGGCTTCTGAAAGAGCGAAATCAATCACCGGACAGGCATTAAATGTCGACTGTGGAATCCGAATGAACTAAGAATTAGTTCAGCGGTGTGATCCCGAGTGCGGCCTCGGACATGTCTGTGAGGATGTCGTCCAGGGTTCTTGCCGTGTTCGGCCCGACAACCTTCTTGACGATCTCGCCTTCCTGGGTCACAAAGAATTTCTCTGGTATTCCGGTGATTCCGAAGTCGATGGCCGTCAGTCCAGTCGGATCGATCGCGTTTACGTACTCAATTCCGTTTTGATCGATGAAGCTCTGAACAGGATCCTCGGAGTCCCAGATCGCAATTCCTATGAATTCGACTCCACGGTCTTTCCACTTTTTGTATGTCTGGGCAAGAACAGGACCTTCGGCACGACACGGCGCACACCAGGACGACCAGAAATCAACTACCACGATCTTGCCGCGGTATTTTTCGATCGAGACAGGTTCTCCAGATAGGTTTGTGAGCGAAAAATCGGCGTCTGGTTCAACTGAGAGAGGGACTTCCCCGAACACGTTGTTCTCGCCTGGGCGACCGGCTGCACCGTCGTTCTGAGCTACTCCCCATGCAAAGAGGGTGATTATCAGCACCAGGGGTACGCCGATGCCGACTAATACGTTCCGACGTTGACTCAATTTAGCTTTCCGATTTTTCGTCCTGCTCGTCAGATTCAGCAGTGTCTGAATCTGCAGGTTCGTCCTGAGATTCTTCTTGAGAGTCGGATGAAGAATCAAGTTCCAGTGCAAGGTCCTTCAACTCTTCGCGTCGTCGTTCGTAGTCGTCCTGTTCGACATTGCCTGACTCAAAATCGTCATCGAGGTTGGCAATTTCTGTGAGTACGTCTTCCCTTGTGGCTGGTTCGTCATCGTCAGGTGCTGACTCAGATTTTCTCGTCGAGTAAATGGCATATCCGAGGATCGCAAGCAACGCCAATCCAACAACCCAGATGATCACGATGATGTAGGTGCGACCATCGAAGAAATCTGAGAGCGTTTGGAGCGCAGTCGGTTGAGGCAGATCGGCGAAGGTGATGTTTAGTTCGTGATCAATGGCGAAGTTTTCGCCTTCGATTGAATTGAACACATCATCGCCAACCACGACCGATTCAATCTCACCGAAGCCACTGGCTTCTATTCGCCCGCCACCGTCTGGTACCAGCAATCGAATCTGGTCGGCACCGTAGGGCAACTTGAGATCGAAATCGAAAGAATCGCCTTCGTACTCGAGGATGTAGCTCATTAGGATTGCCGACTCCCCGGGTGGTACCGGGTTAGTCATAGCGAATCCGGTCGGGATTTCGAGAATGTTGCCACCGGCTGGAAGCTCGGTTTCGACAGAAAGATCAGAAAAACCTTCCGGGAGGTTGAACCGGAGAAGGTCTAGTCCGGTCAGGTCCGGATCTTGGAGATCTGGAATCCACAGACGGTCTCCCTGGTTATCGACGTTGACCACAGCAAGCACACCAACTTGTCGACTTCTTGCGTCAATTGTTGGGACCATCATCACGTAAGAACTGAACGTGATCATGTCGAGCGACTGAGTTTCGTCGTAAACAGTCAGGCGAACTCGAGACCAGTCCTCGACACCTGCCATATCGATTGACGGTGTGTACTTCTCACCATTCGCTACGACTCGATATACGAGACCCGGGCCGGACACGAGATTCGAGAACGTAAACGTTCCGTCATCGTTTACAGGAATCTCTTCCTGTTCGATGATCTCTCCCGCGGATTCATCAATTGTTAGAAGAAGCACCGTGAAATCGTCGGGAAGTCTCCCGCCTTCACTACCGTTCACAACGATTCCGGAGATCGTATCCTGAGCTTGAGCCGATGCCGTTTGGGTTGGCGAAACTGCCAACACTGCCGTTGCGAACAACACCAGGAATAAGACGGCAACCAATCGGGTTCCGAATTTTTTGTCTGCATACAAAGTCATCAAATTCATTAAACCGTGTCTCCGCCCTCAAGCGACTCAGATGATTGGTTCCTCAGCTGAGCAATTTCCTCTTCAATGTCGCGTTCGCGTGCGCTTCCCGCGCCCGTTTCCTGCATCAACAACTGCGCGGCAGCGTGCCTTAGCTGGTCGCGCTGTCGTTGATAGTCGTCTTCCGTCAGATCCCCAGAGGTGTAGTCGGACTCCAGATCATTTATTTTGCGGTAAATCCTCAATCGCTCCGCACGAAGTTTCTCGCGGGTTACGAACGATTCTGAAACCATCCGGTAGCGATTCTTCCTGAAAAGCGGATACGCAATGACCGCTACACACAGGATCGCTAGTAGTGTTCCGAGGGTTACAGCCATCAGTCACCCACCTCTTTACTTGAGGTTGGCATTTTTCTACGTTCGACGGATGGTTGTGGCCACAGGGCAACCATGGTG
>Ga0181591_10005605_pt1 | contig 10914 bp, 9 predicted proteins | sample 071ome_33_FD_133757 | JGI IMG/M metagenome (GOLD analysis project Ga0181591, IMG submission 133757) | Coastal salt marsh microbial communities from the Groves Creek Marsh, Skidaway Island, Georgia - 071412AT metaG (megahit assembly) | ecosystem: Environmental > Aquatic > Marine > Intertidal zone...
TCTGACGGCCAACGGTCTGGCCAAGTAGAATTTTCAACAAATTTTGGGTTCGGAGCAAAAAGTTATTCTAGTGACGCGGTTAATTCGCTGGATAACTCCGCGTAGCTCCTAATGTTATCTGTGGTCCTAAATTTCAAATTTGAAATATTATCTAGATGTCCTCCTCAGCTTAATGTCGGCTAAGGTTTCGTGGTATTAGCCACGGTCAAAACACAGCTTTCATCATTGATAAGCAGTATTTGCTGCTCTTTGTCGCATAATTTGAATTCACGATGAAATCTGGTTTCACATAAAAAATGCAGCTCTACTGCAGCGAGTAAACAAGGCCTAAGACATAAATACTGCATAACAAACATCTCAGAAAACTAACATCACATATAACGGGTCCTTAAGCACCGCTTTTGATGCGGGTAGTTCGCGCCGTGAACGTCAATTAGGGTGAGACCCAATTTACACCCACACATTTCTGTTGTGTTCTATAGGTAAATAATGAAATTTGTGATATAATATCAGTATGTTAATCGAACACTTTTGTTCGGAGGATGTACGATGCATTTTACTGCTAGAGACCTCTCATTTTATGCAAGTTACCCCACCAGCGAGGGTTTCAATGTGGATAAACGACGCTATGACTTCCCGATAACCGCTGTGAGGCAGACACAAGGGCGATCTTTGTATGAGCTACCAGCTGTGGCTGTCTGCTTGCTGCTTAACCGCTTCAAGCAGTGGGGCATCCCAGCCGCTGGCGCCAATACGCTTTTGTCCCGCATTGATATGGAGGCACTAAACGTCGCTGTGGCGGAGATAGAGGCAGGGCACCGGCAAACGCTCATTTGTACCGTTCCAGTGCATGACTTTGATCTCGACGAAACAGGTACCGTCCACGGGTCATGGGATAGGGTGATGGAGGCCATAACCGAAACCGACTGCATGGTTATTGATTTGTCGGATTTAATCCCTGCAGTGCTGAGAGGAGAGTTTTGATAGAAATCTATTTTCTTTCCTAAACTTAGCCAATTCACGCTACATGTCGGTTCGTTCAGTCACATTCGCTGGATTGGGTTGATCTTCCTGAACCTAGCGGTTCGATGTAGAAAAACCCATACCCAATTTTGTCGCAATATGCCTACACAGCAAGCCATTCGTTACATCAATGCCAACCGCTTCAGTGTGGAGCAGAACAAAGTTGATATTGGTGTTGCCAGATCGGCAAGATGGCGCGGTTAAGACCGTAACAATCGACGTCTCGGGGTGACCGAACAGGATCGCATGCATTGGGCAATATGTTATAAGGTCGTATTTGTCGGGGGCATAGTTGCCATGCCACTACATCCAATGGGGACTATTCGTTAAATGTTTCATGTAACTGTCCACACCATTTTATGGTCGCTCTACTTGGGACTTGACCTTTGTCAAACGCCGCGATGGGTGCTTTGAAATCAAGTGGATTGGCCAAACAATTCGCTCTGATTGGCCTGCGGCTTGGCACTTCAAATTTCTGCCCGTAGTTTGCGCAGACAAACCTCCGGCTGGGACCGCCAAGTACCTCTAACAGGTACAAAGATACGCGTCCCCAGTAAATGTCTCATGCGGAGGGCTACATGCTAGGCAACAGTGCTGCCCAGCCAAAGCGTGATAGCGGGGAAAGCGACCAAAATGGCTAAACGGATTAGGTCTACAGCGATAAATGGAACGAGGCCTTTGAATATCCGTACGACGATGCGTTTAGCCCATGTTTGACAAACAGCCAAGATATCAATCCAAGCACGCCAGCCACGCCCAAACCAGTCAATAATCGCCACCACGCCATCCAAGGTTTGCTGACCAGTCTATCGGCCAAATATCAAGTTAAACCAGCGTCGTAATCCCGCGACAGGTCCAGATATGTTTAAATACAGCAGTATACTTGATTGGCGTGTGGCTGACCTTTTTAGAGCATAGAGCTAACACCTGCTTTTATGTGGTTTTCAATCATTTGGCGTATTTTGATGGTTTCTTTATTCGCCATAGCCATAGTTAATGCAATATGTTCTTTGTGACTATCTTCGGCGCGTTTTTTGTCTGCAAGAATCGAGTGCATTGCGCGTTGGATGTGATGCCAGTTTGGTGTCATAGCGTTTTGTGCGGCGAAATTATGAGACAACTCGTATATCTTACTGTGAAAGATCATATCATAATGCGCAATCGCATTTAAGTCATCAGTGGCTAGGGCTTTGTCGCCTTGATCCAAAATGTCGGAAAATTCACGTTGGATAAAATCAGAGCTATGCGCCTCCATCAATTTTTCCGCGGCAAATAATTCGACAATAATGCGGAATTCCGAAATTTGGGCCAGGAATTCCAAGTCCATCGGTGCAACGATCACGCTCCGTTTGCCTGTGTCTAGCACCAAACGGTTATTTTTCAAAAGTACAATTGCCTGATTGACGGGCTGGCGTGATACGTCCAGCCGCGCAGCCAATTCATCCTGATTTAATCGTTGTCCTGGAGCAAGTTCGCCAGAACAGATAGCTGAGACCAATATGTCGTATGTCTTTTCAACGAGTGTTTGGGTTGGTTTAATTGGTTCCATGCGATACCTCGATGATTTTGGTTAAGATAAGCACGATAAACGAAAGAGCAATAGACAAAATGTAATATTTCGTATACGAAATTACAAATACAGAATGTAGATTCGGTAAAAGTATGTCAATGTCGTTTGTTTTTCGAAGCCATAAAGTTTTGCAAATCCCACTGTATTCTCGGTGTATTCCCCTGAGTGTCCAAAATAACGGAAGAGGGTTGAAGGCGAATTCGGCGAACGTTTTTTGCCATATGCCCACGATGCACAATGTTTCATCGCATCGAATGTTATCGCGGTTGAATTTCGAGATTTTCAAAAAATCGAGTGCGCAGAAAAATTTTGCCACTAATTCGTCCAGCTTATCTTTAGAGCAAGGCAGTTTCATTCAAAAAGAATCACAAAAATCTATCCAGCAACATGCGCTGGTGATCTCGTTTTTAGAGTGCCTGAGTTTTTTTTGATCAGATGAAAACTTTCTAACTATCAGAAACTAAGGAAAATAAAATTTTGTTGTCAGGGTTATAAAAGTTTGTTAGCAATTAAAAGCAGCAAATGTTCAATATAGGAACAAAAGTATCAAAAATCCTTGGATGCTGCAGAGTAGTCCAACGGAAAACTACAAAGGGACCAGACAGAAACTCCCAAGTTCCCGGGTCTGTCGGATTAGCCAAGAGGAGAGGGACATGCGTGTTTTAGAAAATATTGAACCGAAAGAGGTGATGTATTTCTTTGAAGAGCTCAGCAGCAAGCATCGGTGTTCGCAGCATGAAAAACAGGCGACAGATTACATCGCTGAGTTCGCAGAGACGCGCGGTCTTTCCTATCATCGTGATGATTTGCAAAATATCATTGTGCGCAAATCTGGGACCGAGGGTTATGAAAATTCTCCGACAGTTATCTTGCACGGTCACTTGGATATGGTGTGCAAGATGGACGAAGGCGTCGCGCATGATTTCGCCACACAAGGCGTCAATTTGATCGTCGATGGTGATCGCATTCGTGCCAAAGGTACGACATTGGGTGCAGACAATGGCCTGGGTATCTCCTATATGTTGGCGTTGCTTGACTCAACAGACCTCCCGCATCCTCCATTGGAATGTGTCATGACCGCAATGGAGGAAATGGGCAAAGTTGGCGGTGATGGCGTTGACCTGACGAAGCTGACCGGTAAGCGGATGATCGATTTCAACTGGATCGAAGAACAGCAACTGTTGGCTGGGTGTTCCGGGGATGTTTCCTGCCGTGTCGATGTCGATGCGACATGGATCGATGTCCCAGCTGATCACAGCGCGATTTCTATCGATATCAGAGGACTATTGGGAGGACATTGTGAATTTGACATTCATTTTGACCGTGCAAATGCGATTGTCGTTTTGGGGCGTTTGATTTCGCGTGCCATGAAAATCGCAAACGTCTATGTCGGGTCGGCCCGTGGTGGTGTGCAAAACAACGTTATTCCCGCAGATGCAAATGCAATAATTCACGTTCCTTCTGCGCAGTCCGAAGATGTTCTTACCTCTTTATCTGAAATGGCGGCGGATTTGCAGTCTGAATATGCAATCGCTGATCCTGACATGCGGATTACAATTGCCGAAGGTGAAACAACAGGCGGATCAGTTTTTGATGCCGCGTCTTCAAAGCGATTAGTACATGTCATTTGTTTGATCCCTGATGGTGTCTTGAAGCAAAACCTAAAGGTCGCTGGAAATTGGGAAACATCGAACAATATTGGTTTGATGGTCAATACAAAGGCAGGTGTGGAAATCACATCAACAATTACCAGTGCCGTTACCAGCCGAAAACACGCGGTTTTGGATCAAATCTTGTCGCTTGCTGATTTGGCGGGTCCGGGGGTTCGGGCGAAACAAATCGGTTTAGATGCCCCAGAATTTCCCTGGAATCCATCATCGAAAATGCTGGAAATCGCAAAAGAGAGTTATGCGCGCGTGATGGGTCGTGAACCTGATGTGTTGGTTTCTGTATGTAGCTTGGAATTAGGCATGTTTACACAGCGGATTCCTGGGCTGGATACAATCGGGATTGGCACCAATCTGTATGATCTGCATTCCCCAAAAGAAAGCATGGATCACACATCTGCCGCTCGTGTCTGGCCGTTGATCCAAGATGTTATGCGCAGCCTAAAACATTGATTCAAATAAAAAACCAGACAAAGGGAGGTCAAAATGGCATCGAAATATGATGTAAAACCCTATAAGATTGAGATACCAGAAGCCGATTTATCGGATATGATGGACCGGTTGAAACGCACGCGTTTCCCGCAAGATTTCAATAATGATGAATGGCAATACGGCTATAATACAGAATACCATCGCGAATTGATCGAATATTGGATCAACGAATACGACTGGCGCGATGTTGAACGTCGTATGAATGAATTGCCAAATTTCAAAGTCGACTTGATGGGCGTGCCGCTGCATTTCATTCACGTCAAAGGCAAAGGTGAAAATCCCATGCCATTGCTCATTCACCACGGTTGGCCCTGGACATTTTGGGACCTACGCAAAGTTATTGGACCGTTGACTGATCCTGAAAGCTATGGCGGCAAGGCCGAAGACAGTTTTGATGTGGTTTTGATTTCTCTGCCTGGCTATGGATTTTCGTCTCCCCTGACAACCTCTGGCTGGAATTTCTGGCAAACTGCGGACCTTGAAAACACATTGATGAAAGACGTGTTAGGGTATGAAACCTATGCGACGGCTGGTGGGGATTGGGGCGCATTGGTTGCGCAACAACATGGGCACAAATATGCACAGGACGTGATTGGCGTCTATACGCATTTTCCCGCTCAGATGAGCCATTATTTACCAACGCATCCAGATCAGCCAGAGGGAATCGAATATGATCCTATTTTGGGACTACCAGCGGCAAGTGAATATTCAGATCAAGAACAAGGATGGTTCGAGCGCGGTAAACACTTCGTCGAACGCGAAAGCGGGTATGGAGAAATTCAGCTAACCAAACCGCAAACCTTGGCCGCACTGGTTGCAGACAGTCCAGCGGGTCAGTTGGCTTGGATCACAGAAAAGCGTTATTTCTGGGGACTGGCCGAGCGTGGGGTGGGAACGGCAGCCTTTGAACAAGTCTGGCCAAAAGAGGACCTGATCACCACCGCAGCAGTATATTTCTTGACTGGTACAGGCGGAACATCTTGCCGTTATTATTGGGAATGCCGCGGCAACCCTTGGACCCCAAGCCATAACAATTTCCCGGTGGTGGGTGTTCCGACGGCCGTGTCAATTTTCCCAGGCGAAATATACAAGCCGCCGCTGACGTGGACACAGAAATATTTCAATCTTCAGCAATACAGGGTGCATAACGATGGGGGCCATTTTGCGCCGCTCGAAGTTCCTGAATTGTTTGTCGACGACGTTCGCACGTTTTTCGCAACCTTGCGACGTTAAAATCTAAACTAAAGTTCCAACAGGAGAGAGCAATGAAAAAAACTAACAAATTGGGCACAGCCACCCGTCGGATGTTCACCGCGGCCGCTGTTGTCACTTCGCTGATGACAAGCTTGGGGGCCTCCCAAGTTTTGGCAGAAACGCAGCATCCAGAGGGGTTTAATCCAGACGAATGGGTGATTGTAGCCTCAGTCATCAACACAACAAACCCATATATGATTTCTAACATCGAAGGTGCAGAAGCAATTTCCAAAGAATTGGGAATTGATCTGGAAATCGTGAACTCGAATAACTCGTCCCAGACATCAATTTCATCGATAATGGCGATTTTGGCCAGCGGCAAAAAGCCTATCATGTTTGTGAATACGGTCGCCAGCTCTGATGCGCCAACGATCGTTGATGCAGTTAAACAAGCAGGCGGTTATGTGTCTATTTGGTGGAATAAACCAGATGAGTTCAAACCACAGCATGTTGGCGATAATTTCGTTGCGTTTCAAAAACACACAGGTGTTGATTCAGGCCGTTGCGGCGCCAAAGCGTTGGCAGATGCATTGGGTGGAAAGGGTAATGTGATTTTGCTGCCAGGCGTTCAAGACAGTACAACAAGCAAAACACGCGTTGCAGGATTCAAAGCCGAGATCTCTGAAAACTATCCTGGCATCACAATCTTGGAAGAGCGTCCTTCAAACTGGGATCCGCAACTGGGTGCGCGAAATGCGAAAGATTTGATTGTCAAATACGGCAGCGACATCGATGGTGTCTGGAGTGCAGATGACGGTATGCAAATTGGTGCGATGCAATCGTTTGAAAACGCAGGTCTGCTAGAGCAAGTAAAATTCAGCTCTGATGGTTTGTATCCAAAAACACTTGAGGATATCAAATCTGGCCGTGGCGATAATGCCATCGTTGGTGAAACATTCCATCGTGGATATATGGCGTCCGCAATCGGATTATATACCGCATATTTGGCAGCGTCTGGTCAAATTACACCAAGTGAATTGCCAGACGAAAAACGTGAAAGCTTTTTCAAGCTGAGCTGTGTGACACCCCAAAACTACACACAGTATCTGCAATATGACGAACCCGGCGCGGCAGATGCCTTTGTTCAGCGTTTGAAATTAACCGGTCCTTGGGACACTCAGCCAGTGCCATTGGTTGGCGGCGGCGTAGAAGTCTTGCCAGAAAGTTAAGATCAAACAAATGCACCGGCCTACTTTGCGGAATGGGCCGGTGTTTTACAGTAATTTTCGCGGCAGATTATCTGTCGAAACCGTATGGGAGTCGCTATGACACTTGCTCGTATCAGGAAATGGAACGGACCGACTGGTATTCTACTCGCTTTATGTGCCCTGATCCTATTGTTTTCCTTTATCAATCCACGGTTTGCGAGTGTTGAAAATCTGCAGAACGTTTTATTCCAGATTTCTGTGCCTCTAATCATCGTGGTCGGGACAACGTTGGTTATTCAAATGGGGTCCATTGATCTATCGGTCGAGGGCGTCATGGGCGCGGCCGGTATGGCGTGGATTTTGATGTCCGCAAACACACGAACTGAAACAGATTTCGGCATGTGGGCCTGGGTGATTGCCTTGGGCCTTGGGCTCGGCGTTGGTTTGATAGCGGGCTTGATTTATTCCAAACTTAAAGTACCGTCGTTCGTTGTGTCATTGGGCACTTGGTACGTTGGACTGGGGATCGCCGTTTTGTTATATGGCAACAGCATGCTCCCCACATTAACAAACGATAGCTTGGCCCGTTGGCCAACCCAGTTGACATTGGGTTTACCTCATTCGTTTTGGTTGGCTGGCTTGGTGTTCATCGCGGGATTGATCGTGTCCAATCACACACATTTTGGCCGCGGTTTAATGGCGATTGGCAATAACGAAGCAATCGCAATAGCGAATGGGATGCCTGTCGATCGTTATAAAATGATGGCGTTTTCATTGGCTGGATTATTGGCGGGTTTAGCCGGCATTTTGGCAACCATCCAGCTTGGATCAGGATCACCTGATATTGGGTCGGGGCAACTGTTTGTTGTCATTCCTGCGGCAGTGATTGGCGGCACATCTTTATCAGGTGGCGAAGGTGGCGTCCTGCGCTCTGCATTGGGGGTTTGTTTGTTGATCATTCTGAATAATGGATTGGTCTTATCTGGTGTTGATCCTGATTATCAATCGGGTGTTTTTGGAATGATCCTACTGATCGCGGTGATTACAGTCGCATGGCCGCATATTGATCGTCTAAAGGTGGCAAAATGACCTATCAATCGACTCAGTTTCCTGTTTTGAAGCTAACCGGCATCACCCGTTCCTTTGGTCCCGTCAAAGCGTTGAACAACGTTTCGCTGTCAATTCAAAAAGGAGAAGTCCTAGGATTGATCGGTGAAAACGGGGCTGGCAAATCAACGTTACTCAAGATTTTGGCCGGAATCGAACAACCCGACAGCGGTACAATAGAAATGAACGGCGCTATGACCCGTTTCATTAGCCCCTATGATGCCTTACGTGCAGGGGTAGGGGTGGTTCACCAAGAACAGTCATTATTTACCAACCTAACAGTTGCGGAAAATATCGCCCAGCAGATGGTCGAAAAACATGGGCGTGCGCGTTTCGGAGTACAAGACTGGACCCATATCAACCAACAGGCTGCGCGTGTTTTACAAAAAATCGGTGTGGATCTGGATCCAAAAGCAATTGTGGGCGATTTGTCATTTGTCGATCGGCAAATGGTCGAAATTGCGCGTGCGGTTTGTGTGGATCCGAAACAGGGTGGAACGCCACTGATCATCCTGGACGAGCCTACGGCTGTTTTAGAGCAAGCCGAGACGGAAGTGTTAGAGCGTGAAATTCGCAAATTGCGTGAATTTTCTAGTGTGATTTTTGTGTCGCATCGACTGGACGAAGTTTTGCGGATTTGTGATCGTGTTGTTGTGTTGCGCAATGGCGTTCTGACATCTGACCGCAGTACCAAGGGGGCCAGCAAAGACGATCTGTTCCAAGCCATGGTCGAGGATGCACCTGTGAAAACAACCCGTGTGCGGCGCCCAAAAAAATCTGGTGAGCAGCCGATCTTATCTGTTAAAAATATGGGTAAAACTGGGCGGTTCAAAAATGTATCCTTTGATGCCTATGCAGGAAAAATTACCGCGATTATTGGGACAAACGGTTCCGGGCGCGGGGCCCTCGTTCGCAGTCTTTTCGGTGCAGAAGCATTTGACAGTGGTACATTAGAAATTTCAGGGCAAAGCGTGACGTCTTGGTCCATTTCTCGTGCGATCCGCGCGGGGCTGGCTTATGTGCCGGCTGAGCGAAAAACCGAAGGCATGATTGGAGGCTATAACGGTATTCGTAATATTGCATTGTCGCGATCGGACCAGTTTAAAATGGGTCCATTGCTTAACTTAAGAAAAATGAAACAAGCTGCGCAGCATTGGTTTGATCGTTTGGGCGTTTCGCCAAACGACATACATAAGCCATTGGCAGCCTTTTCCGGGGGTAATCAGCAGAAAGTTGTTTTGGCCAAATGGCTGAACCTTCCAGATCTGCGCATTCTGATCCTCGATCATCCGTTGCGGGGTCTGGATGTAGGTGTTTCACATACGGTGAATGCAGAAATTCGCCGTGCTTGTGACACTGGACTGTCGGTGATCATGATCCCGGATACCATCGAAGAGGCACTGGAATTGGCTGATGAAATTCTTGTGTTACGCGACGGTCAATTGTCTGCACGCCACGATCTGAGCATTGGAACAGGTTTAAGTATACAAGAAATCATGGCCGAAATGGTCTAGAGGAGGCCACTAATGAGTGTTGCTCAAACGATTACTGAAGAACAAAAAGGGACACAATTTGGGATGATCAATCATTTTGGACGGATTGCATCGTGGCACACGATCGCACCACCTGTTGTCTTTTTTGCGATGTTAATCATCGTCTCTATTTTCAACCCTAATTATCTTGGACCACTAGGGATCTCTATTGCTACCGCAAGTGCGGCGCCAATTTTGCTGATTGCACTTGGTCAGTCTATGGTTTTAAATGTCGGGTCTATTGATCTGTCAAACGCAGCAATCAGTTTGTTTGGCGCTATATTATTGGCCTTGTCTGTGCCTGATTTTGGCTGGGTGTCGATCATCGTTGTCCTGGCGTTATTGACCTTTTTAGGCGCGATTAATGGTGCAATATTGGCCTATACTCAAATTCCGTCCTTTGCCTTGACATTGGGGACCTTGGGTATTCTAAAGACTGCGACTTTGGTAATCAGCGGATCCGAGACAATTTATGTCACGAATAATCGTGAACTGATTACACTGTTGTATTTGACAAAGCTGGGGGGGATATCGCTGACCTTTTGGCTGGGTATTTCCGTTGCTTTGATTTTGTGGGCTGTATTGCGTCTTACCATGACAGGCCAAGATATGACTGGCATAGGTAAAAATGAAAAGGGCGCGATTTTGACCGGGGTTCCAGTCAAACGGGTCAAGATCATGGCCTTTGCATTGTCTGGTTTTGCGGGTGGTTTGGCGGGATTTTGTATTGTGGCCCAAGCTGGCTCTGCCTCGGCCAGTGGATTGGGAAGCAACCTGTTGTTGCCCGGGATTGCTGCCGCATTGGTTGGGGGGACCTCAATTTCCGGAGGCGTGACCAATCCAATTAACGTCATTTTCGGGGCGTTGACCGTTGCATTCGTCCCTATTGCCATTCAGGCGATTGGATTTGGCGCTCAGGCACAAAGCTTGGTTTACGGTTTTTTTATTATCTTGGTTGTTGCCTTAAGCACGATTGGCAGCAAGACACGAATTGTAAAATAACACAGCGTTTACAACCCCAAAACCCCCCCAGTCCCAAAACAGGGGGTTTTGCATACCCTAGGGACGTAAATTAGGACCCAGAAAGACGTTTAACCCGTGCCGTTTGCAAATTGGCGAAA
>Ga0181591_10005607_pt1 | contig 10912 bp, 11 predicted proteins | sample 071ome_33_FD_133757 | JGI IMG/M metagenome (GOLD analysis project Ga0181591, IMG submission 133757) | Coastal salt marsh microbial communities from the Groves Creek Marsh, Skidaway Island, Georgia - 071412AT metaG (megahit assembly) | ecosystem: Environmental > Aquatic > Marine > Intertidal...
CACCATCCATAATGACCGCGTTAGCTCCAATCCAGCAGTTATCGCCAATTACGACATCACTGGCAATCGTGGCAAAAGGCTCAACAACTGTCCCTTTCCCGATCTTAGCACCAGGATGAATATTTGCTTCGGCTGCCATTAGTTGTTTTTCACGATTTGAGCCATTAACTCACCCTCTACTGCAACCTGATCTCCAACATATGCGGTTGCTTTCATAAGATGCATACCCCTTCTAACTGGGCCAATGAGCTGCATTTTCAATATTAGAGCGTCTCCCGGTATAACCTTTCTCTTAAACTTGACCTTATCGATCTTGGCAAAATAGGTTGAATAGCTATCAGGATCTTCTACATTGCTAAGGGCAAGTATGCCTCCTGTTTGTGCAAGAGCTTCCACGATCAATACGCCAGGCATTACAGGCTCTGCAGGGAAATGCCCATTAAAAAATTCTTCATTGCGGGTCACATTCTTCACCCCTACAACATAATCCTCGCCCATTTCAATCACCTTGTCTATCAGTAGGAATGGATAGCGGTGAGGGAGTAGTTCCTTAATTCTGTTTATGTCGATGATTGCAGGTGTGGTAGCGTCATAGTGATCGGAACTATTTAGAATGGTCTTCCTAAGGATCTTCCCGAAGTCGACGTTGGTTGCGTGACCTGGACGCGCTGCTAAAATATGTGCCTTTACTGGTCTGCCAAGCAACGCCAGATCGCCTACAATATCTAGAAGTTTATGTCGAGCTGGCTCATTTTCATAATTCAGTTCAACATTATTCAAGATCCCAATACCGATTTCTTGAAGTTCACTCTTATCTCTGTTAAAGGTCGCCGCAAGCTTGTCTTTTTCATCTTCAGATAACCTGGTATCTACCATTACAATGGCATTGTCCACATCGCCTCCTTTGATCAGGTCATTATTGACAAGTTGCATTAGTTCTCTGAGAAACACGAATGTTCTACAGCGAGCGATGTTATCCTTGAATTCCCTGACATTGTACATTGAAGCATGCTGAGTACCCAGCAATGGAGAATTGTAATCTACCATCACAGTTACTCTGAATTCTGAATCGGGAACTGCGAGCATCTCTACTCCTTTTTCAGTGTCCTCATACTTAATGTTCTCCTTCAGAATGAGATAGTCTTTCTCCACTGACTGTTCTGCGATTCCAGCTTCTTCTATCAATTGGATGAACGGACCTGAGCTTCCATCAAGAATTGGGACTTCGGGACCATCAATCTCTATTAGGGCGTTGTCAATTTCGAGTCCGAATAATGCAGCAAGAAGGTGTTCGGTCGTGTGAACGTCAGCGCCATTTTGTTTTAGGCTGGTTCCTCGCTTGGTCGTACTAACATTTTCAAGAAGAGCTTTCACTGTTGGTTTCCCTTCAAGGTCGATCCGTTGGAAAACATAACCATGGTTTTCGTCAGCAGGATTGACTTTGATATTGACCTTTTGTCCCGTGTGCAGGCCAACACCAGAAATACTAAAGCTTTTTGCTAAGGTTTTTTGAAGATCACTCATCTTGAGAAGAATTCAATTTTTTAATAAGCTGGTCCAATTGCCCTTTCAACTTTGGAAGAGCTCGGAAAAGGACGTATGAACGTTTATAGTCTCCAATTTCAAAGGCCGGTGAGCCCTGAACGATCTGACCTACCTGGTCAATATTGTGAGAAATACCACTCTGAGCAGCGATTTTGACTTCATCTGCAATCTCGAGATGGCCAACTATTCCTACCTGTCCTCCGATCATACAGTTCTTGCCAATTTTGGTTGATCCTGCAATGCCAGTTTGTGCTGCGATCACTGTGTTTTCTCCAATTTCCACATTGTGAGCGACTTGAATCAGGTTATCGAGCTTAACGCCTTTTCGAATGATTGTAGAACCCATAGTGCCTTTGTCGATGGTAGTATTCGCACCGATCTCGACCCAATCTTCAATGATCACATTTCCAATATGATGAACCTTTTTGTATTCGTTATTTCGATTGGGTTCAAATCCAAAACCATCGCTACCAATCACGCATCCAGCATGAAGGGTTACATTATCACCGATAATACAATCGTCGTAGATCTTCACGCCGGGATATAAGGTACAATTCTCTCCGATCCTGACATTATCTCCGATCAAACAACCAGGATAAATCTTTGAGTTACTGCCTACTTTGGTGAATCTGCCAACCACAGCGCCTTCGCCTATGAAGAGATGGGCTCCAAGAATAGCCTCTTCCTCGATCATGCTATTGGCTGAGATGCCTTTTCTGTTATCTTTTGCTTGTACATAGGCGTCTAACAAAGCGGCAAAGGCCATCCTGCTATTTTCCGTACGTACTAGGGTGGTGTCTTTTGGAATGGGGTTTTCCAATTCTAGATCACTATTAACGAGAACAATGCTGGCTTTTGTGCTGTAGAGATAGGGGTGATACTTGATGTTATCCAAAAAAGCCAACGACCCAGGTTCGGCGCTCTCGATCTTTGAAAATCGATTGACGCAAACCTCAGGGTTTCCTTCTACCTTCCCCTTAACTATTTCTGCAATTTTCTGAGCGGAAAAATCCATGCTCCCTCTGCTTTCCCCTTGTGTAATCGATTATTGCTCAAAAGTAAGTATATGCCACAAGAGAGCGGCTTGTGAACGTCGATTTTATCAACAGTCAAGAAGTTCTCGAGGGTAACAAAGGAAGTGTTTCTCCACTTTGTCTGACAGAGAAGTAAAAGTAAAGAGATCAGCAGCTTTGGAGATTTCCTCTACCCGATTGTTTTTTCTCAAAATATTGATGCGTTCACTTTCTTGCGTGTAGGCTAGGTTTTCAATTGAATCTCCGAATATGAAATAGCTGCTTAGTTCTTTGGGGAGCTTATATGTTTCAGTGAAGCGATCCCTTAATTCTTCCACCCGCCCTGAATCAAATGCAGCGCCCTGAATCTCAGTCTTAAATAATTTCCGTCCGATGATCGCTTCGCTCAATAGGCTCAACACGGTGTCAGGATATATTGTCCAGGTTTTAATTGCAGCCAAAACATCATAATCATCCAATTTGGTGAATTCCTGAATGACCATCTTATTTGATTTGAAATCATCCAGCTCCAAATTCTCTTTGAGAAAGAACAACAAGGATTGGCTTGCAGGGACTTTCTGCCCTTCCTGTGCTAATTCACGGGCTCGTTGGAGCACTTTCAGCAATAAGTATTCTGCGCATAGAACTGTTTTGTGCAGATAAACCTGCCAGTACATCAATCGCCTCGCTACAATGAATTTTTCGATGGAGTAGATGCCTTTTTCTTCCACAACCAGGCCTCCATCAACGACATTGAGCATCGAGATTATCCGATCAGAGCCAATTACTCCTTCTGAAACACCAGTAAAGAAACTATCGCGCTTGAGATAATCGAGTCGGTCCATATCAAGCTGACTTGATACCAATTGATGTAGAAATGACTTTGGATAATCTCCTTTGAAAATGGAGATAGCCATATCTAATTCACCTTCAAATTGGCGATTTAGATCCTCCATTAACAACATCGAAATTTGTTCGTGCCCGATGTTTTGTACAATGCTGTTTTCTAATGCATGACTGTAAGGACCATGTCCTACATCATGCAGTAGAATGGCGATCATGGCAGCTTCTTCTTCCTTTTCAGAAATATCTATGGCTTTGGATCTGAGAATTTGAATTGCTTTTCGCATCAGGTGTGTGGCTCCAAGTGCATGTTGAAACCGCGTATGGTTCGCGGCGGGATACACGATGTTAGTCAACCCCAATTGTGTAATTCTTCGCAACCTCTGGAAGTAAGGGTGTTCAACTAAATGATATAAGATCGGGAAGTCGATGGAAATAAAACCATAGACTGGATCGTTAATGATTTTCTTTTTGACAACTTTGTCTTTCACAGCCTTCATTAAGAGGGTAAAAATAAGAACTAGCATGAGCGGAGTGAAGATTTTATGGGCTGATGATGAAATTGACCTCTTAAAACCTCATATTCTTTTCCTTGAACAGAAGGGTTATCAGGTTTTAACGGCAACCAACGGTCAAGATGCGGTCACCTTCCTGGAACACGAAAAGGTGGATATCGTCTTTTTAGATGAAAACATGCCAGGAATTAGCGGCTTGGATGCTTTGGCAAAGATCAAAGCTGAGTATCCATCCATACCGGTGGTCATGATCACAAAGAGCGAAGAAGAAGAGCTCATGGAAGAAGCGATCGGGTCACAGATCTCTGATTATCTTATTAAACCGGTAAACCCAAAACAGATCCTGCTTTCTATCAAGAAGAACCTGGACGACGAGAAGCTCATCAGTGAGAAAACCAGTATGAACTACCAACAGGAGTTCAACGAGCTATCTGGAGAAATTGCAAGAGCTGCAAATTTTGAAGATTGGTCAGGAGTCTATCGCAAATTGGTCAATTGGGAATTAAAACTTGAAAAGCTTCCTGAAGAAGGAATGCTTGAAATTCTTCGATCACAAAAAGAAGAAGCAAATCAGGAATTCTTCCGATTTGTCGAGCGACACTATGAATCGTGGGTTAATAATCCAGTTGATGGTGACCCTATCTTAAGCCCCGACATGATAGCCAATCTAGCTCTTCCAGAAGCAGAAGATGCTGCCTTGTTCGTGATTCTTGTCGATAACCTTAGGTACGACCAATGGAAGGTCATGGAACCTCATGTGAACAGGTATTTTAACAAAGAAGCTGAAGACTTTTACATGAGTATTCTGCCAACCGCTACTGATTTCCCGATGAATAGCTTGCTTTCGGGAATGATGCCATCAGAATTGGAAGATGTGAAGGGCAAATTGTGGTTTACAGAAGAAGAAACAAATATTGAAGGATCTGAATTGATCAAACTTCTTTTGAGTGATGAAGAGCTCAGTTTGAAATATAGTTTCACCAAAGTTAGTCAGAACGAAGAGGGTAAGAAACTTCCTCAGGAGATCAATAAGTTGATGAACAATGATCTCAACGTCATCATTTATAATTTCGTTGACACACTTGGCCATTCAAAAACAGAGATGGAGATCATTAAGGAACTTGCAGATGACGAGTCTGCCTTCCGATCTTTGATCAACTCGTGGTTTGAGCACTCGCCCCTGCTAGATGCTATCAAAGAAATAGCACGACTTGGTGGTAAACTCCTAATTACTTCAGACCATGGTAGCATTCGTGTTTCAGAAGCTTCAAAGGTAATTGGAGATAGAAACACCAATACTAACCTTCGATATAAGCAGGGAAAGAATCTGGATTTTCAGCAGAAAGATGTGATGATGCTCAAAGATCCATCGAACTTTTTCTTGCCCAAGCCAAATGTGAGTACACGCTACATTTTTGCCAGGCCGAACAAGTTCTTCGTTTATCCAAATAACCTAAATCATTTTGTGAACTACTTCAAGAATACCTTTCAGCATGGGGGAGTTTCCATGGAAGAAATGATGGTGCCTTTTGCATTGTATTCAGCTAAGTCATAAGCGTGGAATACCATTTGACAGAAATCGACAAAGCGGCAAAGTGGGTCATTTCACAGAACAAGAAACTCATCGCATTTAAGGGTGACCTGGGCGCGGGAAAGACAACACTTATCAAGGAAGTATGCAAGCAGCTTGGAGTTGTAGAGCACTTGAGTAGTCCTAGTTTTGCATTGGTAAATGAATATGAATCAGATGATGGGGCAATATTTCACTTTGATTTTTATCGCTTGCGAAGCCCTGAAGAAGCACTCGATTTTGGACTTGAAGATTACTTCGCTCAGGAATCCTATTGCTTGATGGAATGGCCGGAGAGGATCGAAGGATTGCTACCTGAAGAAAGTCTTTGTATTCAACTCGAGATACTTGATGCTGAAAAAAGGAGACTTAAACTCTATTGAATTCCTTGTAACTCACAGCCAAAGGATGTATTTTTGATACATGGAGGATTCGAAGGAGGCTCTGAAGAGTTTATCTAAGCAAGCTGCTTTTTTGCCCAAAGAACAACTTCAGGAAGTTGAAGCATCTGATCGGGAGTTGTTCATTGGTCTACCCCGAGAAACATCATTTCAGGAAAACCGTGTTGCCTTAACACCGGAGGCTGTTGGGGTATTGGTGAGTAATGGTCATAGGGTTTATGTTGAAACCAATGCGGGAAAAGGAGCGAACTTTCTCGATCGTGAATACAGCGAGGCAGGAGCGAAAATTTGCTATGACGTGAATGAGGTCTATGAAGCCAACCTTATCTTAAAAGTGGCGCCACCTTCATTAGATGAAATAGACCTGATGCAACGAGGTCAATATTTGGTCTCAGCACTGCAACTTTCGACCATATCTAGAGAGCATTTTAAGAAACTGATCGACAAGAAGATCACAGCTATTGCCTGGGATTACTACATGGATGAAGAAGGGATCTTTCCTGTTGTTAGAGCAATGGGAGAAATTGCTGGAACTACCTCAATTCTTGTGGCCGCCGAGCTTTTAGGAAACTACAAAGGAGGCCGAAAAACCATGGTAGGAGGAATATCAGGGGTCGCCCCAACAGAGGTGGTGATCATTGGAGCAGGGACAGTAGGGGAATATGCTACCCGCGCGGCCATTGGACTAGGAGCTTCTGTGATGTTGTTCGATGAAAGCACCTACAAACTTAGACGACTTCAAAACGACATTGGGGTAAGGCTTAAGACCTGCACTTTTCAACCCGCAGTACTTGAGCGGGCGCTGCGCAATGCGGATGTAGCTATTGGAGCTGTTCGAGCAAAAGAAGAACGCACTCCATGCATTGTAACTGAAGCTATGGTTAGCCACATGAAGGAGGGAAGCGTTATAGTAGATGTTTCTATTGATCAGGGAGGATGTTTTGAGACTTCTGAAGTAACAAACCATCACGAACCCATTCAAACTAAACACGGCGTGATACACTATGGCGTACCTAATATTGCCAGTCGGGTTTCTAAAACTGCTTCGCGCGCACTCAGCAATATTTTTGTACCTGTACTGCTGAATTTTGGTGAGCATGGAAACTTTGAATCGGTCATTAGAAGATACACTGGTGTCCGGAATGGGGTTTACTTATATAACGGAACAGTAACCAATAAAAACCTAAGTGAAGCCTTCAAATTTCCATACAAGAATCTGGATCTTTTCATGGCGGCATTTTAGCTAAAAGCATATGTGGAGAAGATGGAGAGCTTATCTCATTGGGGTGGGCTTAGGATGTTTGATAGTATATATCACCTTGATCAGAGGTAGAGACAGGGATTTTGATTTTTGGTTCCCCGGTCCAAGGGTATTGACTGAACTCGCTGAAGGAATTGATCTTGAAGACGATCAAACCAGATGCTTCATGAACTGTTATCAAATATTTGAATCAGATCTGGAATTTCTCTGGGAAAATGGAAATGTGGATTTCTCAAAGAGTAAGGTCCGAGGCAATCCTCAGATCTATTTTGTTAATACGGAGCTGGATTCAAAAGGAACCTTTGAAATAAAATTTGAGTCAACTCCAGAGCTTGTTAGAATTGTAGATGCGAGAACAACAAACAAACAATTGAATTGTGATTGTGAGTGATAGAATCAGCTACCTTCAAAACCTGGAGAGCGACTCCTGGAATTTCGAACAATTCTACAGGCATAAATTTTCAGGTAGAAAGCTCTACATTCTTTGTGATGAGAATACCCAAGAAGCCTGTTTACCGCTTTTAGATCATAGCTTCGGACAGACCTTTGCTGACGCCGAGTTAATTGTCGTTGAAGCAGGAGAGACCTCAAAGACAATAGAAGTATACCAGGGAGTAATGGAGACCCTCATCGATCTGAATGCAGATAGAAGTTCTGTTCTTCTTAATCTGGGTGGGGGAGTGGTCACAGACCTTGGAGCCTTCGTGGCGGCTACCTTTAAAAGAGGGATTTCTTTCATCAATGTACCTACAAGCTTGCTAGCAATGGTGGATGCAGCCTTTGGATCAAAAAATGGAATAAATCTGGGCCCTCACAAGAATCAAATAGGAAGTTTCAAAAAAGCTGATCGCTACATTTTGCACCCCGGTTTTCTTAATAGTCTAGATTCAAAACAAATACTCGAAGGCAAGGTCGAGATGCTTAAGCATGGCCTTATTTCAGATCCAATTCACTGGAGAGAAATTGAAGCAAAGGCTGTTCCCACAATGGAACAGATCAAAAGAAGTATCAATATCAAGCTTGATATTTGTGATAAAGATCCTTACGAGAAAAATGAACGGAAGAAGCTGAACTTTGGCCATAGCATTGGGCATGCTATTGAGGCATGGGCCGGTAATCGTGGAAGTTCTGTTTCGCATGGCTCAGCCGTAGCTGTTGGAATGATCTGTGAATCCTTTCTTTCCATGTCATCAGGTCTTAGCAAAGAAGCCGTGCATGATATCAGCGAAAAACTGATGAGCTTTCACCCGAGAATTAACTTTGATAGCGCTGACATTGAAATGATTCTAAATTTTCTTGGAAGTGATAAAAAGCGTGTCGGAAAGAAGAACAATTTCACAGCAATTTCAAGTATCGGAGAAGCCGTGATCAATACCAATCCAAGTCAAGAGGAAATCAGAGAATCCCTGGTGTACTATCAAAAATTCAAGTCTTGATTGTACGACTTTCAAACGCTGCCGTCGTCACTGAAGTTAATTGCAAGCTGCCCAAATCAAAGAGCTTGTCCAATCGTCTAATTCTGATTCATCAGCTTGTAGGGAATTTAAGCCTGGTTCATGTATCAGATTGTGATGATTCAGAATTGCTCTATCGTGCATTACTGGATGAATCTGAGAGTTTAAATTTCAATAATGCTGGAACCCCATATCGCTTTGCTCTTGCATATTTTGCATTAACCGGCCAGAAAAAGATCTTGGATGGGAGTTCAAGGATGAGAGAAAGACCGATTGATGAGTTGGTCATGGCATTGCGTTCTTTGGGAGCGAATATTGAATACCTGAAAACTGATGGATTCCCACCCGTTCGCATTATCGAGGGAGTAAAGCACGGAGGGAAAATAGCGGTAGATATCAGTAAAAGCAGTCAGTTTGCCAGTGCGCTCATGCTCATTGCACCCTATCTGCATGGAGGCCTTAAAATTCAACTTACAGGTAAGGAGAGTTCTCTTTCCTATCTGAAAATGACTTATGAACTTATCAGAGAGTTTGGAGTAAATGCGGAGTGGTCAGATGGAGATACCATTACTATTTCTGAAGGAAAATATCAGAACCTTGATTTTCCATTAGAATCAGATTGGAGCGCTGCGAGTTACTTTTATTCCATTTTAAGCTTGTCCTCTGATGGTACTATAGTGCTGAATGGCTTGATGAAGAAAAGTTTGCAGGGCGACGCAGTGCTTCCGAAGCTCTTTCTAAATCTCGGAGTAAAAACAGATTTCGTCAATGAAACGCTTGTGTTAAAGAAAGCCGAGCGGAAAACCGACAGCTTCCATTTCGACCTGGGAGCTACACCTGATATTGTTCCGGCGGTGACAGTAGCACTTTGTGCTATTCCTGGACTTCACAAGATAGAGGGAATATCAAAGCTGAAGTATAAAGAAAGTGATCGCATTCAGGTTCTAAAGTCCCATCTATCCCAATTAGGAGTTGAATTCCAGATCCAATCAGATTCTGTGACTATTGATACTCGACACTTTGAACCAATTGAGAACTTTGTGGTTGAAACTTTTGACGATCATCGCATGGCTATGTCAATGGCATGCCTTGTAAAAATCTTAGATAAAGTGGTCGTCAATGATGCAGAAGTTGTGTCAAAATCATTTCCAAACTTTTGGGAGGAAATGGCCAAACTAATACAGGTAAATGTTCAAGAAAGGAACTAAGCTCTATAGTATCTTCAAAATGAAATGTCCTCGATGTCAGGAGGCCCCACTATTCGAAGATGCCAATCCATATAATCTGTCTAAGGTCTTTGACATGCCTAAGAATTGTCCAAAATGTGGACAACGATATGAACTAGAACCCGGATTCTATTATGGAGGTATGTACGTGAGCTATGCTTTAGGTGTGGCCTGGGCTGTTTCGGTGTTTGTTGCGATCAATGTGCTTTATCCCGCATATAGTTTAGAGCTTTATTTGGTGTTGACTGGTTTGACCATGTTATTGCTGACTCCGCTCTTTTTTCGTATTTCTCGGGCGATCTGGATCAACTTCTTTGTTAGCTACGATAAGGATGCTCTAAAGGAATCTAAAAAGGATGAATAATTCTTTGGGACTTTTGCCTTATTTTCGGACAAAGCAAGCCCTTATGAAAGCAAAGTTTTTAGTTCCATTAGCCGCCACATCTTTACTTGTTTTTTCTTGTAATGATCCTGCCGAAGATTTTATAGAAGAACCAGCTGACAACGTCGGAATTTGCTGGGAGTGCGATGAACTACCAAAGCTGAATTCACAGGGCTTGAGACTTTGGTCGACTGTCCTTTCAGGCTACTATAGCTAAAGCGAAACATATTACTATTATGATGACCAGGGAAATAACTGGGACAGGGTCGATTGTTTTTTTAATTAAATAGTTTATCGATTTGAATAACAGTTATTTAGCACTGATCGTAATCTTGATTTTGACTTTGTATTCTTGTCGAGATGCTCAGGATCAAGGCAACAATAGAATTGAGAAAAAAGACCAGGACCTTAATGAGCTAACTGTCAAATTTGACAATGCCAGGTTGCTTATAGACACCTTTTTAGAATTCGAATTAAATGTGAATGAAACGGGTCGCTACCGATTAAGTTTGCTTGGCTCTGACTGCGATTCTTGTGCTCTGTGGATAGAAGACTATACAGACAATAAGGATGATCGGACCTATAATATATCGGGTTATCTGAATCCAATCTCTGGAAAGGCTAGCGTGGATGGAAGCCCACTCGCAAAAGGTGTTCATCCTATGAAGCTTCATGTTGAAGGATCTTTTAACCCGTCAGAAC